>OGQE01001479.1_pt1 | contig 21149 bp, 20 predicted proteins | sample 1553131 | NCBI WGS metagenome assembly OGQE01 (sample SAMEA2579929, study PRJEB22360) | human gut metagenome | biome: human gut; feature: human-associated habitat; material: faeces | place: Denmark | collected 2008/2010
TATCAACCTGTGTGGGGGGCGCCGCCCCCCCCCCCCCCTCGGCACCGTTCCGTGCCGTCGGCTTACGCGCTGCACGCCGCCGCGCGGACGGCGCCAATGCGTATAGGACCGGTAGATAGCAAAAAGCACGCTCTAAAAAGCGTGCTTTTGTTGTATTTGTTAGCTGCTGTTGCCTGCCGCTGATTGACACCATAATTACACCAATGTTTGCGGTTCGTACACCTCTAAAACGGTATGAAACTGCACGAACCAGAAAAACAATGTTTTTCGCATTTTGTAATATGATTTTGAATTATTGATTAAAAAATGCGTTTTAGATGCATTTATAAGTTTCAGAATCCGTAAGATTGCTGAAATCGAAAATGCTTCAAAATTCAGAGTAGGAAACCTCATGGTTTCGCTCTTTTTCTGTTCGGTTGATTGTTTTCCGCTCACAGCACCTGCATCCGCTCCGCGCGGTGCAGCACATCCAGATCCTCACACGCCCCACCATCGCCAGCCATGCCTTGAGCGGCTCGGCCTTCTTAGATAGCACGGACGGCGCCAATTCGCAAAAACCAGTTACTTTCTATTATGTCTTTGCATATTCTCATCGTCAGCACATCATTTTCCATCATTATGCACTAACTCCACCCATTTCTTTTGGCTAAATTGCTTACCGCAAAACAGAATTTCTCCCACGGTGCCAATGTCATCTGCAACGGGTCGCCCTCTCGAATTCTAAGCGTTCTTCTGATCTCCTTCGGAATAACAACGCGGCCGAGATCGTCGATCCGGCGCACGATTCCGGTTGCTTTCATAGCAATTCCGCCTCCCATTTTCGGTATTTCTGCTGCGATAGTGGTAGTATTTACTGAAATCGTGCAATTCATGTAGAAAAACCGTATGCACAATGTGTTCCTATTCATGAAAATTATGGTTTGCAGATCTGTTTCTTTCGCGTTAGCAGCTGCTCCGCACAGCGGACGCACGGCTGATATGTAATCAATCCGCAGCCCCCTTTGTCGTCCATTGTTTTTCTACCAGTCCTCGAAGAACGGATACAATAAACGTCAATATATTCAATATCATGCTGTATATTCTCCTTATTTTCGTATTGCGGCAAAATAAAAAATCCCCGATCAAACCGCAAGGTCAGCAAGTTCGGCTGACCTTGGGTTAAACCGAGGATTTTTTTGATTCTGCTTACTTTTTCGCCTTGCTGCCGACCAGATAGCACACAGCGGCAATGATCATGCCGTTGATGGATGCGATACCCCACGGGACCAGATTTGCCACCACAGCGCCCAGCACAACGCCGAAAACCGCAAACCAGTTGACGTTTTCGGTCACTTCAACGTCCTTGTACTTTTCACGGTCCATGAAGAAGCTCATCACCAGAATGATGCCGACCGGCGGCAGCGTACAGTTGAGGATATTCAGCCAGCCGGTGAAATTCCAGTACAGCCAGACCGCAAGCACGGTGCCGATAATACCGGAAACCAGCACCATCGGCTTCTTTCTCTGGCCGAAAATGTTCGCCAGACCCAGGCCCGCCGAATACAGTGCATTATCGTTCGTGGTCCAGATGTTGAGACCGAGGACCAGAATCGCCAGATAGAACAGACCGAGGTTGATCATAACCTCAAAAATATCATTGCCGCCGACGTAGACCGACGAAATACCGCCGAAGAAAAACATCAGCGAGTTGCCGATAAAGAACGCGATAACGGTCGTGATCGCACCAACCTTGCCGTTGCGGGCAAAGCGGGAGAAGTTCGGCGTTGCCGTGCCGCCGGAGACAAACGAGCCGATAACCAGACCGGCGCCGCCGACAACGGTCAGCGTACCGCTGGACTTGGCAAACTGATCAATCAGCGTACCGTTGCCCTGTTTGACCGCCATCACCATGGCAACCGTACCCAGGATTGCAACCAGCGGAACCGCAATATAGCTGATGAGCGTCAGCGATTTGATGCCGAAATACGCCGAGGCCGTCATGCACACGCCCGCAATGATAACGAGCACCCATTCAGCCGCTGTGCTGCCGCCGAGCAGCTCATTTGCAACCGGAATGGCAAACATGGCGATACCGACGCCGAACCAGCCGATCTGCGTAAACGATATCATCGCGCTCGGCAGGTACGAGCCTTTTGCACCGAAGGCTTTGCGTGCCAGCAGGTCAAGGCTCATGCCGGTTTCCGCGCCGACATAACCGAGCAGACCGGTGTACAGGCTCAGAATCAGGCCGCCGATGATCATGGAGATGATAAAGCCGCCGAAATCCAGTCCGTCTGCCAGCTCCTTGCCGACCCACATGCTGGCCGAAAAGAAGGTGAAACCCAGCATGATCATGAACATAGTTACGATACCGCGGCGCGCATAATGCGGCACAGCCGCTTCCGCAAAATCGATATCGACCGATGTGTTGTCATTTTTCATAGATTCTTATCCCCTTTTTATAGCAATACCGCATAATTGAACAAGAGCGATTGGCGAGCAAATTTTGCGTCCTGATTAAGCGCGATTCTGCGGTAATACTTGCTGTATTACCGTGAAATCGTAACGACAGCAGGGTACAAAATTTCCGCAAGGCGCCGCAGCTTTAATTGTGTGGTATTGTCTTATTTATTAAAGAATGTACTTTTGGAGCGTCGTGGTGAACTCGTCAATGCGCTGATGCGCGATCTCCTCCAGCGTTACGTCCTTCAGGCTCTCAACAAAGCCGCGCTCCTGCTGATACAGCCAGCGCGTCAGCTTTGCGTCCAGCTTTTCATAGTGGCAGTCCTTCAGCCAGTCCTCATAGGAAATCGGCAGCGCATGACCCAGTTTTTCCTCCAGCAGCGCCTGCTTGTCGATCTTGTCGGCACGCGCGAGAATGCCGTTCCAGAATTCCAGCACCTCTTCAATGTGCTCGTGGATTTCGTAACGGCGTGCACCGCCATCGTAGATCGTGCACTTCTCAAACAGCGGATTCTGCATGGAAAGCGTCTGACGGCGGAACTCCGGCGCCACAATGCCGCCCTTCCAGTAAAAGTCGATGAGCGCACGGTTGATGCCGGAAACGCCCTTGTCGCCTTCCTCGTAGCAGCTGAAAACGCCCTCGTAGTACACGGTGATGAAGCCCTCAAAGTCCGGCCAGTAGGTGCGGATTTCTTTAGTCAGCTTTTCGAGAATCTCAATGCCCTGCGTACCGCCGATGGTAAACAGCAGAATGTTGCGCAGCTTGGCGTCCTGCTTGCGGTAATAGTCGGTGACATAGCGCAGGCACTGCACAAGCGTCTCGCCCGAGGCGATGATATCGCCGATCATCAGCGTGCTGTTGGGCACCATGGTCAGCTTGCAGTACTTGATATCGAGCGACATCTCATCATTCTCGCCAAACACGCGCTCACTGGACATAAAGCTGATGTCATGCACGCGGATATGCTCCTTGTAGCAGCTTTCCTCGAGCGGGTAGTTGAGTGCGCCGCGCAGAATGGACAGAATGTTCGCCGAAGTGATCTTTTTCTGCTCCTTAAGGTAGTACATCATCTGCGAGGTAGCCGTCACGAGCGACGCATACACCTCGTAGCCGACAACCTCCGGATGGTTCATCAGCTTGCGGGTCTCTGCCTCCGAGACGATGTAGTATTCATTGACAAAGCTGCCGCCCGCCAGACGGTAGCAGTCCACACCCTGATCGCTGAATTCCGGTACGATATGGACGTCATTCCAATTTTCGATCATATCAGTTTCCTCCCTAAAAAAAGGGACCGACTGCCATTTTTGCGGGCAGAAGGTCCCTGGTTTTCATCGTTTTCCTATTGGATTCAACGGAACGCCGCATGTTCTGTTTTTACGCAGCATATCCGTCCATCCCCTCTTTTTCGACTTCATTTTACTGCATTTATTATACGGGAGAAACCATACCGTTGTCAACAGCTTTGCAAGCCTCAGGCCGGATTTCTTACTTATAATCCGCATTCAGAAACAGCGGCTTAATCGTAGAAATCTCGGCGTATTCCTCCTGCGAGACCTGCATATCCGCATTCATGGTCTGCAGATCGGTCTTAACGACCTCAAGCGCCTCCATGACGTTCAGCGCATGGCCTTCCGCGATGGCCTGCTGCATACGGCGCAGCACGATCGGGTGCGCGTACCGTGCGGGCAGCGGAAATGCCGGAAAACGGTCGATATAGTTCTGCATCTGTACCCGCGCCTGCTTATCCCCGCGCAGAACAGCCGCATTGTTGTTGCGCGCCGTCGGCAGCAGGCGCCATCCGCCAAACAGGAAAACTGCCGCCAGCAGACACAGCAGCAGGTATCCGCCGGAGAAACCGCGGCACACGAGCGACACCACGCCGTAAATCAGCGCCGCCGCCCCAAGCACCATGATCGCTGCAGCCGCCCAGCGGTATCCCGCGCTCCTGCTCTGGTAGTTGCGCCGCCGTTTGGCTGCACGACTGAGCCGCTTGTACAGCTCGGGTTTGCGCTCGAGGTACGCAATCGCATTCTCCAGCTCCTCAATCTCCCGCTCGGCGCGCATGCTGAGCGGCGGCCGGCGGCGTTCTTCCGCCCTCCGGCGCTCGTACTCGACCTCGAGTTCAGCCTCCTCTTCCTCGCTGACGCACGGAATCTCCGGATGCATCTTGTGCAGCACGCGCAGCAGCTCATCAATCTGATCCTCATACTTGAAACAGCACACCTGCTGCATACCGCCGTCATACTCCACAAGCAGACAGGCTCTGCCTGCAAGCACACCTCGGACACCGCCGGTGCCTTCTTCTATAAACTTAAATGCCCGCGTAATGGCGGAAAACGGCACATAATAATGCCGGTCAATAAAATAACTATTCAAATATAATGCCCGACGACCAACACCGCACGGACCGATCCGGCGGCAGTGCTGCTTATCGCGGACAAGTGAAGCGTCATCCAGCATGGTTCTGCTGAGCGGACGCGGTTTAAAAATCATATCCATCACCTGTAAATATTGTAGCACAAAAGCGCGGATTCAGCCACCCGATCCCATAAGAAATCCTGCTGCGGCGGTTCTTTATGCAAAGCGACAAATTCTCTCTTTCAGACAAATCGTTTTTGGCATACTATCCAAAATCACAGTATTCCTATTGACAATTAGGATATTCAAGTCTATACTTTCAATCACCGAAACCCGATAGGATTTATATGAATTGAAAGGAGAACCTGTCATGAGCCGAATGTACTGTATGAATCGCTGCTGTATGTGTATGCACCGCTGCTCGTGTATGCGTTCCCTTGTGACCTGGCGAATGTGCGAATAACGCACATAAACCATCCTGGCGGAAGGCATACGTCTTCTGCCATTTTTTGTCGAAAGGAGTTCTCCCTTGTGAAGCATTTTGTCAAATCACTGCCAGTTCTCTCTATTCTGCTGGCGCTCGCCTGCGATATTCTGCTGCCGGATTCCGCGCAGCATCCTGCCGCAGAACATCCTTATTTTACATGGGCGCTGCTCATCGGACTGGCCGTGTATGTGATTGCCCTGCTGATATCGCTCGGCAACACCAAGGTACGCGATAAGCTGTCGTACAGCGCACTGTTCTATGCAGGAGCGGTTCTGGTGCTGAACATCCTCAACCTGCTGACCGCCAAGTTTGCGATTCTGCCGGTGCTGTACTTTCCCTCGCTCGACCGTGTGTTCGGTGTTCTCGTTGAGGACAGCGCGTTCCTCGCGACCTGCCTTGCATACTCCGCACGCCTGCTGTTCTTCGGCTGGCTCGGCGGTGCGGTTGTCGGCGTGCTGACCGGTATCGCCATCGGCTTCAACAAGACCTTCGCCTACTGGGTACAGCCGCTCGTCCGCGTGCTCGGCCCAATCCCGTCCACCGCATGGATCCCGCTGGTGCTCATCGCTTTCCCGACTGCGGTTTCCGCCAGTGCCTTCCTGATTGCGCTGGCTGTGTGGTTTCCGACTACCGTGCTCACCAGCAGCGGCATCGCTTCCATCCCCAACTCGTACTTTGAGGTCTCCTCGACGCTTGGCGCGGGCAGCTTCTACCGCATTGCCAAGGTCGGCATTCCGGCTGCTATGCCGCATATGTTCCTCGGCCTGTTCAACGGCACCTGCTCGTCGTTCATCACGCTGGTCACCGCCGAAATGCTCGGCGCCAAGTACGGCATCGGCTGGTACATCAACTGGCAGAAGGAAATGATGGCATATGCCAACGTATATGCCGGACTGATCATCATTGCAGTCACCTTCTTCATTCTCATCACGCTGCTGTTCAAATTCCGCGACCGCGTGCTCGCATGGCAGAAAGGAGTTATCAAATGGTAGGAAGTATTTCGATTTCGGGTGTATCCAAGCATTTTGTCAATCCCACCGGAGAGCGCATTACCGCTCTCGACAATGTTTCGCTCGATATTCCCGCCGGTTCGTTCGTTTCACTGATCGGACCGTCCGGCTGCGGCAAGTCCACGCTGCTGCGTTTGATCTCCGGTCTGATTCCGATGGACGACGGCAGCCTGACGCTGGACGGCACACCTATCAAGGCCCCCGGTGCAGACCGCGGCTTCATGTTTCAGGAGCACACGCTGTTCCCGTGGCTGTCGATTTACGATAACATCGCGTTCGGTCTGCGCGCCCGCGGCATCTACAAGCAGGAAAAGGACCGCGTAGACGAATTTATCGAGATGGTCGGCCTCAAGGGCTTCGAGCATTCGTATCCGCACCAGCTTTCCGGCGGCATGTGCCAGCGCGCGTCTCTCGCAAGAGCACTCGTTGGCAAGCCCAAGGTGCTTCTGCTCGATGAGCCGCTCGGTGCACTCGATGCCTTCACCCGCATGAACATGCAGGACGAGATCCTGCGCATCTGGAAGGAAACCGGCATGACCGCCATCATGGTAACGCATGATGTGGATGAGGCCGTGTATCTTTCGGACAAAGTGGTCGTTATGACACCCCGACCGGGACGCATCACCGGCACGCTGGATATCCGGCTTGCCCGCCCAAGAGCACGCAGCTCGGAGGATTTTCTTCACTACCGTGCAGAGATCCTTCGTCAGCTCCATTACGGCGGCACAATCAAAGAGCCCAACTACTACATTTAAGATTGCATTAAAGAACATACGTTCATTATTATTGTTTTTATTATATATTTTCCTTGAAAGGACAGAAAACCATGAAAAAGAACGGTATTTTATTTCGAGTGGCAAGCGGACTTCTCGCAGCTGCACTGACACTCTCGCTTACCGCCTGCGGCGGCTCAAGCAGCAATTCGGACGCTTCCGCGGCAGCAGATTCCGCCGATTCCGGCGCAACTCACCTGCGTCTGATCTACTCTCCTTCTCTCTGTGCCGCACCGATGTACATCGCGATCGAGAACGGCTACTTTGAAGACGAAGGTCTGGACATTGAGCAGGTAACGGTTGACGCGGCACACGTTTCCGAGGCCATCGGCGCGGATCAGGTTGATGTCGGCATGGGCCTGATCGGCAAGCTGCTCCAGCCGCTCGAGAACGGCCTGCCCATCAAGTTCACCACCGGCATCCACACCGGCTGCACCAAGCTGCTCGTGCCCGGCGACAGCGATATCAAGAGCATTGCCGACCTCAAGGGCAAGAAGATCGGCGTACCCGGTCTGGCTGACGCGGCAACCGTTGTCTCCAAGCGCTCGCTGAGCGCGGCAGGCATCGGCGTGACCGACCAGAACATGGAGGTTGAATTCTCGGTTTACTCCCGCAACGATCTTGCACAGGCACTGCAGAACGGTGCCGTTGACGCAATCGCACTCGGCGACCCGGCAGCTTCTATTGCAGAGGAGCAGTACGGTCTGACCGCTCTCATCGACACCGCAACCGATCCCAAGTACAAGGACGAGTACTGCTGCGCAGCATTCGTCACCAGCAAGCTGGCTGAGGAGAACCCGAAGGCTGCAGCAGCCTTCACCCGTGCCGTACAGAAGGCATCTCAGTGGGTACAGGAAAACCCGGACGAGACCGCAAAGATCATCACCGAAAAGGAGTATGTCTCCGGCGACGCGGACTTCTGCGCACAGATTCTCAAGACCTACAACTACAAGCCTTCGGTTCAAGGCGGCTATGACGCACTCAAGCAGAACGCCGAGGAGCTGACCCAGATTGGCGTGCTCAAGGAAGGTACCGACGCGACCAAGTTCGCAGACAACGCCTATATCTTCTTCGATGATGTGCCGGATACACCGGAGAGCGACGCTTCCGCCGGCACGACCGCCTCTGCGCCGTCCGCTTCTGCTTCTTCTGTCAATTTCCAGCCGACAGAAGCGGCAGGCGAGGAGGAGAACGACTGCTGCAGCGGCAAGGTGGTTCGACCCGCCAAGGCCGCAGACGCAAAGGCATAACATCGGTTTTACAGGGAGGAAAGGATTATGTCGGAACTGAAATGCACACACAGCTGCTCGGACTGCAGCAGACTCGGCTGCCGTTCGGCCAGCGAGGAGCAGTACCCGCCGTTCTGCCTGACGACGAACGTAGATAAGGCACTGCTCGAGGAAACACTTGAAATCTACCGCAACGACCCGGAACAGGGTCTGATTGCCCGCACCTCCGCGTGCATTGAAGGCGAATTTTACGGCCGCCTGACCCGTGTCGAGGAAACCATCGAGTTCATCAAGCGCATGGGTTATAAAAAGATCGGCATCGCGTCCTGCGTCGGTCTGATGCGAGAGGCTTCCATCTTCGCCCGTATTCTCAAGGCAAAAGGCATTGAATATTTCACGGTCGGCTGCAAGGTCGGTGCACAGGACAAGACCGAGATCGGCGTGCCGAACGAGAAAAAGCTCAACGGCGGCTGCGGACACGAGTCCATGTGCAACCCGATCATGCAGGCCAAGACGCTTGCCGCGCACGGTTGCGATTTCAACATCGTGATTGGTCTGTGCGTCGGACATGATACCCTGTTTCTGCGCCACAGCAAGGTTCCGACAACGGTTATGATCGTCAAGGACCGGGTACTGCAGCACAATCCGGTGGCGGCACTGTACGGCGTACAGTCCATGTATTCACGGTTTAAGGATTTGGGATTGTAAATTCAGCAAACCGGCTGCAATCCGACACCGTCCGAACTGCATCCCTGCGTTTTTACCCTTTGGGCTTTATCATCATCTCTCTTTCGCCGTTTTGAATGATTGCAAAAATCCTCCTGCCTTCTTTCTGAAGACAGGAGGATTTTTCAGCTTAACCTGCAGCATCGGGCATAGCCGAGGCGGCTTATCTGTTTTTCTCTTTGCCGAGCGTTGAATACAGCACACCGAACACGATAAGCACCGCACCGGCAATAAAGCCGACCGTCATGTGCTCGTTCAGCAGCAGGACACCGAGCACCATCGAGGTGAGCGGCTGAATCGGGTAAAACAGAGAACAGGTGCTCGCCTCTGCACGGGAGAGACAGTAATTCCACAGCGAATGCGGAATGGTCGTGCAGAAAATCGCCACATAAAACAGCACAAGGATGTACTTCGCGTGCAGGAAGTCCATCTCCGGGTGGGTGATGATCTCGCGGAGCATCAGCGGCAGCGTACCGATAGCAGCAACATAAATACCGCAGGTCGTGACGGTCAGCGCGTCATACTTCTGCGAGAACGAGCGCATGAACACGCTCAGCGCGCTCCACGTCAGCACCGAACCGAGCGAAAGCGCTATGCCGAGGATATGACCGCCGCCGGCGTCTCCCCCGACGATGCAGACTGCACCGGCAACTGCGCTGACAATGCAGACGACCTTCTTCATCGTCATGCGCTCATGCAGCAGCAGCACCGCAAAGAAGCAGATAGCGATCGGATTCATGCAGTTAATGAGGGATGCCAGCGATGCGCCCGCCAGCTTGGTGCCGTACTGCTGCAGACCGATCGACAGCACATAGCCGCCCAGACCGAACATGATAACATATTTCCAGTCATCGCCCTTGATCCTGCGCGGCTTTCCGTTCGGGCCGGGTTTGCGCAGGCGCTGCAGGATGGTCATGGCAATGGCTGCGATGATGTAGCGCAGGCACAGCAGCGTAAACGGCTGAATCACATCGAGCAGTACCTTGCTTGCCGTGTACAGGCTGCCCCAGAAAATCGTGGTCAGCGCAAGCAGCAGGCAGATTGTTTTATCGTTCTTTTGTTGTTGCACAGTTTGTCAACTCCCTTTTTGTGCATTCTGAGTTAATTGTAGCACTATTTCAGCGAGTTGAACATAGGACGATATAATTTTTTAGTGATTCTGCATTATGCTACTCCCACTACGTTCTCCACACTTCACTCTGTATATACGATAAAAAAAGAGGACCCCAAGGTCCTCTTTCTCGCGCTTTAGTAAACGTACTCGAACTCGAACTCTCCGATCACGACCGGAGCGCCCTCCTCGATGCCCATTTCCTCCAGCTTGGCGTAAATGCCTGCGGACTGGAGCATACGATCCATATACTGGCGAGATTCGTAGTCGTCGATGTTGACCGAGCCCATAATCTTGTCCACCCATGCACCGGTGACAACGTATGCGTCGCCGTCGCGCTCGATGGTCCAGTCGTTCTCGGTTGCGGCCTTCTCCTCGACCTCGACGAACTCCGGCTCGTAGATGAATACCGGCGGGAGCTGCTGCAGCTCGTGCCACGTCAGATTCATCAGCTCCTTGACGCCCTGGTTAGTCGCCGCGGACAGCTCCGCAAACAGGAAGCCGCGCTCCTCTGCGTACTTGCGGATCTTCTCGACCGGCTCACGGTCATCGCCCAGCAGGTCGGTCTTGTTGGCAACAATGATCTGCGGACGCGCTGCCAGAAACTCGCTGTAGCCGGCAAGCTCGGCGTTGATCTTCTCAATGTCGTCGATCGGGTCGCGGCCCTCACTGCCTGCCGCGTCAACCAGATGCAGCAGCAGTCGGCAGCGATCAATGTGGCGCAGGAAGTCGTGGCCCAGACCGGCACCCTCGCTCGCGCCCTCGATAATGCCCGGAATGTCGGCCATGACGAAGTTCTGCTCCTCACCGACCGAAACCACACCGAGGTTGGGTACCAGAGTCGTGAAGTGGTAGTTTGCAATCTTCGGGCGCGCCGCCGAGACCATGCTCAGCAGCGTGGACTTGCCGACATTCGGGAAGCCGACCAGACCGACATCGGCCAGCAGCTTCAGCTCAAGGATAATGTCGCGCTCGACACCCGGCAGACCCGGCTTGGCAAAACGCGGTGCCTGACGCGTCGGCGTTGCAAAATGCGTGTTGCCCCAGCCGCCGTTGCCGCCCTTGGCTGCTACAAACGGCTCGCTGTCGGACATATCCTTCATGACCTGACCGGTTTTCTGGTCACGGATGATCGTGCCGCGCGGTACGCGAATGATCAGGTCCGCACCGTCCTTGCCCTTGCAGCGCTTGCCGCCGCCCGGCTCACCGGGAGCCGCAACATACTTTTTCTTGTAACGGAAATCGAGCAGCGTGGACAGATTGTCGTCCACCTTGAAGATGACCGAGCCGCCGCGGCCGCCGTCGCCGCCGTCCGGACCGCCGGCTGCCACATACTTTTCGCGGTGGAAACCAACCTTGCCGTCACCGCCCTTGCCGGATACGATCTTGATTTTTGCAATATCAATAAACATGGTAGTCCTCCTTTCTTCTCAAAGGTGTAATATCTATCTAAAATCAACAAAATCCCAGACGAAGTCTGGGACAATAAAATACCAGTTTGCTTGCAAACTGCAACCACATGGCAGATTTTCGGCACGGAAAATCGAGCCATTGGTTCGCCGCAGTGAATTGCGCCTCCGGCGCAATCATTTAATCGCGGCACTCCGTGCCGCAACAAAACGTCCAGCTTTGCCGGATGTTTTGTTACCCCGACCCAGCCGCATTGTGCGGCGCCGTTGGGGTATCAAATTTCGGTTTCGCAAGGAACCGGAATTTGAATATAGGGGGCTTTTGAAGCCCCCTATACGCAACGCTATAATTACTGCGGGTAAACGGAAACCTGCTTGCGGTCCTTACCCAGACGCTCGAAGCGAACAACGCCCTCAACCTTTGCGAACAGGGTGTCGTCCTTACCGCGGCCAACATTCACACCCGGGTGGATCTTGGTGCCGCGCTGGCGAACCAGGATGTTGCCTGCCGGTACGGTCTGACCGTCTGCACGCTTTACACCCAGTCGCTTGGACTCGGAATCACGACCGTTCTTGGTCGAACCAACGCCCTTTTTATGAGCGAAAAACTGTAAGCTAATCTTCAGCATCTGCTTGCACCTCCATTACGTTCAAGAAATCAGAATAGTTTTGTTCCAGTTCGGAAAAATGCAGCTTCAGAGCACAAAGTGCATCCTGTCCGCGTTCTACATCGCCTTTCGGCAGCGTAAAGCGGATATGCGCTCCGTCGTCCTCGATGAGAGTATCGACCGGAATATGCTGTACATCATACAGCAGCGCATGCGTCAGCATAACCGCACTGGAGATCGCTGCGCAAACGATGTCTTCCCCTTCCTCCGCATAGCCTGCGTGGCCGAGAATATCCACCGCGAGGATTTTATCCTCCTGCAGCGAAAAAGTGACTTTGGTCACGGTCTTACGCCTTGATGGACGCGATGGTCACCTTGGTGTACGGCTGACGATGACCCTGACGACGGCGATAACCCTTCTTCGGCTTCATCTTGAAGATGTTGATCTTCTTGCCCTTGCCGGTCTTCTCAACCGTGCCGGTTACAACCGCGCCGGAAACGTACGGAGCGCCTACGGTGATGGAATCACCCTCGCCTACTACCAGAACCTCGTCAAAGGATACGGTAGCACCGTCCTCTACGCCGAGCTTCTCAACGTAGATTACGTCGCCCTCGGATACCTTGTACTGCTTGCCGCCAGTTTTCAGAATGGCATACATGTGTTTTCCCTCTCTTTCGTTGTAGAGTCACGCTTGGCACGGCGGTGCATCGTTTGATACACACTTACAAAAGCCTATGCACAATGCGGCTTTTAATAGCATAGCACAAGAGGCACGAACTGTCAAGTCCATGCCTCTGATTTTTTTAATTTTTCCGCAGATTATGCGTTTGCATCCGCAGATGCGGAGGAAGCGCTGCTGTCAGACGAATTGTCGGACGCACTGCTGTCGCTTGAACTGTCAGAGCTGCTATCCGAGCTGCTGCTATCCGAGCTACTGCTATCGCTCGAACTGCTGCCGGAAGCCGTGGTATTGCTGCTGTTATTGAAGAACGAAGCAACAAAGTCATAGAAGCCGGACGGAATCGTGCTCGTCGAGCCGGTTGCGCTGCGGTCGGTGCTGACAAAGCCGGTGTCGCCCTCTGCAAGACCGATCACACGGTCGGTGAACAGCACATAGTACTGGCAGATCGGTGCATCGCCGGTGGAGGCGGCATAGCCGGAAGCGTCATCGCGGTACTCGCCCAGCTTGTCCTGCAGATAGCCCTTCGGAACGCTGATGTAGCGAAGCTGCGAGCCGGTGCTCTGTACTACATAAACGCCGTCGTTCAGCATCGGGATCAGATCCACGATGCTGTTGGTCTCTGCGGTCTTAGCCGCAGGAAGCGTTGCAGTGATGCTGCTCTGCAGGGTCTGATTCTCCTGCGTCAGTGCACCAATCTGTGCGGACAGATTGTCCTTATCCTTATTCAGTGTTTCAATCTGCGAGTTCAGGTCCGCAATTTTACTGCCGCGGGACTTGAACAGTCCGCCGAAGATGATCGTCAGCAAAAGCAGTACCAGCACGGCAATGCAGAGCACCATGCGGTAGTTCAGCTTGACCGATGCTCTGCGCATCGGCTTGCCTTTGCCCATACGCATGCCGGAACGCACCGGACGTACCGGCTGACGTCTGCCTGTGCGTGCGGGACGCTCACTGCGGTCGAGGCTGCTCGAGCGCTCACTGCGGTCCGAGGCACTCTCGAACCGGCTGAAGTCCGGCTCAAAGCGGTCGAATCTGTCGAAGCGGTCGTTCTGATCGTTCTGATCCATCATTAATTCTCCTGCCTTTCAGCTGCGCTTACTTGGACGGATTTTCGATGACCTGAACCTCACCGTTGGAGTGGCCGACGATCATGCGCTTGCACATGTTGAGGAACAGACCATGCTCCAGCACGCCGAGCATGCCGGTCAGCTTGGAGTAAACGTCCTGAATGTCAAAGCCTGCGCCGAGGTGCAGATCTGCGATAAAGTTGCCGTTATCGGTAACGAAGGTCTTGCCGTCGCGTACACGCAGAACCGGATTCCAGCCGTAAGCTGCCATGCGCTCCATCGCCTGCTTGGAGCCGTACTGTGCGATCTCAACCGGCAGATGGAAAGCGCCGATCTTGTCTACCAGCTTGGACTCGTCCATGATCCAGATAACTTCCTTCGCCATGGATGCAACGACCTTCTCGCGGTACAGCGCACCGCCGCCGCCCTTGATGGCGTTGAACTGCGGATCGATCTCATCTACGCCGTCGATTGCCAGATCAACGTGATCCAGCTCGTCGATGGTCAGCAGCGGAATGCCCAGTTCACGAGCCTGCGCCTCGGTAGCCTTGGAGGTCGGGATCGCCTGAATCTTCAGGCCGTTCTTTACCATCTCGCCTACTGCATTTACCATGTGGTACGCAGTGGAACCGGTGCCCAGACCAACAACCATGCCGTCCTTTACATACTCTGCCGCCTTATCGCCGGCAAGCTTCTTCATATCCATTGTATTCGTCCTCCCCTGACGTGATAAACCGTATGTTGCGGTTAACTCATTAGCTTTATTATAGAATGAATCCGGACAAAGGTCAATCTTTTCTAATTTACAAAATAAAAACAATCCCGCCGAAATCTGGATGGATTGAAAAAAGCTGTGATTGATTGCCGCCGCACCGTATTGCACATTCTGTCGAACTCTGCTATACTTAACGGTAAAAAAGGTGCTGCTGTGCTTTCACGGTAGGCGGTCGGGCAGTATCCTGTTATTCTGCAAGAGTGATTTGCGAAAAAGATGCGTCCTGTCGCGGCGAACCTTTGCAGTAATACGCGGTATTACAAAAAGGTTCAACAAAGACAGGGCGCAATATTTTTTGCAAAGCACCGCCGTCGGAATGACAGGATATTGCCCGCAGCCCCTGCAAGGGGGTGGTTCTATGGAATATCTCGTAATACTTGTAGTGATACTCGTACTCATTGAGCGTATTTTAGGAACAAAAAAGAAGTAACCGCCGACACTCCTACATGTGCGATTACTTCTTTCCACAGTTTTAGGGGCTAACCGTCTACCGGCAGCACCTTTCGTTACTTTCAGTATACCCGTCCGTATCCGGATTGTCAACCCGGATACGGACGTTTTTTATTTACCGGATGCCGTGCTGGAGCTTTGCCGCCTTGAGCGTATTCTTCATCAGCATGGTAATGGTCATCGGGCCGGCGCCGCCCGGGACCGGCGTCATGTAAGAGGCCTTTTCCATAACCTCCGGCGCCACATCGCCGCAGACTTTGCCCTCGGCGTTGCGGTTGATGCCGACATCGATAACGACCGCGCCCTCCTTGACCATATCGGGCGTAATAAAGCCTGCCTTGCCGACAGCGGCTACCAGAATATCCGCACGGCGGCACACCTCTGCAAGATCCTGCGTGCGGCTGTGGCAGATGGTAACCGTACCGTGACGGTGCAGCAGCAGCATGCTCATCGGCTTGCCGACAATATTCGAACGGCCGACCACGACGCACTCCTTGCCCTTCGGGTCGATCTTGTACTCGTCAAGCAGCTCCATGACACCCGCGGGCGTGCACGGCACGAAATCAAAATTGCCAACCATGATCTTGCCGACATTGACCGGATGGAACGCGTCCACGTCCTTCTTCGGGTCAATGGCGTCGATGACCGCCTGCTCGGAAATATGCTTCGGCACCGGCATCTGGCACAGGATGCCCGAAATTGCCGGGCTCTCGTTCAGCTGTGCAATCAGACCGAGCAGTTCCTCCTGCGTGGTCTCTTCGGGAAGCGCGTACTTCTCGCTGTAAAAGCCGCACTGCTCGCAGGCGCGCTCCTTATTGCGGACGTAAATCTCGCTCGCCGGATCGTTGCCGACGATAATAACCGCCAGACCCGGCGTTACACCCTGCTTTTTCAGCGCCTCGGTCTCTGCCAGAATGCTGCCGCGCACCTTTGCGGACAGTGCCTTGCCGTCCATTCTTACTGCACTCATATTGTCGTTCTCCTTTATCGTGAAATGTTATTCGCCTTTTTTCTCGTCCGCTTTGTCCTGCTCCGGCGCGTAGAATGCCTTCTCGACCTTGATGCGGTTATATCGGCACACCAGCACAGCAATCGCCGCAATGCAGCTTATGCCGGCCAGCAGCTGCGATACGCGCACCGGACCGAGATACAGGCTGTCCGTCCGCAGGCCCTCGATCCACGCACGGCCCAGACCGTACCACGCTACATACAGCAGCGCCATTTCGCCCTTAAACTTGCGCTTCTTCGAATAGAAATGCAGCACAAGGAAGCCGACAAAGTTCCACAGCGACTCATACAGGAAGGTCGGATGCACCGGAGAGGCGCCGTCAATACTCATGCCCCACGGCAGAGAGGTTGCACCGCCATGTGCCTCACCGTTGACAAAGTTGCCCCATCTTCCGATGCACTGACCGATCAGCAGACCGAACGCCGCCAGATCGCACAGGCTGGCAAATGACAGTTTCTTAATTCTGCTGTACACCGCCAGTGCAATCACAACACCGATGACCGCACCGTAAATCGCAATGCCGCCCTTCCAGATGGCGATGATCTCATTCGGATGCTGGCTGTAATAGCCCCATTCAAATGCCACATAGTAAATACGGGCGCAGATGATGCCGACCGGCACACAGATGATCAGGCAGTCCATCAGATTGTCCGACGTAACGCCGAATTCCTTCGTCCGCCGATTGACATACAGCGCCGCCAGCACAAAGCCCAGGCAGATAATGATGCCATACCAGTAAATATCCTTGCCGAACAGATTGACGGCGACACGGTTGATGTTAAAATCCAGTCCGAGCGCCGGAAATGAAATTGCGTGTTCCATGATCTTTCTTCTTTCTATCGTTACTTCGGCTCTACCACCGACATGGTCGAGCGGTTCGGCTGTGCCCAGCGGCGGAACATTTCCTGCACATCCTCCGCATGGATGGTGTCAAACAGCCCGGCAAAATCCAGATAATGCTCACCCGCAAAAACAGAAGCGATCTCCTGCCGTGCATACAGATCGGGCACATCCAGCATACGCAAACGCATGCCGTACAGCGCGTTCTTCATGCTGCGGAACAGCTTCGGCTCGATGCCCTCCTGCGCCAGCCGTGCAGTCTCCCGCTCAAGTGCTTCGCGCACAGCCGCCGGATCTCGGCTCTCGCCGCCGAGGATCGCGCATGCGCCATCCGGAATGAGCGAATAATCCACATCAAAATCTCGTCCGAGCAGCCGCTTCTCGTACAGCTTTGCATACAGCGGAGAGGTATCGCCGCACAGAATACGCACCGCCAGATCACCGATCAGACTGCGGCGCAGGCGGCTTTCGCCTGCCGGAACCGGCTCGTCCTTAAAGCCGACCATGCACTGCGGCAGCGACACCTGCATTTTGCGCGTCACAACCGGCTGATGGACTTCCGCGCGGCGCTCGCCGTAATGACGCTGACCGATCTCGGGTGCGTCCTTCGGTGAAATCTCCTCTGCCATGCGGCATACCTGATCGAAGTCCGCTGTGCCGCACACCACAAGCGCCATGTTCTTCGGACTGTAAAACGCACGGTGACAGGTATACAGCAGCTCCGGTGTAATATGCGAAATGCTCTCCTCGCTGCCCGGAATGGACACGCGCACCGGATGATTGCGGTACAGGCCCTCATACGCGCCGACGAACACCTCCCAATTGGGTGTGTCCTCTACCATGCGGATCTCCTGATTGATAATGCCGCGTTCCTTCTCCACGTTTTCATCCGTGAAGTACGGCGTGAACACGAATTTAAGCAGAATCTTCAGATTCTCCTCAAACCGGTCGGTGCAGGAAAAGTGATACGCCGTCATGGTGTGGCTTGTGAACGCGTTCGGACTTGCACCGGTGCGGGCGAATTTCTGCAGTGCATTGCCGTCCTCATCCTCGAACATCTTATGCTCAAGGAAGTGCGCAACGCCCGCCGGTGTGTCATACCGCTTGCCCTCAAAGGTGAACGATGCGTCCACCGAACCGAAATCGGTCGCCAGAATGGCGAAGGTCTTGCTGAAACCCTTCTTGGGCAGATAGCAGATGCGCAGACCGTTTGCCAGCGTGCGGGTCTGCATACTCTCGTGCAGAGCGGAATAATTCTTTGTCATTTTGCCGCTCCCTTCATAAAGAATACCGTGTCAAGCGCTGTGCTCTGTGCCGCGGCAATGACCTGCTCGCGCGTGATGTCGGCCACCTGCTCGATGCGCTCCTCGGGCGATACGAGCGTGCCTGCAGCCGCTTGTCCCATCCAGTAGCGCTCGAGTGTAAGCGGGTCGTCGAGCATGGTGCGCCAGCCGTTGACCAGCGTTTTGCGTGCGCTTTCGAGTTCTGCGTCCGTAATTTCGCCCTTGCGGCACAAATCCAGCTGGTGCAGGATTTCATCGCGTGCGACCTCGAAATTTCTGTTCTCAATGCCGGAGTTGACGATCATCAGTCCCTTAGAGGCGACAAACTGCGCACTTGCGTAGTAGCACAGCGACTTTTTCTCGCGTACGTTGAGAAACAGCTTCGCGCTTGTCGAGCCGCCGTAGATGGTCTGGAACATCCAGTACGCCGTCGGTTCTCCGCCGGTCAGTGATGCACCGCCGGTACGGAAGCCGAGCGACAGCTTGCCCTGGGTTACCTCGGCATCCTCAACGACCTCACGAACATCACCGGCAGGCCGCGCCTGCACGACCGTGTGCGGCTGATACAGCGTGCCCTCGCGCGGCTGGGCCAGCGGCGTTGCCATGAAGTGCGCTTCCACCTCGTCCGGCATCATCGTACCGCAGTAGAACAGCTCCACCTGCGCCTCACTCAGCGCACGGCGATAGGCCGCGTACAACGTTTCCGGCGTAATGCGCTCCGCCTGCTCGATCGTACCGAGTGCGGACTTGCCGTAGTCCTCGTTTTCGCACATGAGCTCGTTCAGTCGGCGCGGCGCCCACGAACGCGGATCGTTTTTGAGTGCGGCAATGCGGTCGATCAGATTGCCACGCTCGCCCTCTACATAAGCGGCGCAGAACAGGCCGTCCTGCAGATACGGGTCGTACAGCAGATCGCACAGCAGACCGATCACACCGGCGGTCAGACCGTCGGCTCCCGGTGCATAAGCCTCATCAATACAGTCGGACAGAAAGCCGATGCACAGGTTCTCCCCCTCCTTGCGCACTGCGGCTTCAATACGCGCACCGTACAGCTCGTCAAGCGCGGTGCCGAACGCCTGCATGTCGTTCAGCCTGGCCGTGCCGCGGCGCAAAACCTGCGGCAGACACGCGCGCAGCGCGGCATCCTCGCCGCCGAGCGGCAGCACCAGCATCGTGCGCAGCACTGCCCGCTTAAACTTCGGTGTAGTCACGCAGGTGAGATTGATTCCCGCACCCAGCGTTTTTCGGGTCACTTGTTGCATAATTTCCCTCGATTCCGGAAAAGTTTGTCTAACGGGTTATATTATACCGTATATGTGGGAGTAACGCAAACGTAGTTTATGTGAAGTTGCGGCGGTTTAACCGCAACGCAGGCTATTCCGGCACCGACCCGCTGGGATGCACGAACCGCGCAGGCGGTTCGCCCTATCCGGACGGCATTTCTCAGCACCGGCTGAGCGGGGTACTCGAACTGCGCAAGCGCGTTCGTCCCTAACGGGCGGAGAGTTTTTCGCTGAAATTCAGCGAGGAGTTGCGCTCTGCGAAGCGCGGGAGATTGCCGCGTCCGCGGCTGGGACAGTGCCGTACCCACGGCGGTGGGCAAAAAGGAAGGGACACCTACGGTTTGCCCGTAGGCTGCTAAACCTTTTTCCCGCGCCGTGCGCGGATTAAATGAGTGCCCTTCCTCTTTGAACTCCTACCTTTTCCTTGTTTGTTAGCCTGGCGCAGATTGCCGACATGTGACCGCTCCGAAACGGAGAACGGCAGAGGATTTTTACTTCCGTGTTTTTCGCAATCTGTTCGCAGGTGCCTTCCGTTACAACACGCAAAAAAATTGCGCGGCACTGTTATGCCGCGCTCTGCGTAGAGTTGACCGCATGTGTAGCAGTACGCTATCTGTGAACTGCGAAAAGGTGGAGAAAGACACGCTGCGGTAACCCGACTGCCGTTCCCCTATTTCGCAGCGGTCACATGTCGGCAATCTGCGCCAGACCCTTCCAAAAGGAAGTGGGAGTTAAGAGGGTAGAAACCTTGGTGTCTACCCTCTTGCCCCGCCGCGGGGCGCGGCGAACTCCCGCGCTCCGCAGAGCGCAGCTCCCCGCTTGATTTCAGGCAAAAAACCTACCGTTCACAATCAAAAACCTGTTTTATATAAAACCCAAAGGAGTTAATTTTCCATGCGAAAAACCGTTTCGCTCGTGTTGGCCATCTGCGGCACGCTGCTGCTTCTGCTGCTGTTCGCCACCGGACGTTTGATCTATACCCACGTTTACAGCCAGGACTTTTCCGACATCGCGGAAACCGGACCGCAATCCACCATCACCCTCACCGAGAATGACGTGGAGGTACCGCAAACCGATGACAACCAGAAAACCGCTATCATACAGCTGCTCAGCGAGCAAACCTACACCGCCTATCCGCACTTTATCAAGCCCAGCCAGAACAAGCTGACTGCCAACCGCCTGACCGTGACCTTCCAGAACGGCAACTCGATCGGCGTGAACACAGACGGCTATGTGTTCGTCAACGGCAAGCTGCGCGCCATCAAGAGCGGTGACGGACGCAATCTGTACCACGATCTGTTCGTGCTGTTCTATCCTACGGCGAAGGAGTAACAGAATATGAAAAAATTAACCGCTTTATGGCTGTCCCTGCTGCTGGCGTTCGGCACGCTGACCGGCTGTGCCGGTCAAATCGGCATTATTGGCGGTGAGGACGGACCGACCGCCATCATCACCTCGGACAGCACTTCCGCTGTTTCCGTCACCGAGGATGGGCAGTACGACAGCAAGGACGAGGTTTCCGCCTATCTGACCGAATACGGGCACTTACCCTCCAACTACATCACGAAAAAGCAGGCGCAGGCACTCGGCTGGCAGGGCGGCTCG
>OGQE01001491.1_pt1 | contig 20979 bp, 13 predicted proteins | sample 1553131 | NCBI WGS metagenome assembly OGQE01 (sample SAMEA2579929, study PRJEB22360) | human gut metagenome | biome: human gut; feature: human-associated habitat; material: faeces | place: Denmark | collected 2008/2010
ATACTTCTTTATTTGAAGCGGCAGAAGTGGATGGAGCAACTTCCACACAGGTATTCTACAAAATTACATTACCGCTGCTCCGGCCGATTTTAGTATATGTTGTGATCACATCACTGATCGGTGGATTACAGTTATTCGATGTACCGCAGATTTTGACCAATGGTACCGGTGATCCAATGAGATCGACCATGACATTGATCATGTTCTTAAATAAACATCTGTACAGCAAGAACTACGGAATGGCTGGTGCAGTATCCGTAATCCTGTTCATCATCACCGCAATTTTAAGTCTTATTGTCTTTAAGGTAACTGGAAACGATAAGAGAAAAGCATGAGTAGAATAGAAAGGTGAGGTGTTATTATGAACGAAAATAAAAATCTGAAAAAAGGACTTGGAATCCATGCAAGAAGATTTATCGCTTATGTAGTCCTGATTCTTGTTACATTTGCCTGCCTGTTCTGGTTCTATGTGCTGTTCATTAATGCGACCAGATCGAACGGTGAACTGCAGGCCGGATTTACACCACTGCCAAGCACACATCTGCTGGAAAACTGGAACAATCTGGTACACGGAACACTTCCGGTATGGCAGGGTATGATAAACAGTCTGATCGTATCTGTACTGTCAGCAGCGTTATGCACCTATTTTTCAACCATGACGGCTTACGCCATTCATGCATATGATTTTAAACTGAAAAAATACATCTATGCATTTATCTTAGCAGTCATGATGATCCCTACACAGGTAACTGCACTTGGATTTGTAAAATTAGTCGGTACATTACATATGGAAGATACATTCATTCCATTGATCGTGCCAACGATCGCTGCTCCGGTAACATTCTTTTACATGAAGCAGTATATGGAAAGTACATTGCCGGTATCTCTGATCGAGGCTGCCAGAATTGACGGCTCCGGTGAGTTCCATACATTTAACCAGATTGTACTTCCATTGATGAAACCTGCCATTGCAGTACAGGCAATCTTTACATTTGTAAGCAGCTGGAATAATTATTTTGTACCGGCTTTGATCTTACACAATGACAAGAAAAAGACACTGCCAATCTTAATCGCACAGCTTCGTGCAGCTGACTGGCTGAAGTTTGATATGGGTCAGGTTTATGTGATGATCGCATTTTCTATCTTCCCAGTTATTATCATTTATCTGATCTTATCCAGACACATCGTACAGGGTGTTGCCCTCGGCAGTGTAAAAGGATAAATTAGAATATAGCTACAAATGAAAAAACCTTCCCTGAGAACCGTCGTGATTCCCCATATCACGGCGGTTCTCCTTTGATGTAGCAGAAAAAGATTACAATATTAAAAAACATCAGAAAAATTATCTGAAATAATCAAACATAGGCTCTTTTTTTCCAGTTGCTAATGTGCTATAATAGGCACAGATTTTGGAAAAAAAGAAATGGTTGAGAAGTGAATCTGCACAATCCTTTCAGAACGGAGGAAGACATGACAGAAGGCGGTTTTTTAGTTTTCATGGGAATTTTATTACTTTTGGTTGTCATCGTTGTTGTGATAGCGGTTGTTTCATCTGTGGCAGGTGCGGCAGCAGCAATCGTTGATGATGAAGACAGCGAAGATGAATAGAACAGGGTGAGAACAGAATAGTGGGGCGGTACTTTTGTGCCAGTCCCCTTTTTGCAGGTCTTATGGATACTGCGAAATGTCCCGAGATCGAATCATAAGAAAGGAGACAGAGATTATAATGCAGTTACTTACATTTTTGTTAAATGGAGTGAAGTTTGGTATTCCTGTCAATGATGTGGAATCCATTGAAACAAGAATGAATGTGGTGAATATTCCAAATTCACTGCCACAGGTTCATGGGATCATGAATCTGCACGGAGAAGTTATTGCAGTGTACAGTCTGGCAGAACAGTTTCATTATCCGGAACAGGAAATCAACAATATCATCGTTGCATCCATGAATGGTACAAAGATTGGGCTTGAGGTTGGAAACGTGGATGAGATTATTGATGTCCCGGATGAGAAGGTTATTTCCATGCCAGTCATTATGAAAGCAGTAGAAAATTGTTTTGATGAGGTTGCTTCCTATGCAAAAGAACTGATCGTTCTGATCGAGGTATCAAAGCTGATGCCGGAAGCAGAGCAGCAGGCAATACAGAAATTGGTAGAACAACAGTCATAAACAAAAAAGAGTAAAGCCTCTGTTATTATATATTGGAAAGATACAGTCTCGTGGGATGGAGTACCGATAGGTACTCCATTTTTGCGTAAATAGGAAATTTTGTTCCATTTCTAAAATAATTCTAAATTCTGTCCGATTTTCCTTGCATTTTGATGAGAGAGGAGTAAACTGATTTTTGCCGACCGACCGGTCGGTTTTGGCTTGCGGGAATGCAATAGCCAATCAGACATATAATTTTTCAGGAGGAACGAGAATGATCCCGAAGTATAGTGTAAAACGTCCATACACAGTGTTAGTGGCTGTTGTACTGGTGATCGTTTTAGGAGTTGTTTCGCTGACGAGGATGACAACAGATCTGCTGCCGGCAATGAATCTGCCGTATGTGATCGTTGTCACAACAGATGTGGGGGCAAGTCCCGAGGAAGTGGAAAAAGATGTGACATCGCCAATCGAAGCGGCAATGGCGACGACTTCCAATATTAATAACGTAAGTTCCATGTCCTATGATAACTATTCTATGGTTGTTTTGGAGTATGAACAGAGCACAAACATGGATTCTGCCATGATTGAGATCCAGCAGCAGCTGGATCAGTTGACCGGACAATTTCCGGATTCAGTGGGCACACCAATCATTATGCAGATCGATCCGGATATGATGCCGGTCATGATCGCATCCGCGGATGTGGATGGAATGGATCAGGCAGAGGTATCTGATTATGTGGACAATGAATTATTACCGCTGTTTGAGAGTATCGAGGGTGTGGCATCTGTGACGGCAACAGGTGTGCTGGATACGGATCTTCAGGTCACTATGAACCAGGAGAAAATAGATGCTTTAAACGAACAGATTTTAAGCAAAATAGATGCCCAGTTTACAGATGCACAGGCAGAGTTAGACAAGGCATCTTCCCAGATCGACAGTGGGAAAAAGAAGCTTTCCGATGGTGAAAAAGAGATGGGAAGTCAGCTCGGAGCAGGTGAAAATGAGATCATTAATAATAAAATCCAACTGTTTAACACCGAAGCAGATCTGACCACACAATTATCAGATCTTCAGAAATCACAGTCGTCCATGGATGGTGCAATCAAGTCGTTACAGTCAGCTTATGATGGAGCAACGCAGTTACAGAGCGCGATTGACGGTTTACAGAAAGCAAAAGACGGTGTCAGCCAGGCGAAGAGTGGGGCAAAGCAGTTATATCAGGCGCACGATGGTGTAATGGCAATTTTAACAGCAAAAAATCCAATGACAGGTGCAGACATGACAGTGGAGGAAGCACTTGCAGCAGCGGTTCAATATGGTCAGATGACACAGGAACAGGCGAATCAGTTGAAAACAGTGATTTCAACTTTACAGGCAGATCCTAAAATGTTAGAAGCATATAAAAATGCGGCCAGTGAATCCGATTTCATCGCATACATGGAATCCACAGCCATTGCCCAGATCAATGCACAGGCAGGGACTTCCTATACAAGTGAGAGTGACATTGCCAGCCAGATCGTGACATTACAGTCCAAACTGGATGATATCAATGTGATGCTGACGAGTCAGGCATCCTCTTTTGCAGATGCAGGCGTGACGTTGACTTCTTACAAAGACATTCCTGCTGCAATCTCACAATTAAGTGAGAGCAAGACGCAGATTGCGACGGGAATTGCGACGATCGAGTCTGCCCAGACACAGGTGGCAGACGGTAAAACGTCTTTAGATGACGCATTAGTGACTTTAAATGAATCCCAGATATCCGGTATCATGGAGATGAGCAAGGGATATGCGGATCTTGCTGTTGCAGCAAATAAGATCGAAGAGGGACAGAGCCAGTTAGATGATGCAAAAGAACAGGCAAAAGATTCAGCGGATCTGAACACGATCCTCACAATGGATACCTTAAAAAATCTTCTGACAGCGCAGAACTTCTCCATGCCGGCAGGTTATGTGACAGAGGGGAACGAGCAGTATCTGGTGCGAGTCGGAGATGAGGTGACATCCAAAGCTGATCTTGAAAATCTCGTTCTGATGGATCTTGGTATGGATGGTATCGAGCCGATCAGACTGTCAGATGTGGCAGATATCGAATACATTGACAATTCCGGAGATTCCTATTCCAAAGTGAATGGAAATCCGGCGGTGATGCTTTCGATTGAAAAGCAGACCGGCTATTCCACCGGAGATGTGACAGACCGGTTATTGGACAAATTTGACAGTCTGGAAAAAGAAAATACAGCGTTACATTTGAGCGTTCTCATGAATCAGGGAATTTACATTGACATGATCGTGAAATCAGTCGTAGAAAACATAATCGTGGGAGCCATCCTTGCAATTATTGTATTGTTATTATTCTTAAAAGACATCAAACCTACACTTGTAATAGCATGTTCGATCCCGCTCAGTGTTGTTTTTGCAGTGGTACTGATGTACTTTACGCATATTACGTTAAACATCATTTCGCTGTCGGGTCTGGCACTCGGAATTGGTATGTTGGTGGATAACTCCATTGTCGTGATCGAGAACATCTATCGATTGCGGGGAGAGGGATATTCCATCCGGAAAGCAGCCGTGGAAGGTGCTTCACAGGTGACAGGAGCGATTACAGCTTCCACACTTACAACCGTCTGTGTATTTGCACCGATTATTTTTACAGAGGGTATCACAAGACAGTTATTTGTGGATATTGCGCTGACAATTGCATTTACGCTTGCAGCCAGCCTTCTCGTGGCATTGACTTTCGTGCCGATGATGGCGGCAGGATTATTAAAAAACACAAAAGAGATCAGGCATAATTTCTTTGACAAAGTAAAAGAGGTTTATGGAAAAATTTTAGCAGTATGTCTGCGTTTTAAGCCAATCGTATTTATCGCGGTGATCGTATTGCTTGGAACAAGTGTTGTGGCAGCATTCTCCAGAGGATATTCTTTCATGGATATGAACATGGAGACAAACCAGATCAGTGCGACAATTTCGGCAAAAGAGGATCAGACACTTACGTTTGGCGAACTGACAGAAATGGCAGATGAAGTCGTGGAAAAAGCAATGACGATCGATGGCATTGAGACCATTGGTGCCATGGCAGGTGGAAGTGCTCTTTCCATGATGGGAAGCAGTTCTACAGACAGTATTTCCATGTATATGATTCTGGATGAAGAATCTGAAGTGAGCAGTGCAGATGTAATCGAACAGTTGGATGAACTGACCAAAGACATGGACTGCGAAGTTACAACAGACACCTCCGCTTCTGATATGACATCACTTATGGGAAGTGGACTGACGATCAATGTAAAAGGAAATAATCTTGACAAACTGCAGGAACTTGCAGGCGAGGTTGCAAAAGTCGTAGAGAACACCGAGGGAACTGTGGATGTGGATGATGGACTTGCCAATACGACACCGTCTTTCACCATTTCTGTAGACAAGGAAAAAGCTGCGAAATATGGCATGACCGTTGCACAGGTATTCCAGCTTGTTTATGGGGAGATGACATCGTCAACCTCCGCAACAACGATCTCTACCGATGTAAATGAGTATCAGGTTTACGTACAGAGCGAGGAACAGTCCGATGTTACATTGGCTGATATCAAAAACCTGACCTTCACTTATACAGACAGAGAAGGAAACGAGACAGAAACAGCACTTTCTGATATTGCACAGTTTGAGGAAGGTTACACCTTAGGAACGATCAACCGTGATGCGCAGACCAGATATATCAGTGTGACCGCAGGAGTGGATGATGACCATAATGTCAGTCTGTTAAGTAATGAGATCCAGAAAGAGTTAGATAAGATCGATCTGCCGGAAGGATACTCCATTGAGATGGCAGGTGAGGACGAGATGATCGCAGATGCGATGAATCAGTTGTATCTGATGCTTCTTTTGGCAGTTATCTTCATTTACCTTGTCATGGTAGCACAGTTCCAGTCACTGTTGTCGCCGTTTATCATTATGTTTACAATCCCGCTGGCATTTACAGGCGGTCTGTTCGCACTTTACTTTACCGGCAACGAAGTCAGCGTTGTGGCAATGATCGGATTTGTCATGCTTGCCGGAATTATCGTAAATAACGGTATCGTTATGGTAGACTTTATCAACCAGCTCCGCCGTGGCGGAATGGAGAAAAAAGACGCCATTATCGAATCCGGAAAAACGAGACTCCGTCCGATCCTTATGACCGCACTCACCACGATCCTGTCCATGTCCACGATGGCAGTCGGACTTGGAGAAGGTTCAGAAATGATGCAGCCAATGGCGATCGTAACGGTTGGCGGTTTGTTATATGGTACACTGTTAACTCTGATCGTTGTTCCATGTATTTATGATGCATTTAACCGTAATAAGAGCATGGTCGAGGAGGACTTATAATGGACGAGCAGAAACTGATACAGGATCCATCACAGAAAGTGCTTGCCATGTATCAGGCAGTCATTGAGTTCATTAATGAAGGTTGTGATATCAATACTTTAAAAGTAGCTGATATCACAGGCCGGGCAGGCATTGGAAAAGGAACGGCATACGAATATTTTTCTTCAAAGGAAGAGATAATCTCTTCTGCAATTTTATATTATGTGAAAGTGTGCTTTGAAAAACTGCAGGTAATTTCTACAGATAACAGAACGTTTCAACAGAAAATTAACGAGGTCATGGATTTTATTGATGAGCATGTAAAAGAAAAGCAGGGTGTCTTTTTCCTGATAAAAATGGTATTGGAATCATACGAGATACCAAAGAATCTGAAAGATGAGTATGAGCGTATGAAACAGCAGTGCTGTGATAAGGAGAAAAACGAGATTATCGACTGCATTGTGGAGGAGGGTGTCCGCGAAGGTCTGATCCGGGAGGAGAATGTTTTCCTGCGAAGAGCCGCGGTCGAAACCCAGCTTTCGGTCTATTTTATGTACCGCATCGCAGCAGAGAAAAAAATCGAACTTGACCTGGAGGCAGATTCTTTGAGAGAATATATCTATCAGAATATATTGAAATTATTAGGATAGAAAGAAGGAACAAATAAATTAAAATCACCTATAAAAAAATCAGTTGACAAATGCCACTTTAGCTTTTATGATGAAAAAAGATATAAAAAGGTGATGAGAAAGAGGAGTACACACAGACACCTGAAAGAGAATGACATTCACCGGCTGAGAGATGTCACCAGAACATGTTGTGTGGAAGGTAGCTTTTGAACCGTCGCGCAGAACCTGTCTGTTGCAGATAAGTGGCAGAACTTGCAAGTTGATCATGCGGAGAAAATTTTCGTATATCGCCAGAAGCAGTCAGAAGTAAGCGAGAACGAGTTGTCCCCGTTACCGGACAGTGGCTTAGGAATGAGCCGGCAGAGATATGTTGTTTTTACAACATAACAAAGGTGGTACCGCGTTGACACGCCCTTTGCATCCGTATGGATGTGAAGGGCTTTTATTTTTTTAAGAAAGGAAAAAGACAAATGAAGGAATTAGCAAAGACCTATGACCCGAAGGGCATTGAAGAACGTCTCTATAAAAAATGGGAAGACAACGGTTACTTCCATGCAGAAGTAGATCGCAGCAAGAAACCATTCACCATTGTGATGCCTCCACCAAACATTACCGGACAGCTTCACATGGGACACGCATTAGACAATACCATGCAGGATATTTTGATCCGCTACAAGAGAATGCAGGGTTACAATGCATTATGGCAGCCTGGAACAGACCACGCTTCCATTGCAACCGAAGTAAAAGTCATCCAGTCCTTAAAAGAAAAAGGAATCGACAAGGCAGATCTTGGAAGAGAAGGTTTCTTAGAGAAATGCTGGGAGTGGAGAGAGGAATACGGTAACCGTATCATCAACCAGTTAAAGAAAATGGGATCTTCTGCTGACTGGCAGAGAGAACGTTTTACCATGGATAAAGGATGTTCTGATGCCGTACAGGAAGTTTTTATTAAATTATATCAAAAAGGATATATCTACAAGGGTTCCCGTATCGTAAACTGGTGCCCGGTTTGTAAGACATCCATTTCCGATGCGGAGGTAGAGCATGAGGAGCAGGACGGATTCTTCTGGCATATCAACTACCCGGTAGTTGGCGAGGAAGGAAGATTCGTTGAGATTGCGACGACAAGACCGGAGACTTTATTCGGAGATACCGCTGTTGCTGTAAACCCGGATGATGAGAGATACAAAGACATCGTTGGAAAAATGTTAAAACTTCCGATGACAGACCGTGAGATTCCGGTGATCGCTGATCCATATGTAGACAAAGAGTTTGGAACCGGATGTGTGAAGATCACACCAGCCCATGACCCGAACGACTTTGAGGTTGGAAAACGCCACAACCTGGAAGAGATCGTTGTCATCAATGACGATGCAACCATGAACAAGTTAGCAGGAAAATATGAGGGAATGGACCGCTACGAGTGCAGAAAAGCATTAGTAAAAGATTTAGAGGAAGCAGGACTTTTAGTAAAAGTTGTTCCACATTCCCACAACGTAGGTACACATGACCGCTGCGGCACAACCGTTGAACCAATGATCAAACAGCAGTGGTTCGTGAAAATGGACGAGATGATCAAACCGGCAGTTGAAGGCGTTAAGAACGGAGAGATCCAGTTACTTCCAAAACGTATGGAGAAAACATACTTCAACTGGACAGATAACATCCGTGACTGGTGTATTTCCAGACAGTTATGGTGGGGACACAGAATCCCGGCATACTATTGTGATGAGTGTGGTGAGATGGTTGTTTCCAAAGAAGCACCTCACAAGTGCCCGAAATGTGGATGCACCCATATGACTCAGGATCCGGATACCTTAGACACCTGGTTCTCCTCTGCATTATGGCCATTCTCCACACTTGGCTGGCCGGAAAAAACAGAAGATTTAGATTACTTCTATCCAAATGATGTTTTAGTAACCGGATATGATATTATCTTCTTCTGGGTAATCCGTATGATCTTCTCCGGTTACGAGCAGATGGGCAAAGCGCCATTCCATACCGTATTATTCCACGGTCTGGTACGTGACTCCCAGGGACGTAAGATGAGTAAGTCTCTTGGAAATGGTATCGATCCGTTAGAGGTTATTGACAAATACGGTGCTGACGCACTTCGTCTGACACTGATCACAGGCAATGCACCTGGTAACGATATGCGTTTCTACTGGGAGAGAGTAGAGTCTTCCAGAAACTTTGCCAATAAAGTATGGAATGCTTCCCGTTTCATCATGATGAACTTAGAGGGCGCAGAGATCAAAACCCCTGCTCTCGATGAATTAAAGGCAGCCGACAAATGGATTTTATCCAGAGTGAACACACTTGCAAAAGATGTGACAGAGAACATGGATAAATTCGAGATGGGTATCGCCGTACAGAAAGTTTATGACTTTATCTGGGATGAATTCTGTGACTGGTACATCGAGATCACAAAAGTTCGTACCTATAACAAAGAGAATGATCCGGCATCTGCAAATGCAGCATTCTGGACCTTAAAGACGGTACTGACAGAGGCATTAAAGCTGTTACATCCATTTATGCCGTTTATCACAGAGGAAATCTTCTGTACGCTTCACCCGGAAGAAGACACCATTATGCTCGCAAAATGGCCGGAATACAAAGCAGAATGGAACTTTGCAGCAGAGGAAGAGATGGTAGAGCACTGCAAAGACCTTGTAAAAGGTGTTCGCAACCTCCGTACTGAAATGGATGTTCCACCATCAAGAAAAGCAAAGATTTTCATTGTATCTGACGATGCGAAAATCAGAGACACGTTTGAATCAAACAAAGAAGTTTATGTAAACCTTGCAGGTGCAAGTGAGATCGCAGTACAGGCAGATAAGACAGGAATCGAGGAGGATGCTGTTTCCGTTGTAATTCCTGGAGCAACACTGTACCTTCCACTGGAAGATTTAGTAGATTTTGAAAAAGAAAAAGAACGCCTCCAAAAAGAACAGGCACGTCTTGAAAAAGAACTTGCACGTTCCAAAGGAATGCTTTCCAATGAGAAATTCTTAAGCAAAGCTCCGGAAGCAAAAGTGCAGGAAGAAAAAGAGAAGCTTGCAGGCTATGAGCAGATGATGGCTCAGGTCAAAGAGCGTCTTGCACAGATGAAATAGAACAATAACCGTCCAGTCTCCCTAGCCGGTGGCGTGGACGGTTATTTTTATGGCAGGGTGTGTCATTGGTTTGTTCAACATGCACAAATTACAGAGCGAAAATGTGCGAAAAAGCAGAAAACTTGCTTGAAAAAAAGACTGGAAACGAGTATTATATAGTATATATACGTTTTTTGTAGGAAGAAGGGAGTTGGAAGAATGGCATTACCAAGTATTTCTACACCAAAAGTGAAGATCGTGAATAAAGACTTAGAGGCATGGATCAGACTCCCTGCACTGGAAGAAGGAGAACACTATACGATCGAGTATCTGCACGATGTATTACGGGTAAACCAGATCACTTATGGAATTGATGAAGCACAGCTTCAGAAGATCCTCGATGAAGAAATCTATGAACAGGACGTACTGGTGGCAAGAGGCATACCGGCAGTAGAGGGACAGGATGGATTCTATGAGTATAAGGTGAATATGAACCTTGAGAAAAAGCCAAAGATACTGCCGGACGGATCCGTAGATTACTGGTCCATGTACAGTGTACAGTCGGTTCAGAAGGATCAGGTCATTGCGATATATCATCCGGCTGTAAAGGGAACAGATGGAATCGGAGTTTCCGGAAAACCGATTGCCGCAAGGGTTGCCAGAGAACAGGGAACACTTCGCGGAACCGGTTTTGGACGAAGTGAGGATTACCTTACCTATTTTTCGCTGATGGATGGGAAGATTGATATTGAGAATGATAAGATCAGGATCCAGCCAATCTATGAGGTGAGCGGAGATGCGAATCTTACTACCGGAAGCATAGATTTTACAGGAGATATTGTGATCCACGGCAGTGTGGAATCCGGAGTTACGATCAAGGCAACCGGAAGTATCACGATTGATGGAAACGTGGAAGCCTGTAATCTGGAAGCCGGTAAGGATATCATTTTAAGAAGTGGAATGGTCGGAGGGAACAAGGCACATGTCAGAACCAAAGGAAATCTGTATGCAAAGTTTATTGAGTATACAGTCATCCAGGTAGAGGGAGATATGGAGGCAGACGTATTGCTCAACTGCACAGTTGCGTGCAGAGGATCTATTCTGATCCAGGGCAGAACAGCGAAGATCATCGGTGGAGATGTCAGCGCAGTCAAGGGAATCAGGGCAACCACGATTGGAAATGACGCAGAGATGCGGACAGCTGTGACCGTTGGAGTAAGTGCGGACTGTATTTCAAGACTGAATCTGCTGAAGAAGAAGATGGATATTACCAAAATGGAACTTGATAAGATCGAACAGGGACTTGCCAAGTTCGAAGAGATGCAGAAGGAGCGCGGAGTAAGCTATAAGGAAGATCCGAGAAGAGTGGCACTCTTGCGTACCAGAATCCAGAATACGGCTACACTTGCAGGAGATGAGGGCGAAGTGAAGCGGCTTGAGCGCATGATTTCAGATGGGGCGAATGCAACGGTCTGTGTGACAAGAGATGTATTCCCTGGGGTATCCATAGCGATCAGGGATCAGGTTTTAAATGTGAAGAACAATGCAAAATGCGTGGAGTTCTATCATCTGAACGGAAAGATCTGTACGAGAACAGCTGGGGATTAACGGACAATAACAGGCAGAAGGTAAAAAAGATAAGATAGCATTTCAGGAGAAACGGGTTACAACCGTAAATTTCCTGAAATGCTATTTTTATATTTTATATTATTGACGAAAAACTACTTTATTTTAATGGAAATTTCATAATTTGACATTGAAAGTGAATTCTTCCTATATTATAATCAATCAGTGAGAAAGAAATGATCAGCCAGTCTGCAGTTAAGCATGTACAGGCGGATCAGGAGAGAAATGATCAGTCAGTACAGGAAAGGTACGGGAATTAATATGATAAATTTTGAAGAAGAATTGAAAAACTTTAAACCAAGTCTGGAAGTGGAAGAGGCAGAGCAGGCAATCTATAATCATGAGCTGACAGACATGACGGATGTTATGCAGGAAATGCTGCAGGAATTAAAGCAGCAGAACAGATAACAGGTAGATCACATGCACAGTGGCATGACAGATAGAGAGGTTTTTCATGAGATGTTATAATTGCGGTGCAGAACTTGGCAAGGGAGATAACTGTCAGAACTGCGGAACGAATGTAAAAGTATACAAAAAGATTTTGATGGCATCCAATGCCTATTACAATGATGCATTGGAGAAAGCCGGTGTCAGGGATTTGTCAGGGGCAATTGAGAGCCTGAAAATCAGTCTGCGTTTTAATAAATTAAATATTGATGCAAGAAATTTGCTTGGATTGATCTACTACGAGATGGGAGAAGTGGTGACTGCCCTCACGGAGTGGGTGATCAGTAAGAATTATCAGCCGAAGGATAATCTTGCGAGCAGGTACTTAGATGAAGTGCAGAAGAATCAGGCAAGACTGGATTCTGTCAATCAGACGATCAAGAAATACAATCAGGCATTGCTTTACTGCAAGCAGAACAGCCGTGATCTTGCAATCATTCAGTTGAAAAAAGTATTGTCGCTGAATCCAAAGCTGGTGAGTGGACATCAGCTTCTGGCGCTTTTATATATTCAGGAAGGACGCTATGATCTTGCGAAGAAATCACTGCGGAATGCCGGAAAAATTGATGCCAATAATACTGTGACACTGCGCTATCTGAAAGAAGCCAATGCAGCCTTAAGAGAGCAGAATCCGAGCAAGAAGCAGAAGAATGATGAACTCATTTCCTATCAGAGTGGCAATGAGACAATCATCCAGCCAAAATATCTGAAGGACAATTCTGCAGTCGGTACGATCATTAACATGGTGATCGGAATCGCAATCGGAATTGCAATCACCTGTTTCCTTGTGGTTCCTGGCGTGAGAAGAACCGTGATGAACAATACGAAAGCAGAAGTGCTGGATGCAAATAATACGATTTCTTCCAAGAATCAGACGATCACAAGCCTGCAGAGTCAGGTGGATGACCTTACCAGTCAGATTACGGATGCGAAGAACAGCGAGGAAGAATCTGCCAACAAACTGGAAAGCTATGACAAACTTCTGACTGCATATGAGACATACACCACAGGAGACATTGAGAAGGCAGGAGATGCATTGAGCAGTGTCAATGTGGATGACCTGAGTGCAGATGCAAAGAGTATTTATGATACCATCAATGCACAGGTGAATGCCGAATACATGGCTGCATTATATAAGGAAGGTTATGATGCATATTCCGGCAAAAAGTATGACGATGCCGTGAGTGCACTTTCCAAAGTCGTCGAGATGGATGAAAACTATGAGAATGGAAATGCACTGTACTATCTTGCACAGGCATACCGCAAGAACGAGGATATGGAAAATGCCAAAATCTATTATCAGAAAGTGGTAGAATTGTATCCAAATACAGAGCGCGCTGCAAACTCACAGAATTATCTGGATCAGAGTGAGACAGACACCGCCCGTTAATAAAAAGACAAACTGATATTAAAAAGTACGAAGGAGATCGAACCGGAAATTCCGGGGAGACTCCTTCTTTTTTTATTCATGACAATAAAATGTCTGCGGAGCGAGCATTCTATTGTTGAAAATCATAAGCAGAATGGAAAGAGAGGAACAAGAGCATGAAAAGCCAGTATATTATGGAAAAAGGATGTTTAGTTGTCTATGTGCCGCGTGAGTTAGACCATCATCAGGCAAACCGCATCCGCACGGAGACAGATCTTCTGATCGACACCTACCATGTCAGACATCTTGTGTTTGATTTTACAGAGACAGAGTTTATGGACAGCTCCGGGATTGGGGTGATCATCGGGCGGTGCAAAAACTTAGGCTATTCCGGTGGGGATGTGAGTGCGTGCCATCTGAACGAGCGCGTGGACAAGATATTTACCGTATCCGGGTTGAAAAAAATCATTCAGGTAAAAGAATAGGAGATAGTGGAGGAAGTAAAAATGAGCAGTCAGAACGAGATGAAACTGATATTTGATGCCAGGTCGGTGAATGAAAGTTTCGCCAGGGTGGCGGTGGCGGCATTTATAGCAGAATTAAACCCAACGTTAGACGAGATTGCGGATATCAAGACGGCCGTGTCCGAAGCGGTGACGAATGCAATCATTCATGGTTACCATGAACCGGAACAGAAAGTGGAACTCCTGTGTCAGATTTGTGGGGATGAGGTTTCCATCACCGTTTCGGATACAGGAGCAGGCATTGCGGATGTGTCAAAAGCGATGGAACCTTTTTATACGACAAAACCGGAGTTAGAGCGTTCCGGGATGGGATTCTCCTTTATGGAAGCGTTTATGGACAGGCTTGAGGTAGTATCCGAGCCGGGAAAAGGGACAAGCGTACATATGGTAAGAAGACTGGGAAATCAGGAAGGCTAGCCTATGGTGCGACAGGCGGAACTGATCAGACAGGCACAGGATGGGGATAAAAAAGCCAGGGACAAAGTCGTTTCGGACAACCTTGGATTAGTGCACGCAATTGTCCGCAGATTTGAAAAAAGAGGGCATGACAGGGAGGAATTGTTTCAGATCGGATGTATCGGGCTGATCAAGGCAATCGATCATTTTGATCTGTCGTTAAAACTTGCATTTTCCACTTATGCAGTGCCTATGATCACAGGGGAGATACGGCGTTTCCTGCGTGACGATGGCATGGTGAAAGTGAGCAGGAGTTTAAAAGAAAATGGATACAAAATCAGCAGGGCAAAAGAAGTTCTCACAACAGAGCTGGGGAGAGATCCGAGTCTTTTGGAGCTGTCTGCCATGACAGAACTTGGCACAGAGGAGATCGTGATGGCATTGGACGCTAACCGTGGGGTGGAGTCCATTTACCAGCCGGTCTGCGGCTCAGATGGAGATGAACTTTTACTCATTGACCAGATTGGAGATCAGAGCGATGTCTATGAGGAGCCGGAGAAGGAGGCTGTTTTAAACAAAATGGTGATCAGGCAGCTGATGGATACGCTCGACGAGACAGAACAGCAGATCATCCGGCTGCGGTATTTTGAAAATAAAACGCAGTGCGAGGTGGCAGGAATACTTGCAGTGACACAGGTGCAGATCAGCCGGAATGAGCGTAAAATCCTTGCAAAACTCCGGGCAAAACTGGAGTTATAACGTCATTTGCCGGAAAGAAAATCTTGAAGAGCGAAACCATCAATGATATAGTGAAAGGAGGAAACTCAAACAATAACCGGCAGTGATAGCAGACTGACAGAGCGTCAGGAGAGAGGGAGTACAAGAGCAGATGAATGGAACACAGATCAGTGATACACAGAGGAATAACAGAACCGCATTGACAGGGCATACCATAGAAGCGTTGATCGTGGTTGTCTTTTATGCGTGCAGATTTATCAGGGGAGAGCGGAGTCTTGGATATTTTCTGGTGATCACGGCATTGGCACTGATCCCGGTCATGCTGGGACAGTTTTTCTTTTTCAGGGACAGAGAGACAGGTATGATCAAACACACGGTAGGAATCGGATTTGCCATTACGTATTCCTTCATGGTGCTGACGACCGAGGAAGCGAACATTTATGTGCTTGTCATACCGATGATTTTACTTGTAAGTGTATTTAATGATGTAAAATTTTCCGTGCAGATCAATATAGGAACGGTTATCTTAAGCCTGATCATGACGATTGGTGGAGCTTTTACCGGAAAGTTCGGTTATCAGGGCAGCGATGAGGCAATCGTGCAGGTGACAGCTATGATACTTGTCGCAGTGTATTCTATCTATGCAGCGCAGACATCGAATGCAAACAATCAGCAGAAAATGGAGAATATTAAGGAAGCGCAGAGCAAGACAGAACTTTTGCTGTCCGATATTTCCAATATGTCACAACAGATGCAGAGTGGAATGGAAGATATCTATGGAAAAGTTGAGAACCTCAACAGTGCTTCTAAATTGACCAAAGATGCAATGTCAGAGGTTGGCAGTGGTACGACGGAAACCGCCAATGCTGTGCAGACACAGATGCAGCAGACCGAGGCAATCCAGCAGAAAGTTGAACTGGTCAGCAGTGCAGCAGACCGTATTAATGAGAGCATGCAGCATACATTGCAGGTGTTAGAGAGTGCCGGAAAGGATATGGAAGTGCTCGTATCCCAGGTAGAACATTCCGTGGAAAAAGGTGACAGTGTTGCAGGACAGCTAGAGACATTAGACAAATACATTGAAGAGATGCATTCCATCGTGGAGCTGATCTCCGGTATTACCTCGCAGACAAGCCTTTTAGCTTTAAATGCAAGTATTGAGGCGGCAAGAGCAGGTGAGGCAGGAAGAGGATTCTCTGTTGTTGCGACAGAGATTTCCGGTATGGCAACACAGACCAAAGAGGCAACGGTACATATTACAGAGTTGATCGAGAATATTTCCAATGCGATCAGCGAGGTGGTTTCGGTGGTGCGCGAGATGATCGGTGCAATTAATGAGGAAAAACAGTCCACAGAGAATACTGCCAATAATTTTTCGGATATCCAGAGCAATACGCTTGATATCCAGGGCAACATGGAGCAGTTAAACAGCAATATTGAGGAATTGAAAACTGCAAATGAACAGATCGTGCATTCGATTGAAACAATCTCGGCAATCTCAGAGGAGGTATCTGCACACGCAAATGAGACAATGAGTGCACAGGAAGATAATTCGGATGTACTGAACAAGATCACGGATCGTATGCAGCAGTTGATCGAACTTACAAAGCAGGAGGCATAATAACGTGAAAGCTTACGATAATTATATTTTTGATTTATATGGAACGTTGGCTGATATCCATACCGAGGAGAATGATCCTCTGGTATGGAAAAAACTGGCGCTTTTTTATGGATATTATGACGCCAATTATGCACCGGAAGAATTAAAAGAAAGATACGCTGCAATCATTGCAGGCGAGGAGTCTAAGATGAAATCTGAGAAAAAAGATGATGCTCATGAGGCACATCCGGAGGTTCAGATTGAAGAGGTCTTTCAGAAGCTTTTTGAGGAAAAAGGAGTAAGAGCAGATCTTACACTTGCCGTACATGCAGGTCAGTTCTTCCGGATTCTTTCTACCGATTATGTAAAACTATATGACAGAGTTACAGATTTGTTAGAGGCGTTAAAAAGGCAGGGGAAAAAGATTTATCTGCTTTCGAATGCACAGCGCATTTTTACAGAGTATGAGATGCACACGCTTGGAATAGCAAAGTACTTTGACGATATTTTTATCTCTTCAACCTGTGGGGTAAAAAAACCGGACAGCAGATTTTTTCAATTATTGATTGATAAATATAATCTTGATATAACAAAAAGCATCATGATTGGAAACGATGGCATAAGCGATATCGCAGGAGCGAAGAGTGTCGGACTCGATACCTTTTATATTCATTCGAATATTTCTCCAAAGCTGCCGGAAGAGACCGTCATATTACCGGATGGCACCGAAAAAAAACGGAAGATCGTGCCGGATGCAGACTTTGTGTTAGATGGAATGGACATGGAGCGAGTCAGGGAGCTGCTGCTGGGAGAATAAGAGAAGATTATCAGCGCAGATTACCTTCCATCCACAGTTCACAATTTTTTCACAAAATATTAGCACTCACCTATTGACAGTGCTAACAACTCGTGATATAACATACTCGTAACAAAGGAAAACCACTGCGAAAGAAATTTCGTAACTGACAGAAGACGTTCCAGCCAGCAAGGTGGGAAGGTCTTTTCTTTCCATCAGAAAGTTTTTCAGAAGGTTTTTCTTTTTCACATAGATCACAGAGATAAATACGAGGGAGGTAAGCGTATGAACATTCAGAAATTTACTCAGAAATCAGTAGAAGCCATTAACGATTGTGAAAAGCTCGCCTATGAATATGGAAATCAGGAGATCGAGCAGGAACACCTTTTAGTCGCCCTGTTACGTCAGGAAGATGGACTGATTCCAAAATTAATAGAGAAAATGGAGATCCAGAAAGAACATTTTGTGGATAACGCAGAGCGCCATTTAGCTGCCCGTGTAAAAGTATCCGGCGGACAGGTTTATGTAGGACAGGATCTGAATAAGGTACTTGTCCATGCAGAGGATGAGGCAAAAGCAATGGGAGACGAATATGTTTCCGTGGAACATTTGTTTTTATGCCTGATCAAATATCCAAATAAGGCAATGAAGGAAATCTTCAAGGAGTATGGAATTACCCGTGAACGGTTTTTACAGGCGCTGTCAACGGTAAGAGGAAACCAGAGAGTGGTATCCGATAACCCGGAGGCAACTTATGATACATTGGAAAAATATGGTTACGATATGGTAGAACGTGCGAGAAACCAGAAGCTTGATCCGGTCATCGGACGTGATGCCGAGATCCGTAACGTGGTTCGTATCCTTTCCAGAAAGACAAAGAACAACCCGGTTCTGATCGGTGAACCTGGTGTCGGTAAGACGGCTGTTGTCGAAGGACTTGCACAGCGGATCGTCCGCGGTGATGTTCCGGAGGGATTAAAGGACAAAAAATTATTTGCACTGGATATGGGCGCACTGGTTGCAGGCGCCAAATATCGTGGTGAGTTTGAGGAACGTCTGAAAGCGGTTCTCGATGATATTAAAAATTCCGATGGACAGATCATCCTGTTTATCGATGAACTTCATACCATCGTGGGAGCAGGAAAAACAGACGGTGCGATGGATGCAGGCCAGTTGTTAAAACCAATGCTTGCCCGTGGTGAGTTACACTGTATCGGTGCGACCACCTTAGATGAGTACCGTGAATATATCGAAAAAGATGCTGCTTTGGAGCGTCGTTTCCAGCCGGTACAGGTGGATGAGCCGACCGTTGAGGATACCATTTCCATCCTGCGTGGCCTGAAAGAGCGTTACGAAGTATTCCACGGTGTAAAAATTACAGACTCGGCACTGGTATCTGCGGCAGTGCTCTCAAACCGTTATATTTCCGACCGTTTCCTGCCGGATAAGGCAATCGACCTCGTGGATGAGGCATGTGCCCTGATCAAGACGGAACTGGATTCCATGCCGACAGAGTTGGATGAGTTAAACCGTCGTGTCATGCAGATGGAGATTGAGGAGACAGCTCTGAAAAAAGAGACGGATCGTCTGAGCCAGGAGCGTCTTGCGGATCTTCAGAAGGAACTGGCAGAACTTCGTGATGAATTTAACACAAAGAAAGTGCAATGGGAAAACGAAAAGAAATCGGTTGAAAAAGTCCAGAAACTTCGTGAAGAGATCGAGCAGGTCAAGAATGAGATCAAGACTGCACAACAGAATTATGATCTGGAAAAAGCGGCAGAACTGCAGTATGGAAAACTTCCACAGCTGCAGAAACAGCTGGAAGTTGAGGAAGAGGAAGTTAAGAATAAAGATCTTTCGCTGGTACATGAGAACGTCAGCGAGGAAGAGATCGCACGTATTATTTCCCGCTGGACGGGTATTCCGGTCGCAAAGCTGACCGAGAGTGAACGTAACAAGACACTGCATCTGGACGAGGAGCTGCATAAACGTGTCATTGGTCAGGACGAGGGTGTCACAAAAGTGACAGAGGCCATCATCCGTTCCAAAGCCGGAATCAAAGATCCGAGCAAACCGATCGGTTCGTTCCTGTTCTTAGGACCTACCGGTGTCGGTAAGACAGAGCTTGCAAAGGCTCTGGCAGCCTGTCTTTTTGATGACGAATCCAATATGGTTCGTCTTGACATGAGTGAGTATATGGAGAAATATTCCGTGTCCCGTCTGATCGGAGCACCTCCGGGATATGTCGGATATGATGAAGGCGGTCAGCTGACGGAGGCAGTACGTAGAAAACCGTATTCGGTTGTCCTGTTCGATGAGGTCGAGAAAGCACATCCGGATGTATTCAATGTATTATTGCAGGTGTTAGATGACGGACGTATCACAGACTCGCAGGGAAGAACCGTTGACTTCAAGAATACGATCATCATCATGACATCGAACCTCGGATCAGCCCATCTGCTGGAGGGCATTGATGAGAATGGTGATATCAATCCGGCTTGTGAGGAAGCGGTCATGAATGAACTTCGTGGACATTTCAGACCGGAGTTTTTGAACCGTCTCGATGAGATCATCATGTTCAAGCCTCTGACAAAAGACAACATCGGCAATATCATCAATCTGCTGATGAACGATCTGAACAAACGTCTTGCTGACCGTGAGATTACGGTAGAACTTTCAGACAGTGCAAGACAGTTCATTGTTGATCACGGATATGATCCGATCTATGGTGCAAGACCTCTGAAACGTTTCTTACAGAAACACGTAGAGACATTGTCTGCAAAGCTGATCCTTGCGGATGAGGTGAGAGAGGGAGATACCATTCTGATCGATACCGGAAACCGGCTCATCCAAAAGGAGCAGGTTCGGCTCATCCATAACTGCCATGGACAGCAGCACACGCTGCAATTCCCCACCGGACAGATTGCATACCTGTTTATCAATCAGATCTTCTGCCTTAAAAATTGCCAGATGTTCTTTTATTTTTGCATATACTTTTTTGCTCTTTTTCCAGAAAACCGGATAACGGCTCTGGTAACTTGCAATCATATCATACACGCTGATCGGTGTCTTTTTTTCAATATTCAGCGTCTGTGGCACATAGCCGATCTTCATTTTCTGCATATGACCGTTTTCACGATCTTTGAATTCAATCGTTCCACTATGCGGAATATCTCCAAGGATTGCCTTGATCAGCGTAGATTTACCCGCGCCGTTTTCCCCAAGGAGGGCGTGTATCTCCCCTTTATCCACCGTA
>OGQE01001516.1_pt1 | contig 20739 bp, 13 predicted proteins | sample 1553131 | NCBI WGS metagenome assembly OGQE01 (sample SAMEA2579929, study PRJEB22360) | human gut metagenome | biome: human gut; feature: human-associated habitat; material: faeces | place: Denmark | collected 2008/2010
TCATCAGAGAAGATGTCTGGTAAATGGAGATGCCAATGAATTAAAGCTTCGTGTGATTTTGGATAGATTTAGCGCAGAAGTATTTATTAATGATGGCGAGCAGGTTATGTCGGCTGTCATATTTACAGAGCAGGAGGCAAAAGGAATTTCATTCTTTGCGGAAGGTGCAGCTAAAATCGATGTGGTGAAATACGATCTGGTTTAGGAAACACATGATAAAACTTACATAGAGTTGGAAAACGCATGGATAATGATAGGGGGATTCCTAAAACGGGAATCCCCTTTGCAGTACAGAGGGTGCGTGAAAAAATAGGAGCACTGCGTGTAATGCCAACCAGAGAGGAAATTCAGAAGCTGCTGGCAATCCGCATGCAGACAGGAGCAGGACTTGCAGAGTTCACACATTCACACAATCTTCACAAAATAATTAGCACTCGCCTCTTGACGTGGCTAATAACTGGTGTTATAGTAGGATTCAGATGAAGTGTTATAGCTTCACTAGAACAAACAACAGCGGCCGGAAGGTTTCAATAGAGGAGCCGAATGGCGAAACCATGATAGATTGAGTAAGGAGGGAGCTGTGTATGAACATTTCCAAATTTACCCAGAAATCCGTAGAAGCAGTGCAGAACTGTGAAAAGCTTGCCTATGAATACGGCAATCAGGAGATCGAAGAAGAACATCTTTTATACAGCCTTCTGACCATCGAAGACAGCCTGATCTTAAAGCTGATCGAGAAGATGGAAATCCAGAAGGAGCATTTTGTGGACCGCAGCAAACAGGCGCTGGCAAAGCGCGTAAAGGTGCAGGGCGGTCAGGTTTATATCGGCAAGGACTTAAATCAGGTGCTGATCCATGCCGAGGATGAAGCAAAACAGATGGGAGATGAATATGTTTCTGTAGAGCATCTGTTTTTGTCCATGCTGCAGTATCCGAATAAGGAGATCAAGCAGATCTTTACCGAGTACGGCATCACGCGGGAGCGTTTTTTACAGGCATTGTCCACGGTGCGCGGCAATCAGAGAGTCGTTTCGGACAATCCGGAGGCTACTTATGATACATTGGAGAAGTATGGACAGGATCTGGTAGAAAAGGCGAGAGCCCAGAAGCTCGATCCGGTCATCGGCAGGGATAATGAAATCCGTAACGTGGTTCGGATTCTTTCCAGAAAAACGAAGAACAACCCGGTTCTGATCGGTGAACCCGGCGTCGGCAAGACCGCCGTTGTCGAAGGACTGGCACAGAGAATCGTGCGGGGCGACGTACCCCAGGGGCTGAAGGATAAAAAGATCTTCGCACTGGATATGGGCGCACTGGTAGCAGGTGCCAAGTATCGGGGCGAATTCGAAGAGCGTCTGAAGGCAGTGCTGGAGGATGTGAAGAAGAGCGAAGGACAGATCATTCTGTTTATTGATGAGCTGCATACCATCGTCGGTGCGGGCAAAACAGACGGTGCACTGGATGCCGGCAACATGTTGAAGCCTATGCTGGCGAGAGGCGAGCTGCATTGTATCGGTGCAACGACGCTGGATGAATACCGCAAATATATTGAAAAGGATGCTGCTCTGGAACGTCGTTTCCAGCCGGTGCAGGTGGATGAGCCTACCGTTGAGGATACCATTTCCATTCTGCGTGGCTTAAAGGATCGTTATGAGGTGTATCACGGCGTAAAGATTCTGGATAATGCATTGGTAAGTGCCGCCGTTTTGTCCAACCGTTATATTTCTGACCGGTTTTTGCCGGATAAAGCGATCGACCTGGTGGATGAAGCGTGCGCACTGATCAAGACCGAGATGGACTCCATGCCTGCGGAGCTAGACGAGCTGCGCCGTAAGGTCATGCAGATGGAAATTGAGGAGGCTGCGCTGAAAAAAGAAGACGACGCCCTGAGCAAGGAGCGTCTGGAAGCACTTCAGAAAGAGCTTGCGGAGTTAAAGTCCGAGTACAACAACCGCAAAGCGCAGTGGGATAACGAGAAGAAGAGCGTAGAGAACCTTTCCAAGTTAAGAGAAGAGATCGAAGCGGTCAACAATGAAATTCAGATTGCACAGCGCGAAGGCGACCTGGAGAAAGCTGCAGAGCTTTCCTATGGCAAACTGCCGGATCTGAAAAAACAGCTGGAGCAGGAAGAAGAAAAAGTAAAGAAGGAAGACCTTTCCCTGGTTCACGAAGCGGTAACCGATGAAGAAATCGCCCGGATTATTTCCCGGTGGACAGGTATTCCGGTTGCAAAGCTGACAGAAAGTGAGCGGAATAAGACGCTGCATCTGGATGACGAATTGCATAAGAGAGTCATCGGTCAGGATGAAGCGGTAACGAAGGTGACGGATGCCATTATCCGTTCCAAAGCGGGTATCAAGGATCCGACTAAGCCCATCGGTTCGTTCCTGTTCCTTGGACCTACCGGTGTCGGTAAGACGGAGCTTGCAAAAGCGCTTGCTGCGTCCCTGTTTGATGACGAGAACAACATGGTCCGGATCGATATGAGTGAGTACATGGAGAAATACTCTGTGTCCCGTCTGATCGGAGCGCCTCCCGGATACGTTGGCTATGAAGAAGGCGGTCAGCTGACAGAAGCAGTCCGCAGAAAGCCCTACTCAGTTGTCCTGTTCGATGAAATTGAAAAGGCACATCCGGATGTCTTCAATGTTTTGCTGCAGGTGCTGGATGACGGCCGGATTACGGATTCCCAGGGCAGGACCGTGGACTTTAAGAACACGATTCTGATCATGACCTCGAATATCGGCGCGAACTATCTGCTGGATGGCATCGATGCGGACGGCACGATTAAGCCGGAAGCAGAAGAGCTGGTAACGAAGGATCTGCGCGGTCACTTCCGTCCGGAGTTTCTGAACCGTCTGGATGAGATCATCCTGTTCAAGCCTCTGACGAAGGATAACATCAGCGGTATTATCAATCTGATTGTCGCAGACTTGAATCATCGTCTGGAAGATAAGCAGCTTTCGATCGAACTCAGCCCGGATGCGGAGCAGTTCATTGTAGACAACGCATATGATCCGATTTATGGCGCGCGTCCGTTGAAGCGTTATATCCAGAAATATGTGGAAACGCTGTCTGCAAAGCTGATCCTGGCAGATCAGGTACAGATGGGTGACACGATCCTGATCGCAGTGGAAAACGGCGAGTTGGTCGCAAAGAAAAAGCAGCATAGCGTTTAAAGCTGCAGACTGTAGAAGCACTCGGCGGGAGGAGGTTTCTCCTGCCGGGTGCTTTTTTTCTTTACAAAATCAACTCCTGCGAGTATTGTGATAGATACGGGTCGAAAAACGACCTGAAAAGTGCATATTGATGCAGATTCTGTGGATAGAAAGGCTTTTACAGGGGAATGGAGAGAGGAAAGAGAACAAAAGCAATAGAAATGACAACAGGTTCGATCTGGAAGAACCTGTTTTTCCTGAGCTGCCCGCTGGTATTTTCCCAGGTGCTGGAAGTGCTGTTTAATATGAGTGACGTAGCGGTGGTAGGGCGATTTTCGGATTACCGGGCACTGGGTGCAGTTGGTTCGACAACGCTTCTGGTCACGCTGTTTACCGGCTTCCTGATCGGAATGGGCTGCGGTGTTAATGTGCGGATGGCGCATGAGCTGGGTGCAAGGCGCAGGGAATCCGTGATCAAAACCGTGCATTCCGCCTTTGTGATCTGTCTGATCGTCGGTCTGCTTGTGGGTGCAGCCTGTTTTTTCTTTGCAGAGGGACTGCTTGGAATTCTGCATACCAAAGAAGAGCTGATGGACAGTGCTGTTTTGTATCTGAAAATTTATGCACTGGGCATGCCGGGTATGGCACTGTATAACTGCGGCAACGGTATTCTGAGCGCCACCGGGGATACGAAACGTCCGCTGGTATATCTGTCCATTGCAGGAATTGTAAACGTTATTTTAAATCTGTTTTTTGTTATCGTGTGCCATATGGCAGCAGAGGGCGTGGCCATCGCCAGTGTGATCGGACAGTATTTATCTGCACTTCTGATCGTGATTCATCTGCTGCGACGGACGGACGACTGTGGGCTGCACCCTTCGAAGCTCAGACTGGATCCGGCCTGCGGAAAAGCGATTCTGGTGCTTGGCATACCCACCGGGATCCAGAATGCCATCTTTGCTATCGCGAACCTTTTTGTGCAGTCCGGCGTCAATTCCTTTGATGCGGTGATGGTGTCCGGAAATGCAGCTGCAGCGAATGCGGACACGCTGATTTTTAATATTATGGCAGCGTTTTATACCGGCTGTTCCAGCTTTATCGGACAGAACTGGGGCGCTGGCAACCGGGAACGGATGAAAAAGAGCTATCTCGTCGGGCTGACCTATTCCTTTGCGGCAGGTGCGATCTTTGGCGGACTTCTGCTGATTTTCGGACGACAGTTTCTGTCGCTGTTTGCGACGGAGCCTGCTGTAATCGATGCCGGAATGCAGCGTGTGAAGATCATGGGATTTTCTTATATGATCAGTGCGTTTATGGACTGCAGCATCGCAGCTTCCCGAGGAATCGGAAAGAGCATTGTGCCGATGGTCATCGTTATTTTAGGCTCCTGTGTGTTCCGGGTGATCTGGGTGTATACCATTTTTGTATGGATTCATACGATTCCGGCGCTGTACTCCCTCTACTTTTTCTCCTGGGCGATTACATCTGTGGCGGAGGTGCTCTATTTCAGGCACAGCTTTCGGCAGCTGGAATTTCAGAGCTGAGTCCGGGGACGAGAACCGTCAAAATCCGGCAGCTCTTCTGCAGACAGATAAGGTTTTGGCGCTGCTGCGCCGTCCTTTCTGAATGATAGAGGGCTTCTGCTGCATAGATTAAAAAGAAGGAACCGGAAAAGGCGGTTTTCCATGGAACATAAAAAAGAGAAACGAAATGAAAGGGCAGCAATTCAACTGGGACTTTTTCTGGTTGGATTGCTGCTTTTTGGAACTGCTGCGGGAGGGCAGCTGACAGGGGAGGAAAAAAACGGGAAGGAAAAGGCGGAAATACAGCCTTCTGGGGGCGTATCCGATGCAGCAGAGCCCAAAAAGATCGCCCTTACCTTTGATGACGGCCCGCATCCGGTCTATACGAAAATACTTTTGGACGGCCTGGCAGAGCGGGGCGCAAAAGCCAGTTTTTTTGTTACAGGGGAGAATGCAGAAAAATATCCGGAGCTGATTTTGCGTATGCAGAAGGAGGGACATCTGATCGGCAACCACACCTATAGTCATATTCAGCTGACAAGCAATAACCGGGAAGCCTTTCGACAGGAGCTGATTTCCACGAATGAGGTATTGAAGGAGATAACAGGAGCGGAAACCATTTTTGTCCGTCCGCCCTATGGAAGCTGGGACAAAGGCTTCGAACAGGAGCTGAATATGTTCCCGGTGCTGTGGACGATCGATCCCCTGGACTGGTGCAGTCAAAGCAGCACCGATGTTGAAAAGCGAATCTTGTCCAAAGCGCGGGAAAATGCGATTATCCTGCTGCATGATGAATATGCTTCCAGTATTGAGGCGGCACTTTTTATTGTGGATGAGCTGCAAAGCCAAGGCTATGTCTTTGTGACAGTCGAAGAAATAATGCTGGTATCCTGAAATCCAATAGTTGGATAAAATCCGCAGTTGGATAAAATCCAACAGTTGGATGAAATCCAACATGTACAGCAGGGAAAATAGTTGTTATAATCAAAACTAGGAGTCCTTGCCCCGACCTTGATGCCTGCGGATTGTTCCGTGCTGCGCGCTCCAACAATCCTACTTCGTAATCCATGGTCAGGTTTATGTTTATAACGAGGAAACAGATTGAAAAAAATGTTTCAATCACGAGATTTGTGTCTGCGCGCACTTGATACAAGCTCGACATGGGCAAAAATGTGCGCAGAAATGAGTGGAAAGAATGCAATACACCTATACAGAGCTGGCAGTGTATCTGCTGCTGTACAGCTTTATCGGATGGGCACTGGAGGTTGCCTTTTTTGCAGTAAAAGAAAGAAGATTTTGCAACCGCGGATTTTTCAGTCTGCCCCTTTGTCCGGAATACGGCATAATGATGGATATTCTGATCCTTTTGCTGCCGGAGCAGGGGACAAAATGGCTGCTGCAGTTTCTGACCACTTGGATGGTCGTGTCCGTTGTGGAATATTTTTCCGGAGGGATCGCAGCCAAAATCTGGAAAAAGCATTTGTGGAATTACGAGGATGTGACACTGCTTGGCGGGAAGAAAAAGAGTGTGCTCCTTTCGCTGATCAAGGCAGCAGTTGTGATGACGGCGGTGCTGCTTTTGCATCCTCCGGTCTTTATCCTGTTTTCGATGATTCCGACAATTGTGCTGCGGATCATAGACATAGTCGGCTTTGGGCTGATGGCTGCCGACCTGGTGTCGATTCTGATTGCAGTCAGGAAAAGCAGGAGCCTGACAGAGCTGAAGGAAACCCAGGGGAGACTTCTGCAGGAACAAAAGGAAGTCAAGCAAAAGCTTGGAGGCAAGATCTATCATGCAGTCTGGAAGCGCTTAAACCGTGCATACCCGGAGATGGAAGCTCTGGAGGAGGCAGATCGGGCAGAACGATATGTCTTTGCAAGAGGCGTCTGTGTGGATAAGCTGATCTGGGTATTTATGATCTGTGCATTTCTCGGAGATCTGATCGAAACGCTGTTCTGCAGGGTGACGGGAGGCGTATGGATGAGCCGGTCCAGCGTAATTTACGGCACCTTCAGTATTGTCTGGGGCTTCGGTGCGGTCATTCTGACAGTTGTATTGCAGCGGCTTGCCGGAAAAGAGGATCGTTATATTTTCCTGGCGGGCAGTGTGCTGGGCGGCGTATATGAATATCTGTGCAGCGTATTTACAGAGATTTTTCTCGGGACTACATTCTGGGATTACAGTGACATGCCCTTTAATATCGGCGGGAGAACTAACCTGCTGTATTGCATTTTCTGGGGGCTGTTATCCGTTGTCTGGGTAAAAATTTGTTATCCGACCATCAGTGGATGGATCGAAAAGCTGCCGCCCCTTGGAGCAAAAATTGCGACCTGGGCAGTTATCGTGCTGATGAGCTGCGATGCGGTGATTTCAGCAGGCGCCATGGTACGCTATGTGGAACGGCAGGATAGCGCGGCGGTGCAGGAGAGCAGTGCGGACGCAGGGACTGCCGCGGGCGTAGAACACGCCGCGAAGGAGGAAAACGTCGCGGACACAGGGAATGCCGCGGGCACGGAAAATACCACAGGAACTGTGCGGGCGGAAAAGAAGAGCGTGATTGATACCTTCTTTGATGTGAATTACCCTGACGAGCGGATTGAGAAGGTGTGGCCGAACATGAAAGTGGAGGTACAATAAGGGGACATGGATCTTTTCGATTATATGAGACAGACCAATCAGGAAAAGGAAGCGCCGCTGGCGGCAAGGCTGCGGCCCCGGACGCTGGATGAGGTAGTCGGGCAGCAGCACATTATCGGAAAGGACAAGCTTTTGTACCGTGCGATTCAGGCGGACAAGCTTTCCTCCATCATTTTTTACGGACCGCCCGGAACGGGCAAAACGACTCTTGCGAGGGTGATCGCGAATACGACCAGCGCGGAGTTTATGCAGATCAATGCGACTGTGGCAGGCAAAAAGGATATGGAAGAGGTTGTCGCAAAGGCAAAGGACAACCGTGGAATGTTTGGAAAAAAGACGATCCTGTTCATTGATGAGATCCATCGGTTCAACAAGAGTCAGCAGGACTATCTGCTTCCCTTTGTGGAGGATGGAACCCTGATCCTGATCGGTGCGACGACGGAAAATCCGTATTTTGAGGTAAACGGAGCGCTGCTGTCCCGTTCGGTTATTTTTGAGCTCAAGCCGCTTTCAAAGGAAGATATCGAAGAACTGATCCGACGGGCAGTCTATGATCAGAGAGGAATGGGTGCCTATCAGGCACAGATAGAGCCGGATGCGCTGGAGTTTCTGGCGGATATTGCAGGCGGAGATGCACGTGCGGCATTGAATGCAGTAGAGCTTGGCGTAATGACGACACAGCGCTCAGAGGATGGAAAAATCCATCTGACCCTGGAGGTTGCCCAGGAATGTATTCAAAAACGTGCAGTAAAATACGACAAAACAGGCGATAATCATTACGATACGATTTCGGCATTTATCAAGAGTATGCGGGGCTCCGATCCGGATGCGGCGGTTTATTATCTGGCGCGGATGCTGTATGCCGGGGAAAGCGTGACATTTATCGCCCGCAGGATGATGATCTGTGCGTCGGAGGATGTTGGCAATGCAGATCCGACAGCGCTGCAGATAGCGGTTTCTGCATCCCTGGCAGCAGAGCGGGTGGGCATGCCGGAGGCACAGATTATTCTGGCACAGGCGGCGGCCTACATTGCATGCGCGCCGAAAAGCAACGCAGCGGTCAACGCCATTGCGTCTGCAATGAAGACGGTGGAAGAAACCGGAAATCTGGCGATTCCGGTGCATTTGCAGGATGCCCATTATAAAGGAGCAGCAAAATTGGGACACGGAAAAGATTATAAATATGCACACGATTATCCAAACCACTATGTCAGACAGCAGTATTTACCTTATGAGCTGTCCGGAAGAGAGTTTTATCAGCCAGGTGGGATGGGATATGAAGTAAAAATCAAAGAGCACATGCAGCGGATACGCAGGGAAGCGGCTAAGACAGAGCAAAAGCCGCAGGATGGAGAAGAGCAATGAAACAGATACCAAAGCGGGTCATGATCGTGTCCTTTGATGCGGTCGGAGCAAAGGACCTGGAATATTTACAGACCCTGCCGAATTTTCAGCGTTTTTTTGAACAGGCGGCGCTGTGCAGCCATGTAAACAGTGTGTGTCCGTCCCTGACATATCCGGCCCATACATCCATTGTGACAGGGCGGATGCCGAAAAATCACGGGATTGTGAACAACACAAAAATCCAGCCCAACCGGAAGGATCCGGACTGGCTTTATCATCGCAAATGGATCCGCAGCACGACGCTTTATGACGAAGCGAAGAAAAAGGGAATGACGACGGCCGGGCTTTTGTGGCCTGTTGCGGCAGGCAGCAGGATGGACTACTATGTGCCGGAGATTATGGTGACACGCAAATGGCAAAATCAGATCCTGATGAATGCGACGAACGGTCCGTTGTTTTATCAGCTGGATCTGAACAAACGCTTCGGACAGTTGCGAAACGGGATCGCACAGCCTCAGCTGGACAATTTTATTCAGGCATGCGCGCTGGATACGATCTACAAATACAATCCGCAGCTGTTTTTGCTGCATCTGACGGATGTGGATGCGAACAGACATCTCTATGGCGTGGAGAGTAAGGAGGCAAAAGAAGCTCTTAAGCGCCACGATAAGCGTCTGGGCGAGATTGTAAGGGCACTGGAGGAAACCGGAGAGATGGAGAGCACGACGGTCGTGCTTCTGGGGGATCATTATCAGAAGGATGTGGACAAGGTTGCCTTCGTCAATCATGCACTGTGGAAAGCCGGCTTGCTGACGGTCCGCAACGGCAGGATCAAAAGCTGGAAGGCCTATGCAAAAAACTGTGACGGAAGCTGCTATATCTATCTGCATCCGTCTGTAGAAAACAATGCAGAAGTGCAAAAGCGTACAAGAAAAGTGCTGGAGACGCTGAAAGGACGGGAGGATTTTGGAATCGAAAGGATTCTGACCCGGGAAGAGGCAGCAAATATGGGCGCAGACGAAAACTGCTTTCTGATGCTGGAAGCAAAGGAAGGATGGTTTTTTCTGGACGAATGGGAACAGCTGACGGCAGCAGAAAAAGACTGCGCACATGGCATGAAGGGGACCCACGGGTATCTGCCGGGTGAGGCAGACTATCAGACCTTTTTTGCAATGTCGGGATGCAGTGTAAGAGCTGGTGCCAGGGTAGAAAAAAATATCGCGCTCTGGGATGAGGGCGCGACATTGGCAGCACTTTTGGAGATAGACCTCGGAAAAACAGATGGCAGTGTGATCCGGGAGATGCTGCAATAACATACTTTAAAACAGGGCGGTTGTCAGATACTGATAAATCTCCCTGTTATTTTTTTGCCAGTTTTCGCAAATGGAAATTGCGAGCTCTTCTGTAGGAACCGTAAGGCGGATGGTCACTAGGTTGACGTCCTTATCCACTGCAGTCAGCTCTGTTTCGAATTCCCCGTTGACAGCCTTATAGTAGTTGCTCTGGATCGAAGATTCGTTGCGCATTTCCAGTTCATTTTTTTTGAGATATTCGCCGATGTCTGTCTTGATCGCGTCACTGATGCGGTTCTCAAAATAGGAAAGGGTATTGCGGCCCTCCTCCGTGATCTGCAGATGGGTGCGGTTGACCAGTGTTTTGGCAGTGATCAGCCCGGCCTGCGCCAGCTCATTGATGACCTGCTGCAGTGTCAGATAGCTGGTATATTCTTTTTCCAGAATGAGATCGCTGACCTGCGCCATTGTGAGTGGGAAGGATACTTTGTTGAGCAGATAAAGAACGATCAGTTTATAGAGTGTAAGAGGTTCCTGGTTCATAATTATCCCCTTGTCTGAGATTTCGTTGTTTCATAAGGGCATGCAGCCCGTTTAAGACGTTTCGTTTCGAAAGACTCCACTGGGGCGCGATCAGGAGCTTGCGGGGACCGTCTCCGGTGACCCGGTGGAGGCAGATATCCGGAGAAAGTGCAGCGATACAGCTTGTCAGCAGATCGAGATATTCTTCCTGTGTCAGTACAGGAAACTTTCCGGCTTCATAAAGCAGGGCAAGATCTGTTCCCTTTAAAATATGGAGAAGCTGCAGCTTGACACCAAAGGGATGCACCTGATTGACGGCACGGATGCTTTCCAGCAGGTCAAGCCGGGTTTCCCCGGGGAGTCCGAGGATCAGATGGACGATAAAGGGAAGCCTTCTGGCATGGAGCTTTGCTGCAGCATCATAAAATACGGAGGTCGGATATCCCCGGCGGATCCTTGCTGCAGTGTGGTCATGAATGGACTGCAGACCAAGCTCGATCCAGATAAACCGGTCAGGATACAGCAACCGGAGGCGGTCAAGTCCCTCCAGAATGATATCGGAAAGGCAATCCGGGCGCGTCGCAATGGAAATTCCTGCGACCTCCGGAGAGGAAAGTGCTTCTTCATAACAGGAAAGCAGTCTGTCCGGATCACCATAAGTGTTGGTATATGCCTGAAAATAGGCGATCAGAGACGGCTTGCCGGGTTCCGGTGTCCATTTGGAGGACAGAAGTGCCTTGGCCTGATTTAACTGATCTGTTACAGAAAGCTGCCGAGAAGCAGCAAAATCGCCGCTTCCGCCTGCAGAGCAGAAAATGCAGCCTCTTGTATCGAGGGTGCCATCCCGGTTGGGACAGGTACAGCCGATATCCAGTGCAGCCTTGTAAAGCTTCCGTCCGTATGTATTTTTACACCAGGCATCCAGAGAATAGTAGGGCTTCTGGTGCCAGAGATCAGCGGATGTTTTTCTTGACTGCATCTGCAACAACGTCCGCAACTCTGGGATCGAATGCCTCTGGCATGATATTGTTTTCGTTTAATTCTTCGTCAGAAACGAGGGCTGCGATGGCATTAGCGGCAGCCAGCTTCATTTTATCGGTGATCTGTTTTGCATGTCCTTCCAGAGCACCGCGGAAGATGCCGGGGAATGCGACAACGTTGTTTACCTGGTTCGGGAAATCGCTGCGTCCGGTGCCGACAACGCGTGCCCCTGCTTTTTTTGCGAGATCAGGCATGATCTCAGGAACGGGGTTAGCCATTGCAAACAGGATAGCATCGGAATTCATGGAAGCCACCATCTCTTCCGTCACAATACCTGGAGCGGAAACGCCGACGAAAATATCAGCACCCTTTAAAGCATCTGCAAGGGAACCGGTTTCGTGAGCCAGATTGGTGCGTTTTACCATCTTTTCCTGCATCCAGTTTAAGCCCTCTGCGCCATCGCAGAGAATGCCGGATTTATCGCACATAATGATATTGGAAAAGCCGTAGGTTATCAGCAGGCGGGTGATGGCAACTCCTGCACTTCCTGCGCCGTTTACAACAACGCGGCAGTCTTCCTTTTTCTTACCGACTACCTTTAGGGCATTGATGATGCCGGCGAGTACAACAATAGCAGTTCCGTGCTGGTCATCGTGGAAAACAGGGATATCCAGAGTCTCTTTTAAGCGCTCTTCGATTTCGAAGCAGCGGGGTGCACTGATATCTTCCAGATTGATGCCGCCAAAAGCGGGAGCAAGCCAGGTAACAGCTTTGATGATCTCTTCCGTGTCCTGAGTATCCAGGCAGATGGGAACTGCGTTGACACCGCCGAATTCTTTAAATAAGACAGCCTTGCCTTCCATAACGGGCATAGCGGCCTTCGGACCGATATTGCCGAGTCCCAGTACGGCGGAACCGTCGGAAACAACAGCTACAGTGTTTGCTTTCATCGTATAGGTGTAAGCGGCAGCCGGGTCTTTTGCAATGACCTTACAAGGCTCCGCAACGCCGGGAGTATAGACAAGTGCAAGGTCTTCACGGGTGCGGACGGGTGTTTTGGAAACGGTTTCAAGCTTTCCCTGCAGCTTCGCATGCAGTTCCAGCGCTTTTTCCTGATTTGTCATTTGATTTGCCTGCTTTCTTTTTTATTTAATAAGGAATGATGATGTCGGGGCATACGCGCCATTCGTAGCTCTCTGTATATCATCATATCTGATTTATTTGAGTGAATCAAGGAAAAAATCTTCCTATTCTGTTTTGAGTGTGGTACAATGAGCGAAACAGAAGGAGACGTTTGACTTGTGTCTCCGATGTGTAATAAAATTCACTAAAATGACAGGCACTTTTGATTTCTGACAAAAGACCGCTGTTTCCCGGATCGGGATGTTCTGGCGCATTTCAAAAAGATCGTTTCATGTAGAATTCCGTATGAAAATCAGGGACGAATCACGATGGCAGTAAAAGGAGTAAAGATTGAAAAATAAAAATTTTCAATCGCGAGATTTGTGTCTGCGCGCACTTGACACAAACTCGACATGCGCAAAAAGCGTGCGCAGAAATGAGAGGAAAAAATGATAAGAGAAAAATATGAATCTCTGGCAGTGCATGATCTGAAGGAGATTGCAAAAGCAAGGGGGATAAAAGGACTTTCTACAATGAAAAAGGCGGATGTCATTGATGCGATGTTGAGGTTGGATGCCCAGGAGACCGCAGAAATCAAAACAGAGCGCAGCGTCCCGGAGAACCGCCCGGCAGAGCGGGAGGATGCTCCGAGGAGGGATGCGGCAGAGCGCAAGGATACCCCGGAGAAGGGCGCGGCAGAGCGCAAGGATGCTCTAAAGAAGGACGCGGCAGAGCGCAAGGATGCTCCGAAGAGGGGCGCGGCAGAGCGCAAGGATGCCCCGGAAAAGAGCGCAGCAGAGCGGGAGGATGCTCCGAAGAGGGATGCGGCAGAGCGCAAGGATACCCCGGAGAAGGGCGCAGTGGAAAAGCAGGATCCTCATGACGGTGGGACAGAACCGGAGAGCAAAGCAGGGGATCGGGAGGAAAGACGGCAGCAGAGAACAGGAAAGCGCTTCATCAGCAATGGTTCTTATCATAATGGACGGACAGGAAGCCGCGACAACAATGGTGCGCGGGAAAATACTGCAGCTGCAGTGCCCCGTACTGCTGCGCCTGTGGCAGAAGAGGCACAGAACCGTGTGAGCGCGCCTGCACCTCGTTATAATGAGCGCTACAACAGTCCGTATAATCGCGGAACTGCACCGATCCAGAGTCCAGAGGACGACAAGTTCCCGACAGAGCTGGACAGCGGCATTACGGTAAAGGGTATCCTGGAGGTCATGGCTGAGGGCTATGGCTTTATCCGCTCGGATAATTATATGCCGGGAGATAATGATATTTACGTGGCACCCAGCCAGATTCGTCGGTTCAATTTGCGGACAGGCGATATTTTAGAGGGAAATACCAGAGTGCGGACACAGAATGAAAAATTCTCTGCCCTGCTTTATGTCAAGACGATCAATGGTTATACCACAGAGGAAGCATCCAGACGAAGCAACTTTGAAGATATGACGCCGATCTTTCCGAACAGCAGACTGAAAATGGAGCGCTTCGGCTGCCCGGTGGCGATGCGGGTCATGGATTTGTTAAGCCCCATCGGTAAAGGACAGAGAGGTATGATTGTGTCCCCGCCGAAGGCTGGTAAGACAACCCTATTAAAAGAAGTGGCCATGTCGGTAAAGAAAAATTATCCGAACCTGCATCTGATCATTCTCCTGATCGATGAACGTCCGGAGGAGGTAACGGACATGAAGGAGACGGTGGCAGGGCCGAATGTTGAAGTGATCTATTCCACGTTTGATGAATTACCGGAACATCATAAACGAGTTTCCGAAATGGTTATTGAGCGTGCAAAGCGTCTGGTCGAGCATAAACAAGACGTTATGATCCTGTTAGACAGTATTACCCGCCTGACCCGTGCCTACAACCTGGTGGTTCCGCCTAGCGGACGTACCCTGTCCGGTGGTATTGACCCGGCGGCATTGCATATGCCGAAGCGCTTTTTTGGTGCAGCCCGCAATATGCGCGAGGGCGGAAGCCTGACGATTCTGGCCACTGCACTGGTGGACACCGGATCCAGGATGGACGATGTCATTTACGAGGAATTTAAAGGAACCGGTAATATGGAGCTTGTGCTGGATCGAAAGCTGTCTGAACGCAGAATTTTCCCTGCCATCGACATCCCCAAAACCAGCACGAGAAGAGAAGATCTGCTGCTGAGTGCAGAGGAGATGGAAGCAATCAACGTGGTGCGCCGCGCGTTGAATGGTATGAAATCCGATGAAGCTGTGGATAAGGTGCTGGATCTGTTTGCAAAGACGAAAACCAATATAGAGTTTGTGCAGACGGTGAGAAAGATGAGATACCTGTAAAAATACAGCGCATGCAATAAAAGGTACGAGTGAACTGTAACTAATAAAATACGAAAGAGGGAGCGATCGGAACTGCCGACCGCTCCTTTTTTGTCCGTTCATTGAAAAATCTGCACCGGATGTTCTTCCTTTTCAAGGAAATCAAAAAAATACTTGCATAGGGCAAAAGTTTATGCTATATATAGTTGCATAAAATATACAACGAAAGGAAAGCAAACGATGAAGCTGCAGGAAACCCTGGAACATCTGAATTTTTCAAGGCTGGAAGCACAGATTTATATGGCATTGATCGGTTCTGAGCCCATGTCTGCCTATCAGCTGGCAAAAAAAATCGCAATTGCACGCCCTTCTATTTACAATGCGCTGGAGCACATGCTGGATAAGGGGATGGTGGAGCTGGTTCCGGATCAGACAGCACTGTATGCCGCCCAGGAGCCGGAGGTGCTTTTGGGGCGGATGCAGGCGGAAATGACAGCGAACCTTTCTCTCGCCAGGCAACAGCTGAAAGAATATGAGACGGCGAAGCAGCCGGAGGTGCATTTCGTATTCCGGGGCTTTGAAACGGCGATGGCAAGGGCAGGGAAGCTTCTGGAGGATGCCCGGGAGGAGGTTTATCTGAATGCGGATTTTGATCTTTCCCGTTTTGCAGAGACCTTCCATCGGCTAAAGAAAAAAGGTGTGCGGATCGTTGCGTTTTCCTTTTATGATCTTGGGCTGAACCGGGAGGATGTGGAGTTTTATACCCACGGAGGAATGCTGACAGCACATCAGCCCTCCCGTCTGATGCTTGTGACAGACAGGCAGATGACGCTGACAGCTGACTGCGGTGCATTTGCCAACTGGAGCGGTACGGTCAGCAACAATGGGCTGATGGTGAAAATTTTGTCGGAGCATATTCAACACGACATCACCTTACTGCAGCTGCAGGAAAAGTATGGACTGGAAATGTATTGAAATGAGATCGGCTGCAGTTTAAAAGGATGCAGCCTGGAAAAAGGAGGTCTGAACATGATTCATTTAGAAGCGGTTTATCATAGAGCGTCACAGCAGTTTTGCTATGCATTGAATGAGGAAATTTTGATGGTAGGGCTGCAGACCGGAGAAGAAGTGGAACAGGTTTGGATTCATTATGGCGACCCGTTTTCTACTGGTATTCTGGGCGGAAACGAGGCTTGGGAAGGCAGTCGGGAGGAGATCGTGACAAAAATGCGTCTGCCCCAGCACCTCTGGTGGGAAATTCCCGTGCAGCCTCCCTATAAACGGTGCCGGTATTTCTTCGAGCTGCAGGCAGGAGCAGAACGGGTCTTTTATTTTGAGGATGGCTTTCATTCGCCAGAGGATGTGAAAAACGGACAGCTGGGACAGTGCTTTACGTTTCCGTGGATGAATTCGGTGGATATCAACGTGACGCCAAAGTGGGTGCGGGAGACGGTCTGGTATCAGATTTTTCCGGAGCGCTTTTGCAACGGCAACAAAGAAAATGATCCGGACTGGGTAAAGCCCTGGGGATACCATACCGTAAGTAATCTCGATTTTTACGGCGGCGATCTGGATGGAATTCGTCAGAAGCTTCCTTATTTACAGGAGCTTGGTATTACCGGACTGTATCTGACGCCGGTGTTTGAATCTTCCTCAAGTCATAAATATGATACGACAGATTACCGGAAAATCGATCCGGGCTTCGGAGATGAAAAGACTATGAAGCTGCTCGTTAAGGAGGCTCATGACAGAGGCATCCGCGTGATGTTGGACGGTGTATTCAACCATTGCGGCAGTAACTTTTTACCGTGGCGGGATGTGATGGAAAAGGGGCCCAAGTCCCCCTATTACGACTGGTTTATGATCAATCGCTGGCCCTGTCGGGAGCAGGAGGGCAGCACCCGGGATGGACGCTATTATTCCTTTGACTTTGCGGAGCGGATGCCAAAGCTCAATACGAGTGAAAAAAAGGTGCGGGACTATTTTTTGGATACCGTTCGTTATTGGATTGAGACATTTGACATTGATGGACTTCGGTTAGATGTTGCAAACGAAATCTCCCATCTGTTTTGCCGTGAGCTGCGGCAGATGACAAAGCAGTTAAAACCGGATTTTTATCTGCTGGGGGAAATCTGGCATGACGCAATGCCGTGGCTTGGCGGGGACGAATTCGACGCCGTTATGAACTATCCCTTTGCTGCAGCCATCCGGGAGTTTTGGTATCAGCCGGAAAAGACGAAATCGGATTTGGAAGAGGCGATTCATGAAAATCTGGTGCGTTATATGCGTCAGACGACAGAGGTTTTGTTTAACCTTCTGGATTCCCATGATACAGATCGGCTGATCCATCAGACAGGTGGAAATCAGGATCTCTTTTTCCAGCAGCTTGCAATGCTCTTTACAATGCCTGGAAGTCCCTGTATCTATTATGGGACGGAAATCGCGATAGAGGGCGGCGCTGACCCGGATTGCAGACGCTGTATGCCATGGGATCAGATCGAACAGGGAAACTATGCAGAGATTACGGAGCAGGTAAAGCAGCTGATAGCCCTTCGAAAAGAGCCTGCGGCCCGCAGCATGGAAATCACATTTGAAAATAATAACAGCTCTGACCGGGTGGTGGAATATGTCAAAACCGGGGCAGAGGGCAGCAGGCTCCGGGTTGTGTTGAACGCATCCGGAAAAGAGACCGATATGGAGACAGAGGGCAGCGTGCTGTTTGCAAGAGGTTATGAGAATGGGGTGCTGCGCGCAGGCGGCGCATTGGTGGAACGGCTGTAAAACAAGGATTTCCGGTCAAACCGCAGCGAAAGAGGACAAAAATTTCACCAAAACTTTACCGGCATGTATATTGACAGAAGACTTTGCATATGATAACCTTACTGCTAAACAAAATTCCCTGTGAGGGAGTAGCGAGCGCAGCAAGTGCAGCTGCCGGGATGGAACAGAGCCGGCGGATCGCCTTTGCATCAGCGTAACAAGTCAACAACCCCGATCCTATGCCGATCTGGCTTGTTTTAAATTGCGAGACTCAGATACTGTTTTCTTTTTGAAAAGCAGTATTTGGGTCTTTTGTGATTCAAGACAATAGAGGATCACGAAGTGAGAGATCTATTGTACGAAAAACACCATCGGGAGGAAAAAGAATGAAGTATTATTGTGAGGACTCACAACAGGTACTGCAGGAGCTGAACAGCCAAAAAAGCGGCCTGACGGAAAAAGAAGCGGCAGAGCGGCTTTTGCAGAATGGGGCAAATGAGTTAAAAGCGGCGAAGGGAAAATCCCTGCTGCGCCGGTTTGCGGAACAGGTGGCAGATCCGATGATCGTGATCCTGCTGGCGGCAGCGGCCATCAGCGGTGTGCTTTCAGTCCTGGAAAATGACAGCTTTGCGGATGTCATCATTATCCTGGCAGTGGTCCTGATCAATGCCGTGCTGGGTGTGTATCAGGAAAGCAAGGCGGAAAAGGCGATCGAAGCGCTGCAGGACATGGCAGCGGCCACCTCAAAGGTTGTGCGGGACGGGAAAATGTCCTCGATTTTGAGCAAAGACCTTGTGGTGGGGGATATCATCTGTCTGGAAGCAGGGGATGCGGTTCCGGCGGATGCAAGGATTCTGGAAAGCGCAAGCCTGAAAGCGGAGGAAGCTGCACTGACAGGAGAATCCGTGCCGGTCACGAAGCTGATCGATCAGATCTTTTTGGCAGACGGGGAACGGGATGTGCCCCTTGGCGACCGTAAAAATATGGTCTATATGGGAAGCACGATCGTATATGGACGTGCTGTGGCAGTCGTAACGGCCACCGGTATGGATACGGAAATGGGAAAAATTGCGGATGCGCTGTCTCAGGCACAGGAAGGACAGACACCGCTGCAGAGAAAACTGACACAGCTTTCGAAGGTGTTGACAAAGCTGGTGATCGGAATCTGCGTACTGGTTTTTGCGATTCAGATGATCCGGGCAGGCAGCCTGAATTTTGAGGTTGCGCTGAACTCCTTTATGATTGCGGTTTCCCTTGCAGTGGCGGCGATCCCGGAAGGACTTGCGGCAGTTGTGACAGTGGTACTTTCCATCGGTGTAACGAACATGTCAAAACGAAACGCGATCATCCGCCGGCTGACTGCAGTGGAAACCCTTGGCTGTGCCCAGGTGATCTGCTCGGATAAGACCGGAACGCTGACGCAGAACCAGATGACAGTTGTAGATTCCTTCGGAGCAGAAGAGAAGGAGCTTTCGGCAGCAATGGCACTGTGCAGTGATGCAGAGCTGGATGCAGACGGTAGCGTGACAGGAGAACCGACGGAGGCTGCCCTGGTTGTCTGGGCGAACCGGATCGGGCAGGATAAGAATCTTTTAAAACAGAGTATGCCCCGTGTGATGGAGGCTCCCTTTGATTCCGGACGGAAAATGATGTCCACAGTCCATAAACGCAAGGACGATTACATTCAGTTTACAAAAGGGGCGCCGGATGTGGTTCTCACCCGTTGTGCATTTTATCTGGAGGATGGACAGCTTCTGCCCATGACAGAAGAATATCGGAAAAAGGTTTTGCAGGCAAATAAGTCCATGGCAGATCGGGCACTGCGTGTGCTGGCATGCGGACAGAGAGTCTGGACGAAAAAACCGGAAAGCGAGGATGCGGATCTGCTGGAGCAGGAGCTTTGCTTTTTGGGACTGTGCGGCATGATTGATCCGGTGCGTCCGGAGGTAAAGGCAGCAATTGACGAATGTCGGGAAGCGGGTATCCGACCGGTTATGATCACGGGCGACCATGTGGATACGGCAGCAGCGATTGCAAAAGAGCTTGGTATTTTGCAGGATGGCAGCCTGGCAGTGACCGGAGCAGAGCTGGAAAAAATGGACGATGCAGAATTTGCAGAGAAGTTCCGGAACATCAGCGTTTATGCCCGCGTACAGCCAGAGCACAAGACCCGTATCGTAAACGCCTGGAGAAATGCCGGCTATGTGACGGCAATGACCGGTGACGGCGTTAACGACGCGCCCTCCATCAAGGCTGCGGACATCGGCATCGGAATGGGCATCACAGGAACGGACGTTACCAAAAATGTGGCAGATATGGTGCTGGCGGACGATAATTTTGCAACGATTGTCGGCGCGGTGGAAGAGGGCCGCAGAATCTATGACAACATCCGGAAGGCAATCCAGTTTCTGTTAGGCTCCAATATGAGTGAAGTGCTGAGTATTTTCTTTGCGACACTTCTTGGCTTTACGATTCTGCAGCCGGTGCATCTTCTGTGGATCAATCTTGTAACGGACTGCTTCCCGGCGCTGGCGCTGGGTACGGAAAAGGCAGAGCCGAACATTATGAAGCGCAAACCCAGAGATGCGAAGGCCGGGATTTTTGCAGATGGAATGGGCTTTGATATTGCTTATCAGGGACTTTTGGTAACAGCACTTGTCATGGTTTCCTATTTTATCGGACATTTCATGGAAACCGGAGAATGGACCATCACAAACAGCGCCCATGGCACTACGATGGCGTTTGTCACAATGTCAATGGCGGAAATTTTCCACAGCATGAATATGCGTTCCCAGAGAGGAAGTATTTTCAAGCTTGGCTCGAAAAACTGGCTTCTGCTTGGAGCGGCAGTGGTTTCGCTGCTTGCAACCACTGCAGTGTGTGAGATCCCGCTGCTTGCCGGGGCATTTGGCTTTACGAGTGTGGAGCCTGCAGAGTATCTCGTTGCACTACTTTTGAGTGTGCTGGTAGTTCCCATCGTGGAGCTTGTAAAGTGGATCCAGCGGCGCAGTGCGAAACACGAGGACTGATCGGCGCAGGTTGAACTTGTTACCGTTCACCCGCGCCATTCGCAAAACGCGTCTTCGACGCTCTCCGCTGCTTCGCAGC
>OGQE01001519.1_pt1 | contig 20721 bp, 24 predicted proteins | sample 1553131 | NCBI WGS metagenome assembly OGQE01 (sample SAMEA2579929, study PRJEB22360) | human gut metagenome | biome: human gut; feature: human-associated habitat; material: faeces | place: Denmark | collected 2008/2010
GTCATACTTAAAAATAATATCATTAAAATCCTTGATGATGAGAATCATCAAGTTCATTATTATCAAAGTCAAAATATAAATTATGAAAAACTTAATATAGATCACTTACCTTGGTAATGCCAAGGTATTTTTTTATAAAAATGTTATAATTTTTGTAACATATTTGACCTTTAAAAAGTATTACTAATGAAAGGAGGTTTTTGTATGGAAGAAGTGATTCAACGAGAAAAAGAACTGGTTTATCGTTTAGCTTTTAGTCAATGTCATCAAAAAGATCAAGCAGATGATATCTTCCAAAATGTGATGTATCGTTATATGAAAAGAAAACCAGTTTTTGAATCTTTAGAACATGAAAAAGCTTGGTTTATAAGGGTAACACTTAATTGTAGTAAAACATCTTTGAAGTCTTTTTGGCATAATAAAATAGATGAAATCGATGAACAAACTTATATTTTTGAAAAGCAAGAAATTGATTTGACCCCTTATTTAAATAAGCTTTCTAAAAAGTATAATGTAGTTCTTTATTTATTTTATTATGAAGGATATTCAACAAAAGAAATGGCAGAATTATTACATATCAAAGAAAATAATGTTCGTGTTTTATTAAACCGAGCAAGAAATCAATTAAGAAAGGAGATAGAGGCTGATGAAAAATAAATCATTTAAAAATTATTATGATGAAATTCAAATTGATGAAAATCTTCTTCAACAAATTCCTATAAAAAAACATCATTACTATAAACCTATTTTGATTATTTTTTGTGTAGTTCTTTTATTTGTATTAGGTATTCAAAACAAAGAAACAAAAGATACATTTGAAATTCTTGCTTATAATCAAACCTATAATTCTATTACTACTCAAGCAACACCGATGGATTATTATTTAATTCATGATCAGGTCGATATAATGGATAAAGTGCAATTGAAAAAGAAATATGAAGAAAAGTATTTTTCTAAAAAAATAGATTTTAAACAATCGCAATTAGATTTAAAAAATTATGATGGAAAATATTATTTAGATGGGTATCTTACAACAAGTTATTTTACAGTAGATGTACAAAGTGATGAAATTGAATCAATTCGTATTGTTCAAGGAGGAAATCCTTTGGAGATTCATCTAGGTGGAAAAGTCTATCAAAGTGATACTACGATTTCTTATGATCTTTATAAAAAATATTATCATACAAAAAAAGGCTTAAAAGTTATTTGGAAACCAGAAGATTATCTTTTTAACTCTAAGATAAAAGATATTTCTGATAATTTTAGAATTGAAGTGAACTATAAATCAAAAGCAAGTAAACTTTTTGAAATAGAACTTTCTTTTAATCAAAAAGGACAAATGTTTGTTCAAAAAAGAAAAGCAAAACGTACAGAAATTAATACTGAATTAAAGCAATCAAAACATAAATACTTACGTTTTAGTACTTTAAGTGAATCAGAAACAATCAAAGAATTAAAAGAACTCCTTCCTCAAGAAGTTATAGATGAATTGATGAAAAATGGTTATGTTTATGAAGATAAAAAAGAAAATTATTTTAATTTCAGTAATGATAAAGATGAACCAACTTTAAGACTTGATGTTAGTTATGATAAAAATAACAAAATCATTCAATATGTTTCAAAAGAATATGGTTTTACAGATAGTATTACATCAACTCTTGAAAAAGACCCAATAGAAATTATTAAACATGCACAAGATATTTTGATGAATCAACAACTTCCTCTTACAGAAGTCATCCTTCCTAGTCATTATAGTGGAGGAAACTATAAAGCATATATTGATGATTCTTATCAATATGTTATTCAAACAGATATCAATATGCTTGTTCGTATAGAAAAAAGAGAAGAAAATGATATTGTAGAAAAAGAAGTCACTTCAAATATTTATAGCTATGATGATATCACTTCAGCAATTAATACAGTTATTGATTATTTTAATGAAAATTTTAAAGGCTGTACATTAAAAGAAATTTATTATGCGGGAGATAATGAAAATTATTTTAAAGAAATACTACAACAATATGGTGCAGATGAAGCTATTGTTTTAACATCAACATTTGATGTTGATGGAAGTGGTGGAGATGGTTCTTTAAATCCTAACAGTACTTATAAAGATTGGATTTGGTTACTTGTAAGAAATAAACAGGGTGAATGGAAACATGTAGATCATGGTTATTAAAATGGTATAAAAAAGATGAGCATCCATCAAGGATGCTCAATCTCTATACAAACATTACACTTCCAACATGGTTATTATAAACTATTTTATTGAATAAATTAAACAAAATAATTAAAAAAATTAATTTTCACATAATCCATTGATAGAAGAGTATAAAATAGAAAAAATAATTATTTTGATAATAAGTTTTTTATTATTTATTATGTTATTTTAGTTTGTAAAAATGAATCAGTATAATAATATAATTCCTTTTTAACAAATTATTTCCCAAGAAATAATTCATAAATTGGAAGATTTAAAATAAAGGAGAAAGATGATGACGAAAGAGAAAATAGAAAATAAATTATTTTGGCATTATTTATCAGGTATCCTGTGGTTATCGAGTAATATGTGTGAAACCGACAAAAAAGGTCTTACTGAATTGAGTGAAATCAATTTGGTAAGGCCTTTTTCGTTGGTTTTTTATTTGTCGTTTTTTGGATAATTATACCGCCACTGGTCATATTCTTCCTGAGTGATTTCTCCGGATTTCAATTTTTCAGCTTGTTCCTGCCATGCATGGAACATATCAAACATAGAAAGGTAGGTGGTTCCTTTGGATTTGTCCAGCCGAAGGCAGAGTTCTCCGTCAATCTCATCAATATGAAGTCCGTAAAGGTCTTCTAATGTAAATAAGGTATGCATAAGTCCTACATAGCTGTCGATATCCGGGACAGCCAGTGCATGCGGAGAGACCTCAAAAATATCAGCCAGCGCATTCAGATAGTTTTCTTTCGGACTGCGGGCACCTTTTTCATACTGTGCAATACGGACATCAGCCTGTGATTCGCTGAATCCTAACTGTTGACCTAAATATTTCTGCGTGAATCCACGCAGAAGTCGGAAATGATGAATTCTTTCTCCTATTGCCATATTCGTTCTCCTGTCTGTCTATTGATAAATTGAGTATAGCATATATGTATAGTACAGACAAGAAGAAACCATACAAAAAAGTATAGCATCATGTAAACTATACAGAAATGTATAGCGTAAACAAAGAAGGAATTTTATAATGAGTAAAATGTTTATGAATGTAAAAGAGGCCATGGAAGTTCTGGAGGTATCGGAATCCTACGCTTATAAGTTGATGAAGAGACTGAACAGGGAATTACAGGCGATGGGATGTCAGACAATCGCAGGAAAAGTTGACCGGAAGTATTTTTACGAGCAGTTTTATGGAACAAGATCGAACGATGGGAGGAATTAGGAATGGTAATTTACAAGAATGAAAGCAATAACACATGCATTGATCATGTACTGATGCTTAAGCGTGTTGGTATAGAAGTCCAGACGGGGAATTTTTCCAGTTGGTGGGAAAACAAGGAACGTGCTGATATGAATGCAAAAGCCGAAAACGAAAAATACCTAAAAGAAATACATAAGCTTAGGAAATCAGCAGACAGGTCAAAGCGTTGGGCTGAAAAAAACGAAGGAACGAAGATAGGTTTTGATCCGGTTAAAGAACACGATAGATTTCTTGGAACAAGGTCATATATTGGTGCTAAAACAAAAAAGATGCAAAGCAGAGTAAAATCTTTTGAAAAAAGAATTCTGAATGAGATTGAAGAAAAGGAAGGACTTTTGAATGAGATTGAAGAAATCACAGATTTAAAGTTCCAACCACTTACACATCATAAAGAAAGACTGATAGAATGTAGGGATTTTTCACTTTGTTACAAGGATGCAGAAGAGCCTTCTGCAAGAAATATATCGTTTGAAATGGTGCAGGGGGAAAGGGTGTTTTTAGATGGAAATAATGGGTGTGGAAAGTCGAGTCTTATAAAATCAATTATGGCACAGGTAAACGGAAAAGCTGAAAGAGAGTTGAACTATGAAACAACAGGAACTCTATCGGTAGTAAGCGGCCTTAAGATTTCGTATATCAGTCAGGATACTTCTCATCTGAGAGGAACTTTGAAAGCTTATGCAGAAAAAATGATATTGATTATACACTTTTACTGACACTTTTAAGACAACTTGATTTTTCAAGAGTACAGTTTGGTAAGGATATGATAGAATTTTCAGAGGGACAGAAAAAGAAGGTTCTGATAGCGTCCAGTCTGCTCACACCGGCACATATCTACATATGGGATGAGCCGCTGAATTATATTGACGTTTTTTCCAGAATGCAGATTGAAAAATTGTTAATGCATTATGCCCCGACGATGTTGCTTGTAGAACATGATGTTAAGTTTAAGGAGACGCTTTCTACTAAACTTGTGAAAATGTAGTTAATACTCGATAAAGAATGATATTTTATTTATTCGTTATTCGGAATTCTGTAACAACAAAGTCTGGATTATCACTTAAATAAAAAAGCTGTAAAAATTCACGTTGAATTTTACAGCTTTTTGTGTATAATATAAGTAGCAGAAACAATATAAAATCAAGGAAGGAGCTGAAAGAATATGGCAAGTATTTTACCAGTATCTGATTTGAGAAATTATAACGAAGTCCTGAAGAACTGCCACAAAGGCGAGCCTGTATATCTTACCAAGAATGGTAGAGGACGTTTTGTGGTTATGGATTTTGAAGATTATGAACGTGATCGTGCGGAAAAGAAGCTTTTGATGAAGCTGCAGGAAGCCGAAGAAGCAGTGAAAGACGGCGAAGGATGGCTGGATTTGGATGAACTGAAGGCACTTGTGGGGGAATAAGATGTTAGAATTGCGGATTAACCCGATTGTTGCAAAGGATCTGAAGACTATTCGGGATTACATTGCTGAAGACAATGAGGAATATGCGGCAAAGACCATAAAGGAAATTTACGGTAAATTTGAGAACCTTCAGATGTTTCCGGGAATGGGGGCGGATCTTTCCAAACGGGTAAGCTTTCGTACAGATTATAAATATGCAATATGGGAAGATTATGTGATTATCTATAAAGTGGGCAGTGAGTATGTAGAGATTTATCGTGTAATTAACCGGTATCAGGATATTACGAGAATCTTCGATTGATAAACAGTATCTTAATAACACCGTTTAGTACAATCTGTGAACTTAGGACAATGGAACACATACAAAACCAGATAGAACTATAACACCTATACAAAAATATATAACGATAAGGCTTTGCTTGCGGGTTTGCATTGTGGAATCACACAACTAATCTGAGCTATGATCTTTAATGAAATGGTCGATATTATTCTTGATTTGAGAAACCTGAGAGCACTTGCACCAGAAAAGCGTTTGTTTGATAAAAAAGAAATTATGTGTCTTTCATATCTGACAGATTTTGTAAGAGGTTCATTGGTTACAATAATATAGTGTGTTATATAAATTGATAGTATATGACGGAGGTAAGGGATGAATTTTAAACCAGATGAAAAAAATATACGTAGTTTATTGAAGTCTGGATGCCAGTTTGTGATTCCAAGATTTCAGAGGGAATATTCCTGGGACAAAAAGAATTATCAAGAATTCTTTGAAGATATGATGAATAATTTGGTGGCATCAAATGGAACAATAAGCGATGATCAATATTTTTTAGGAACAATGCTTTTTGTGGGGAATTTTGCCGAGAAACCAGATAAGCCAATAGAAGTTGTTGATGGACAACAACGCTTAACGACTATAACCATTTTGTTTTCAGTATTGTCAGATCGCTTTCGTGAATTAGGAGAAGATACTCTTAGTAAGCAATTGTTTAATTACATTATGACAACGGATGATAATGGTGAAAAAGTACGTGTTTTGCAAAGTAAAAGTAGTTATCCATATTTTGTATATTATATTCAAGATAGAGAAAAACAGATCAAGACGGATCCAAGCACAGAAGAAGAAAATTGTATACAAGAGACATATGAATTTTTTTTACAACAAACATCTGAAAATTCATTGAAAAAATTGTTAAAAAAGCGAATGGGAGATGATATAGTTAATTCAATCTCATATGTGGATATTTTAAAAGCATTACGAGATCAAGTTTTGGACTGTACATTTATATCAATTGCGGCAGCAGATAAAGATCAAGCAAATAGGATATTTGCAATATTAAATGCTAAAGGAAAAAGGCTAGCATATATTGATTTGATAAAGAATAAAATATTCGAAGAATTAAAAGATGGAGTTAATGGAACATTTGCTGAAGAATGCTGGAATGATATTAAGACGACTTTGAATTCAGGTTCAGAAACCGTTGGGATGGCTACATTTTTCAGACACTATTGGATATCTAAGTACAAAAGGTGTAATGCGAGTGTACTTTATGATAGTTTCAATAAAACAATTGTCAAAAATGAGACATTTTATCGTAATTTCTTAGAGGATCTTCTTTTAAATGCCAAGAATTATATGAAGATCATAAATCCCAGAAGAGAAGATTATAATAATCGTAAAGAATATTTTTGGCTAGTTCAATCATTAAGCACTATGAATAAAACATTTAATGTAGTCCAAACGAGAATAGCATTTTTGGCATTGTATGATATAAAGAAGCGTAATTTAGTATCTACAGATCAGTTTAAAAAAGCAATATTAACAATAGAAAATTTCCATTTTGCATTTACAGCAGTTTGTTCAATGAGAACAAATAACTTGGAGACGATATATTCTCGTTTTGCTATTGCGTTGCGAAAATGTACTAATAAATCAGATACGAGCAGGGTAATTGATGAAAAATTGATTATACCACTTAATAAATTGTATCCAAGTTATGATGTGTTTGTTGTAAAATTTAAAGAGTTGTTTTTTACAAAAAAGGATGAGCCAACAAATGTTAAATGCAAATATGCAATTTACAAATTAAATTGTTTTCTTAGTGGCAAAGATGTTTTTGAGGATGATGGAAGTATAGAACATATTCTGTCAGAAACAAGTGGCGATCATGCTTTGAATATAGGAAACTTAATCCTTTTGGAAGGAAAAATAAATGGTGATGCAGGACAGAAAAGTTATCCAGAAAAAATTCCTTATTATCAAAAATCTCAGTATGCGTGGGTAAAGAAGTTTATAAAAGCAAATAAGGATTGGGATGAAAGTATGATTGAAGGAAGAGCAGAGAGGCTGGCAGCAGTTTATTATAAAGAGATATTAAAGAGAGAACTTCCAAAAGGTAACATGATTCGGGTAGAAGATGTTGTTTAATAGCTTACTACGCTGATTAATTGATAACATTCCCCTAATAACAAATTGATAACACCGTTCAGTACAGCCTATGGACTTAGGACAGTGGAACACATATAAAAACAGATAGAACCATAATTACTATACAAAAATGTATAGCGATAAAAACTCATTTGCGAGTTTGAGTAAAGGCAATATTTTTTTGCACTGCCTTTTGACATTTTTTCGTAACATCCCTTGTCAAAAACCAGTGCCTCCCGTTTATTCAATCTTCATCCGCTTCCAGCCCAAAAGAAGAAAAATAAACTCAAAAGAACCACCAAAAACCTTGTCTCAGGAGAAATCCTGGAACAGGGTTTTTTAATGGAAAAAAGAGAAGAGATGGATTTATGTGGATTTCCGACTCCCGGAAACTATTTTGGGAAATGGAATTTGGGACGCTGAGCTGACTAAAAGGCTGTTCTTTTTTGAAAATATTATTTATTGAGAGAAAGAGAGTATGGATATAAAATTCACAAGAAGTTGTGGAAAATAAGCATAATATAGGCAATGTTTGTTGACAATATAATGATTCGAGATTATATTTAATATATGAAATCAGATGAAAAAATGAAAGTAAACGGATATGATTCTTTGAGATTTGAGGAAGTTGATTTATGAAGATAAGTTACAAGAAGCTATGGGTTATGCTTGCGGAAAAAGAAATAACTCCAGCGACATTGCGTAAAGATTTGAATATAGCATGTGGAACTATGACAAAGTTACGTCGTAATGAAGAAGTTGCTTTGTCAGTGCTTTTGCGTATATGTGGATATCTTAAATGTAATATTGGAGATATTTGTGATGCGATTTGCGATGAAAGAGACTCCTTATGATTGGGTAGTGATTATATCATAGGGTCTTTGCCTAACAAATGTTTATAGGGGATATTAGAACAAAGATATGAAAAAGGAAAAACGAATATATTGTTCCAGGTGTGGACAAGAGAATAATGCAGATGCTCAGTTTTGTCAAAATTGTAGTGCTCCATTACAAAATGAAAAGGATAGTGAATTTTCTTATTCCGAACGGAAACAAGAATATGCGGGGAAAATTATTAAATGTCCAGCATGTGGTGAAGAATTACCGAGTTTCACAGCTATTTGTCCAGCATGCGGTCATGAAATAAATTCTTCAAGAGTCTCGGAATCATTAGACAAGTTTATTGCACAAATAGAAGAGTGCGATAGACGTATTGCTAATAGCCCAGAAATACCTAAAAAAGGGTGGTCTATATGGAGAAAATGGAAAAAGATAGGATGGGTTTTGTTAAATTTATATTTTGCATGTATTCCGTTACTGATTTATGTATTACGTCCCCTTTTACGAACGGATAAGGCTCCTGCACTGACAGCGGATGAAAAATATAAAGCTACTATTATAGAGAATTTTCCGTTCCCAAATGATAGAGGTTCAATATTAGAAGCATTGCTGTTTATAAAATCTAAAGTCGCTTTTTTAGCGGCGGAAAAAATTAATGCTAATAATTCATATTGGATGCGCTTGTGGACAAAGAAAGCGGAGCAACTTCATGAAAAGGCAGAAATACTGTTTCCAGGAGATAAAATTGCAAATGAGACGTATCAGGAAATTTTAAAGAACAGTAATATTGTTAAAAAGAAACTAAGGATAAGATTATTACTGACAGTTGGCGTTATTATTATTTTTGTCGTTTTTATGGGTGTTCGTAGTGGCAAAAATGGTATGGGTAATCTTGTAGATAATAAAGATTATGATCAAAAATATGATTGGCAAGAAAATCAGTTTACAACACTTCTTCCAAAACCGAAATCAGAGTATGGTAAGGTTACTATGGAAATGGAGAAACAGTTTTCTGTTGAAATATATAAAACTTCAACAGAAATGTATGAAGAATATGTAAAAGAATGTAGAAATAATGGATTTACGGTTGATATAACAAAGACAGAAGGAATGTTTTCTGCACATAATGAGGAAGGATATCAACTGTATATATATTATTATGAGAATAAAAAAGAGATGCATATATCAATTGATTCAAACGATATTGAAGAGAAAGGGTTTGCAGAAGGAACTTATGAAGCTCTGAAAGTGAAAAATTTTGTTTTTGATATTCCTGATTATTGGGAAGAGGAAGGAAGTAAAAACGAATATCTTCAGTATTATGCTGAAAAGGGCGAAAAACTTGTAATGTTGAGTATAGCATATCCTGTTGAAACAGATGATGATTATGATGTGTCGTTTGATGGATTATATCAGGATAATGAAAACATGATTGATATGATAGCTTCAATGTTTACAGATGGAGATGTCATTGATAATGAGGTGTTTGAATCAGCTTATGGAGTTAAGGGAATTCTGTATCGTTTTTCATGTAACCCCCAAATTAATTGGCTTACATCTGTAGATGCAAATGGATATTGTTTCTGTTTTCCTTCAGAAAAAGATCGTAGATGGTTTTATGTTTATTATGTGCAAACGAATAAAGTTTCTGGTAACGACTACAAAGATGATTATATGAAATTGATTTCTTCTATAAGGGAAAAATGATGAGTAATGAACTATTGATATAGTTTTAACGGCGGGAGGTTACATATATGGGATTATTCAATAAAAACAAAAGAAAAGGCGGATTTATGGATGAAATTCGTTGTGATGAGCCTTCGTATTTAATTTGGAAATGGCATCCAGCAGGAGCGAGTCAGGGGAATAATAGAGAGAATGCGATTCGCTGGGGGTCTTCGTTAAGGGTAAAAGATGGTGAAGTTGCAGTATTTGTATATAAGCAAAAAGATGGTACTATGCAAGACTTTATTGTTGGTCCTTTTGATCAGACAATAAAAACAGCAAATTTTCCTGTGCTTGCTAGTATTGTAGGGCTGGCTTATGATGGGGGAACACCATTTCAAGCAGAAATATACTTTATAAATCTTGCTCAGATTGTACAGATAAAGTTTGGGGTACCATTTTTTGATGTGTATGATCCGCGTTTTGATGATTTTGGAGTGCCGGTTGCCGTAAGAGGAACTATCAGTTTTAAGATTACCGATTATCGTCAATTTATTAAGTTGCATAGATTGAGCAATTTTAATCTTGATGATTTCCAAAAACAGATTCGGGATGTTGTGATTAGATATGTGAAAGACATCGTTGCAAATGCGCCGGCAATACATAATATACCTTTAGTGCGAATTGAAGCTAAAATATCTGAAATCAATGATGCCATTGAATATGATATTGGTAAAAGACTGAAAGAAGATTTTGGAGTAGATGTATCAGGAATTGACATAGGAACAATAGAAATTGACAAATCAAGCGAAGGCTACCGGCAACTTATGAGTGTAACCAAAGATGTAACGACCGTAACTATTAAGGCGGAGACAGCAGCGAAAGTTAAAGATATTACAGATCGACAGCGAATAGATGTAGAGCATTATGGAGAAAGTTTACGAATTCAGAGAGAAGAGTCTCAATATGCTCAGCATAAACAGACACAGACTAATAATCTGGGTGCATTTCAAGTTGAAAAGCAAGCAGAAGTTGGAGTTGCAGGTGCTGAGGCACTGGGGAAAATGGGAGCCAATGGAGCTGGAAATGTAAATCTTTCTGGTGGCGGAGATGGATTCAATATGGCTGCAATGATGGCAAGTATGGCTGTTGGCGGTGCTGTAGGACAGAATATAGCTGGTTCTATGAATAATATGATGGCAGGGATGAATCAGCCAGTACAAAATGGTATAACTCCACCGCCAGTTCCAGGTGTTTCATATTATGTTGGAATGAATGGACAGGCAACAGGTCCATATGATTTTAATACATTAAGGCAGATGATGACTGCAGGACAGTTTACATCAGACAGTTTAGTGTGGAAAACAGGAATGCCTGAATGGGCTAAAGCGAGTTCAGTAGATGAAATGAAACAATTGCTTCCTGATATACCACCGATTCCGAAAAAAAATTAAAGCAAAGGAGATGTGGGCATGAATATATTAATAAAATGTGATTGTGGTAATAAGATAGAGATGGATGTATGTCCTAAAAAATATCTTCAGTTGAGAGACAATTTGGAAAGAGGAAACTTTCGCTTTGATGGGGCGGAAATAAAAGATAATAAATTGAAAGAGTTTCGTATTCGATGCTGTAAGTGTAATAATTGGATTATACTTGGTGTAGAATGATACAGGGTATATAACAAAGGAACAAGGAAATATTGGAATATCTTAAAAGCTGTAAAAAACTACGTTGAATTTTACAGCTTTTTGTGTATAATATAAGTAGCAGAAACAATATAAAATCAAGGAAGGAGCTGAAAGAATATGGCAAGTATTTTACCAGTATCTGATTTGAGAAATTATAACGAAGTCCTGAAGAACTGCCACAAAGGCGAGCCTGTATATCTTACCAAGAATGGTAGAGGACGTTTTGTGGTTATGGATTTTGAAGATTATGAACGTGATCGTGCGGAAAAGAAGCTTTTGATGAAGCTGCAGGAAGCCGAAGAAGCAGTGAAAGACGGCGAAGGATGGCTGGATTTGGATGAACTGAAGGCACTTGTGGGGGAATAAGATGTTAGAATTGCGGATTAACCCGATTGTTGCAAAGGATCTGAAGAATATTCGGGATTACATTGCTGAAGACAACGAGGAATATGCGGCAAAGACCATAAAGGAAATTTACGGGAAATTTGAGAATCTTCAGATGTTTCCGGGAATGGGATCAGATCTTTCCAAACGAGTCAGTTTTCGGACAGATTATAAATATGCGATATGGGAAGATTATGTGATTATCTACAAGGTAGGCAACGAGTATGTAGAGATTTATCGTGTGGTCAACCGATATCAGGATATTACGAGAATATTTGATAGAAGTTAGTATAGCAATTGCTATAAAAATACTGATGACAAAATATAGGAAGGTTATAGTAAATGGATCTTGAAGAAATTTTTCAGTCTTGTAATAATGTTGTAATTGAAGAGGCTAGTAATGTTATAGATGAAAAAAGTAATCATACATTACAGTATGAACAAAAGCATAATGTTGTTTTGCCACCAGAAGAAAAGAAAATTGCGATAAATATATCTGCAATAAGAAAAATTAGATACGAATGTGCTTGTGCAAAAGAGAATAAATTCACGTATGCAGAATTGTGTCTTGGATTATCTACATTATTTTTTGGAGCTTTTTTTAGTGCATTAATTTCTAAGATGCCATATAAGGTAAACTTTTTGAGTATATTTTTTTATTCAGTGTGTCCGGTTTTAGGTGGAATATTCAGCGTTGCATACTTTTTCTGTAGGAAAAATAATAACAGAGATATTGTTCAGCTGGCAGAAAAGATAGAAGAATACATTATTGATCCGGAAGATATGGAGGAAACGAGAAATGAACATTAATGATATTTCGACACAGTTATTATATACTACTGTTCCTATATATGCAAAGAATAATAATGGTAGTTTTTCGTCAGGAACAGGATTTATTTTTTCAGTCATGGAGCAAAATGATACATCGATACCGTTGCTCATAACAAATTACCATGTATTGGAAAACGCAGTTGCTGGTTTTGTTGAATTGCATATTGCAGAAAAAGGGTTACCATCTGAAAAAAGTATTAGAATTCAGTTCAATGAGAGTATAATCAATGGAAACAAGCTTGGAAATCTGGATTTAATTGTTATTCCGTTGGCGAGTACATTAAATGAACTTAAGCAAAGGGGGATAAATATCTTTTATAGGACTGTTGATCAAAATATGCTGCCTAAAGAGGAGCAAATTGAATACTTTGCAGCGATAGAAGATATTACGTTTATAGGATATCCAAGTGGGTTATATGATAGTGTGAACAAGTTGCCAATTATAAGGCAGGGGATTACGGCCACTCCTATATGGAATCAGTTTAATGGAGAAAATGTGTTTTTAATCGATGCTGGGGTTTTCCCTGGGTCAAGTGGTAGTCCGGTATTTATCTATAACCATGGATCGTATCCAACAAAAGATGGAATCGCAATTGGGAATAGATTGCTGTTTATAGGGGTAATATCGGAAACTATGATTCGTAATGAAGCTGATGCCAAAAGCTATTTGGATTTGGGAAAAGTAATAGGTGGCAAAGTGATGTATGAAGAGGTGACAAACTTTATTCAACGTATAAATAAAGTTTGATAACAGAAACATGATAACAAATTGATAACACCGTTCAGTACAGTCTGTGGACTTAGGACAGTGGAATGCATATGAAACCAGATAGAACCATAATGCCTATATAAAAATGTATAGTAACAAGAATTTATTTGCGAGTTTGAATAAACAAAAATGTAAATTAGCAAACTCTATTATCCTGAAATTAGTAAACTTCATTATCCTGTGAAGGTAGAGCTCTAAACATATTTTAAGGTATGTTTGGGGCCCTTTTTTGTTGGAAAAAGGGGGTATCCATTCATGTGATGGGGGATATTTGTTTGCATATATATGGTATGTAGATGGAGGGAAATGGTGTGTTTGTTACTAAATATAGTATTCGCTTTCTGCCGCCCAGTCACTTTTTTTAATGTTGAAAAATTAGCCCGTTATCCTGTCCATGATAGATTGGATTGCAGCCAAATCTATTTTGCAAAAAACAGGATAATGGAGTGTGTGAATGAACATAGTGTTTTTTCTAAAAGTGATTTTGGGGAAAATTGAAATCCGTCAGAAACCGCATAAATAAAGGCTTTACAGGAACAGGCTTGAAAATTCCCAAAAGTGAAAATAGGAAAAATCCTTGTTTTGGGGAAGAAAAACTCTCTTTTGGGGAAGAAAAACTCTCTTTTGGGGAAAGAACTCTTCGTTTTTGGGAAATACATTTCTCTTTTTTTCAAAATGTATTTTTCCTTTTGGGGAAGAAAAAGTTCTTATTTTTCTGGAATAAAAAATGCGAGTGCAATTTTAAAACGTATGAGATTTTCAGGAACAGAACAAGGCATTTTTGTGAGTGACGTTCTCTTTTTGGGAGAAAATCAGCTCTTTCTGGGAAAATAGCCTTTATTTTTGGGAAAATAGCTTCATTTTCGGGAGAAAAACATCCATTTTTTGGGAAAAGTTCTCTCTTTTTGGGAAAGGAGAAGCACTATGCGGAAAAAGAATTACAAAGGACGTTGTGAAAAGGTATCAGTCAGTAAGAGTGAAGATGTATGCAGATTGTACAGCGAGTTACAGAAAAAGTATCTGAGTATGTTGAAAGAAAATCAGGAGATATGGTTCTATGTCAAGATTTAGTACAAGTTAAAATGAGGTTTTCCCCATTTTAACCGGCCATCAGCAATTCGTGTTGTTGTACTCTACGATAAAGTTCTTCATAATCATTTGGTGACATATAGTCGCAGTGACTATGAATCCGTTTTGTATTGTAGAATGCCTCCAGATACTCGAATACTAATCGATATGCATGCCCATAATCGCGGATTTTGAAGCGATTTAACCATTCACGCTTAATCAGTGAATGAAATGACTCAATACAAGCATTGTCCCATACAAAAGAAGTTGAAGCCGAAAGTACAGCCTTTATCGTTGCTACACTTTTGGGACTGGATACTAGTGATTACAGCTTTGAATATATTGCCGGATGGAACGGCAAGGACAATCTGAAAGCATTGAGTGCAGCCATGAAGCAGGTACAGGATACCGCAAATCAGATGTATGACAATATTATACAGCAGCTAGATCGTGTGGCATAGAAAGGACATGAAGCTATGAAAACAGAAAAATATGTAAAGATAATCACTTCATTTGCCCGGATGTACGGTGTAGCAGAAACATTAAAAGATTTACCATTTCGTAATCAGGAAGAAACATATTTATTGTTTTCAATTTGGGCGAAAGAGTATCTGAAAGAATCTGATACAGATATGGTGGGATTTTTTGAAAAGAAAATAAGTGAATTGTGAAAGAGATACTGAGGATAAAAAAGTATCTTGATTTTATATTCATATGGATGTTACGATCAGAACATTAATTACCCGAAGGAGAAAAAAAGAATGAAGAAATTAACACAAAGCAAGATAACATTGTTTGCAGCTTTGCTTATTGCAGTGCTGTCATTAAGTATCTTTCCGGCTAAGAAAGTATTAGCAATGGAAATGAGCATTCCCAGCAAAAGCGGAAAGACAGTTTGCTGTATGATGGTAGACAAGAAGAACACAGAGTACGGCATCTACGGCGAAGATTTACGAAAGCTCCCACAGGGGCAAATATGACCGTTCTCAGTTTTAAGTCTAGTAACGAGAAGGTAATCAAAACCTGGACAAAGAAATATGATTTTGATAAAAAGACATATCCTGTGTTGAAGTTAAGAAAGCCGGGTATTGCAAAATTAACACTGACTTACAAATCCGGTTCAAAAAGATATAATTATACAGTAAAAGTACAGGTTATCAAATGCCAGAATCCATTCAAAACCTTCAAAATTGGAAATAAGAATTATGCATCTGTATATAACAAAGTGAATATGTATGGTGCTACATTAAGAATGCCAACATTAAAAAACGGTACTTATAAATTTGCTTTAAAACCGAATAAGAATTTTACAATCAATACCGCTAAATTACAGCAGACTTATGGAAACACAGCAAGAAATGTAAATATTAAGAATGCAAAGAAAGTTAAAATAACGAAGGATGCGTATTTCATGTTTATGATGAAATACAAAAACATGGACATTGTGAATGTATGTTTCCAAGGATAAGAATCACAGATACCTGATACAAGAAAAGACAAATCATATAATTTTTTCAGAAACAACAATTTAAACATCATTTCTGGTTCTTTCGCTGGACGACCAAAATGTTCACAGTACTGTTTACGTAACATAGGATTTACAAAACTAAAATCTACATTTTCTTTAATTCTACGCAGAAGATGATTGGCAGGAATGATTACTTCATAAATCCCCTGATAAGGTGACAATGATAGTTTTAACTGTGAATTATCTCTCAACATCGAAGAATTCCCCTTCCTACTTATATTTGCGTTATGAAAAGGATGAAAGCAGACAAGAGTCTTGGATATAACTATGATACTGACCGTTTTGAATCAGACAGCCGTAAGGAAGATGATATCTTTTTAAATTTAGAGATGCTCTGTGAAAATAAAATCGAAACATCTGACCGATCTGAAGGAGCTATAAGTCGAAATGATTGTATAAAAGCCATGGAGAACATGGTAGATTCCCTGATCAGTGACCGATTACTGGAACTCAGTAAGTATGTATTGCTGGATCCAATCGGCAAAAGAATACTGATCGACAAAAGTTCAATGCAGACTGACGGATATCAGGTGTTCATTAACTAGGAGGCAGATATGAGATTTAGAAAAAATGTGCCTGCGGAGCACAGAGAATTCCTGCAGGAACAGTTAAAGCAATACAAAAAAGAAATGACCATGACGAAAGATGAGTTACGTGAATTGGAAAAATGGGTAGCCAGTGGACGAAGCCCATATGATAACGGCGACTATATTTATAGCGAAAACGGATGCCCAATGGACTTTGTCAGCGCAATGCGTTTCCAGGATGAAATGTATGAATGGTGGATGAGTCTTTCAGAAGAAGAACGAGAACAAGAATTAAGGGAGCTTCGCGGGGATTATGATACTGTTTCAGACAGCATAATCATAGATACTGAATGGAGTGATCCGGCAATGGATCCGGATGCTGAACTTCCGTTCAGCTGATGCGCTTGACGGGTCAATTCACAGTGTAAAAAATCGGATTTACATACAGAAATGACCCACTTGAAATCAGGCGGGTCAGAATTAAACGTAAAAGTGGGTCAATTTTACTTGACAATCAACAAGAAGAAGCCCCGAATTGTAGTAGCGTACAATTCGGGGCTTCGTTCTTTGCTACAAGTATTTTTGGAATTACTTTTTGCCTATTGGCATTATATTATATGCAAATCTGAAAATCAATATACCGATAAATGGGAAATCGAGAAGAAAAATATTCTGTTTTTTTGAAATAAAAAATGCGAGTGCATTTTGAAACCTATGAGATTTTCAAGATTAGTTAAATGTGGTAGAATTCATATAAAAAATACTAATGAAAGGTTATCAAGATAAAAATGGAACGAGATTTTATCTCAATATTTATTTTTGCACTGGGAACAGCAGGAAGTATATACATTTTTAAAAGTATATTTGATTTTGTAATAAAGAGAAATTTTTCAAAATTATATGGAATAGGAAAATTGCCGAGAAGCATAAAGGTAAGAAAGAAATCAAATGAGAAAGGGGAAAACTATTATTATCTAAATTATCCTTATTGGTCTGTAAGTAAAAAGGACGGTACAGCAGACAGGAGAGTAAAGAAAAACTATATCATATGGAAGAGAAGTAAATTATATGTTGAAAACTATTTGGTTTTTACAGAAAGACCATATGAGTTAGTTGGAGTAGTCAAAAAATTGCGTTTGCAAGGCATTGCAATAGATTTATGTAAAGAAGAAAGAATAAAACGTGCCGACCTTTTAAAGAAGAAAGAGACATTTGCGTGTAATAGTGATATTCAAAAAATTGTTGATTATTATTCGGAGAAACCAACTGATTTTGAGGGATTATGCTCGGAATTATTTGAAAGTTTAGGGTATATAGCTAAACTAACTCCCCCGACAAATGACGGAGGTTATGATATATCACTTACCAGAGGGGGAGAAAAAACGATTGTTGAATGTAAATGCTATTCAATAGGACATAAAGTTGGGCGTCCGAATATCCAGAAACTTGTAGGGGCAAATAATGTTGTATTAGCAGATAAAATGATTTTTATAACAACAAGTGATTTTTCCGGTGCAGCTATTTCTTACGCTGAAGAGGTGGAAGTAAAACTGATAAATGGTAATAAGTTAATGGAACTTTTACACAAGCAGGGTTTTATTGAAAAAGAAAAAGTTAAGATAAATGTGATGGAATGCCAGTTAGAAACGGCAGACTTATATCCATATGTTCCACGCGATATATATGAAAGTTTTTTTGAATGATTTTTGAAATATTTTTGAAAATTATTAAGAGAAATGGAGCAGTAATTCCGGGACATCTCAGAATCCTGGAGACCTATGAGATGGCGAGAGAACTTGCTGATTATATAGAGAATCTGGAAATTGAGGAATGGAAATAATAAGAGAAGCTAAACAATAGGAGAAAAATATGGGAAAAGAAAATGGAAAGAATGTAGGATTCCCTGAGGATTTCATCTGGGGAGCAGCAACAAGTGCGTATCAGATCGAAGGTGCAGTAAAAGAAGATGGCAAAGGTGAGCACATCTGGGATGTGTATACAAAAGAACCTGGGAAAGTATATTCCGGTCACACCGGCGAAGTGGCATGCGACCATTATCACAGATATAAAGAAGATGTTCAGTTAATGAAAGAAATGGGCCTGAAAGCTTATCGCTTTTCCATCGACTGGTCACGGGTTTTACCAGATGGATTTGGAAGAGTGAATGAGAAAGGTATTGAGTTCTATAACCATCTGATCGACGAGCTTGTGGAAAATAAGATCGAACCATATATTACTTTGTATCACTGGGAACTTCCATATGAAATCTATAAAAGAGGCGGATGGATGAATCCGCAGATCGTGGAATGGTTTGGAGAATATGCGAAGCTTGTTGCAGAAAGATTCAGTGACAGGGTAAGTCATTTCTTTACATTGAATGAACCACAGTGCTTTGTCGGACTTGGCTTTCTTACCGGAGAACATGCACCGGGAGTAAAAGCACCCATGAGAGATACCTTTGAAATGGCACACAATGCCTTGAAAGCACATGGAAGAGCGGTACAGATGCTCCGTACTTATGGAAAACAGAAACTGACGATCGGATATGCACCGACATCATCTGTCTGTTATCCGGAAACAGATCGGCCGGAAGATATCGAGGCCGCAAGAAAGGCATATTTTTCTCTTCAGGAGGATGACAGTAACTGGACATGGAATGTGTCCTGGTGGTCAGATCCTGTTTTGCTTGGACATTATCCGGAAGAGGGATTGGAACGTTATGAAAAATATCTTCCGAAAATTACAGAAGAAGACATGCGTCTGATCTCAGAACCAATCGATATCTATGGACAGAATATCTATAATGGAAGATGCTTCCGTATGGGAGAAGACGGGAAACCACAGGAGGTTTGTCGATATGAGGGATTTCCCAAGACTGCGATCCAATGGCCGGTAACACCGGAATGTCTGCGTTGGGGACCGAAGTTCTTATATGAAAGATATCACAAGCCAATTTATATCACAGAGAACGGATTATCCTGTCATGATGTGATCTCATTAGATGGAAAAGTGCATGATCCAAACAGAATTGATTTTCTTGCAAGATATTTACAGGAACTGAAAAAGGTAGCAGAGGAAGTAGATATCAGAGGATATTTCCAGTGGTCTTTGATGGATAATTTTGAATGGGCAAAGGGTTACTCAGACAGATTTGGACTTGTATATGTAGACTACAGGAACCAGCAGAGAATTATGAAAGATTCAGCATTCTGGTATAAACACGTGATAGAGACAAAAGGAGTCGAATTATAAAAAGAAGAGACCGGATATGAAGATCCATCTTTTTGCGATCTGATGTGGAAAATCTGGAGAAGAATCATTGGGTCCGGCAGAAGTATTGAAGCTTCATGAGGTTTCAGTAAAAGAATTCCAGACGCTTGTGGCAACAGGGGAAGTGAAGCATGTTGCAGGCCTTGCAGCGTGGGCACGCTGGATGAGCAGAGAAGACGAAAAATAATGGAATATCATGGACTGGTGTCTTATAACACGGACAAATATCAGGAAGATCATGTATCCTGGTGGGACTGTGTCGATGTGATCTCTTCCAGCGGATATTATCCGATTGATCAATGGGAGCAGGAACTGGATCGTATCGAAAAAACAGTCTTAAAATATAAGAAACCATTTTTCTTTGCCGAAGTGGGATGTATGTCGCGAGAAGGTTCCGGGATGATTCCGAATAACTGGGGATTGCAGGGAGAACTTCGCCTGGAAGAACAGTGTGAATGGTATCGTGCAATGTTTGAGGCCTGTAAGAAACGACCATGGCTTCGTGGTTTTGCTTTATGGGAGTAGGCACCAAAGCTGCCTTCTGCTTCCGAGGCATGGAAGGACGACAGTTATGAAATATGTGAGAAACCGGTGCAGGTGATAATAAAGAGATTCTATGAGCATGAGGCAGGAACCTCATTAATGTAATATTTGTAAAGGAAAAAGAACAGTCTGTTTTGATGGGATTAATTTCTGTTATGACAGACTGTTTTTTCTATTCCATTATCAATAGTTGATTTGCGGAAAACATCGAAATATATGTGTCGTGAGGAGAAGTTTATGCTGTATATAATACTATTAGCTGAGCTATATGGACATATGTCAAAAATGTTATTGACATATGC
>OGQE01001523.1_pt1 | contig 20706 bp, 16 predicted proteins | sample 1553131 | NCBI WGS metagenome assembly OGQE01 (sample SAMEA2579929, study PRJEB22360) | human gut metagenome | biome: human gut; feature: human-associated habitat; material: faeces | place: Denmark | collected 2008/2010
AAATCCTCTGCTCCTGCATGGGCAGTCGCATTTTGCTTCGCAAAACAAGGAGGATTAATATGGACGAGAGATTAGTTCAGTTCGATGAGAAAATGCAGAAAACAATGAACAATTTATCAGAGGAATTTGGAAGTATCCGTGCCGGACGTGCCAATCCACATGTTCTTGATAAATTGAGAGTTGATTATTACGGAACACCAACACCTATTCAGCAGGTGGCAAACGTAAATGTTCCGGAACCTAGAATGATTCAGATTCAGCCATGGGAAGCTTCTATGGTAAAAGAGATTGAGAAAGTGATCATGACATCTGATCTTGGAATCAATCCTACTAATGATGGAAAAACAATCCGTCTTTTATTTCCGGAACTGACAGAGGAAAGACGTAAAGATCTTGCAAAAGACGTAAAGAAGAAAGGTGAGAGTGCAAAAGTAGCCATTCGTAATATTCGTCGTGATGCAAATGATTCCTTCAAGAAACTTGCAAAAGAGGATGTTTCTGAAGATGAGATCAAAGCATTGGAAGAAAATGCTCAGAAGATGACAGATAAATATATTGCAGCTGTCGATGAAGCAGTAGAAGTTAAAACAAAAGAAATTTTAACTGTATAAATAAATTGACAGAATAAAAGAAAGAGTGGGGGCATGAGAAAATCGTGTCCTCATTTTCGTAACTTATAAAAGAACAATATTTTGCAATGACAGCGGAACAAAAAAAATTACAAAGTTTTGTGCCGTTTGACTGGAACAGAAAGGATATACAAAGAGCATGAAGATTCCACAACATGTAGCAATTATATTAGATGGAAATGGAAGATGGGCAAAAAGCAAAGGAATGCCAAGAAATTACGGACATACGGTCGGGGCTAAGAATGTGGAGACAGTCTGTCAGACAGCCCATGATATGGGAATTAAATATCTGACCTTATATGCTTTTTCTACCGAGAACTGGAACCGACCAGATAACGAAGTAAATGCATTGATGAAATTACTGGAATCTTATCTGAAAAATTGTATTAAAACTGCGGATAAGAATAATATGCGTGTCCGGGTAATTGGAGATACCACAAAGCTCAGTGAGAAGTTTCAAAATCAGATCAAAGAATTAGAGTCTGCATCTGCACACAACGATGGTTTGAATCTGCAGATTGCAATCAATTATGGAAGCCGTGATGAGATGATTCGTGGTATGCGGAAAATGTATGCGGATCTTCGAGATGGTAAATTACAGGAAAACGAGATCGATGAGACGCATTTTGAAACTTATCTGGATACGAAAGATATTCCGGATCCGGATCTGTTGATCCGCACCAGCGGGGAACAGCGCTTATCGAATTATCTCTTATGGCAGCTGGCTTACAGCGAATTTTATTTTACGGAAGTTCCATGGCCGGACTTCCATAAAGAAGAATTAGAAAAGGCAGTCGAAGCATATAATAAACGTGACCGCAGGTTTGGTGCACTCTCAGAGGAGGATGGAGAAAAATAATGTTTAAGACAAGATTATTAAGTGGAATCGTGTTAGTGATCGCAGCACTGGTTCTGATCATTACAGGCGGAGATGTTCTGCTGATCTCAACACTGATTATTTCCTATATTGGTATGTTTGAATTATATCGCATTTTTCACATTGAAAAAGAAGCGGTTGGAATCATTGGCTATCTTGCTGCAACCGTGTATTATTGTAATCTGAAATTTGCATTTTTGCCGGATACAATGGTGTTTGTATTAGGTGTTTTGATTCTTATGATGTTCGCATATGTATTTACATATCCGAAGTATAGGACGGAACAGGTACTTGCAGCTTTTTTCGGTGTGTTCTATGTTGCTGTGATGCTTTCTTATGTGTATCAGACGCGTATGATCGAGGCAGGTGCCTACATTGTATGGCTTGTTTTTTTGTGCTCCTGGGGATGCGACACCTGTGCATACTGTGTAGGAATGTTGATTGGGAAACATAAAATGTCGCCAAAATTAAGTCCGAAGAAATCAGTGGAGGGCGCTGTCGGCGGTGTTGCAGGTGCAGCGCTTCTCACGATTATTTATGGCATGATCTTTAAAAGTGCCATGCAGATTGATCAGACACATGTCTGGATCATGGCAGGAATCAGTGCGGTTGGAGCTTTAATCTCTATGGTGGGGGATCTTACAGCATCCGCCATCAAGCGTAATTATGAGATCAAAGATTATGGAAAACTGATTCCGGGGCACGGTGGTATTTTAGACCGTTTTGACAGTGTGATCTTTACTGCACCAATCATTTATTTCCTTGCAGTGAACTTTATTAAATTATAAGATAAGGAAAACATAAAATATGAAAAAAATTGCAATTTTAGGTTCTACCGGTTCTATCGGTACACAGACACTCGATATTGTAAGAGAGCAGGGGGATATTCAGGTAGTGGCAATGGCTGCCGGAAGTAATATCAGTTTGTTAGAAGCACAGATGAGGGAGTTCAGACCATCTCTTGTCAGTGTATGGGATGAAAAAAAGGCATCAGAACTTCGTACAAATACAAAAGACCTCGGCATAAAAATCGTGTCTGGCATGGAAGGACTTCTTGAAGTATCGGTGATTCCGGAGAGTGAGATTTTAGTGACTGCAATTGTTGGTATGCTTGGAATCAGACCAACGATTGCTGCAATTAAAGCAGGAAAGAAAATTGCTTTGGCAAACAAGGAAACACTTGTCACTGCCGGACATATTATTATTCCGCTTGCAAAGGAATACAAGGTGCCGATTCTTCCGGTGGACAGCGAACACAGTGCGATTTTCCAGTCGTTGCAGGGTGCCGGAGATAATAAGATCAGCAGGATTTTACTGACAGCTTCCGGTGGACCGTTCCGTGGAAGAAAAGCAGATGAACTTAAGAATATTCAGGTGGAAGATGCCCTGAAACATCCAAACTGGAGCATGGGAAGAAAAATCACGATTGATTCTTCCACATTGGTAAATAAAGGACTGGAAGTGATGGAAGCAAAATGGCTCTTTGATGTGGCTTTAGATCAGATTCAGGTTGTAGTACATCCGCAGAGTGTCATTCATTCTGCTGTAGAGTATCAGGATGGAGCAGTGATCGCACAGCTTGGCACGCCGGATATGAGACTTCCAATCCAGTATGCACTTTATTATCCGGAGCGCCGGAATCTTTCGGGCAGGAGACTGGATCTGTTTGAAATTGCAGATCTTACCTTCGAGAAGCCGGATACCGATACATTTCGCGGGCTTGCACTTGCATATCAGGCAATGGAAAAGGGCGGAAATATTCCGACTGTGTACAATGCTGCCAATGAGAAAGCGGTCAGTCTGTTTTTAGACCGGAAGATTTCTTATCCGGAGATCACAGAGTTGATCGAGGCATGTATGGAAAATGCAGAGTTTATCGATCATCCGGATGTGGATGAAATTTTGGGGACAGAAGCAGCTGCTTATGAGTTTATTGAAAAAAAGATGAGTGCAAAATAAAACGCATTTAAAAATGCAACAAGACATCAGGAAAGGTTTTTTACATGAAAATTATTATCGCATTACTGATATTCAGCATTATTATCCTGTTTCATGAACTGGGACATTTTTTGCTTGCAAAGGCAAACGGGATCCGTGTCAATGAATTTTCACTTGGATTAGGACCTACACTTTTCGGAATCCAGAAAGGTGAGACAAAATACTCCATCAAACTGCTTCCATTTGGAGGAGCCTGCATGATGGAGGGAGAGGATTCGGAAAGCCAGGATAACAAAGCGTTTAACAACAAATCTGTCTGGGCAAGGATCAGCGTTGTAGCTGCGGGACCAATTTTTAATTTTATCATGGCCTTTATCTTCTCTTTTATTCTTGTCTGCTGCACCGGATATGATCTTCCGGTACTCTCAGATGTGAGTGAGGGTTATGCCGCAGAGGAAGCGGGACTTCAGGCAGGTGATACGATTGTAAAAATGGGAAATAAACATATTCATTTTTACCGTGAGGTGAGTGCATATTCCATGTACCATGCCGGAGAACCGGTGAAAGTAACTTATGAGCGGGATGGAGAACGTTACACAACGGAACTCACTCCAAAATATGATGAGACCACCGGAAGATATTTATATGGATTTATTGGAATGGCAGCCAGAGAGAAGACAACAAACAATGTATTCACGCTGGCAAAATACAGTGCTTACGAGGTGGAGTACTGGATCTATACGACACTTGGAAGCTTAAAGATGCTCTTTACCGGAGGCGTTACCGTCAATGATATGAGTGGTCCGGTAGGAATTGTCAGTGCAATCGGAGACAGCTATGAGCAGAGTGTTTCCTACGGCTACTTCTATGCATTCCTGCAAATGCTGTATATCAGTATCCTGCTTTCTGCGAACCTTGGTGTCATGAACCTTCTGCCACTCCCGGCACTCGACGGTGGAAGACTTGTATTTTTGCTGGTAGAGGCGATCCGTGGCAAAAAAGTTGACCCGGAAAAAGAGGGCATGGTACATTTTGCCGGTATCATGATATTGTTTGCACTCATGATACTGATCATGTTTAACGACATTCGTAAGTTGTTTATATAGATTAGAAAAAGTTTCGCAATTATCTAGTAAGAATTTATACGAAAGGGAGAAGAACTATGACAAAAACAGTGAAGATCGGCAACCGCATCATTGGCGGCGGCAACCCGATTTTGATCCAGTCTATGACCAATACAAAAACCGAGAATGTGGAGGCAACTGCCGCACAGATCAATCAGCTTACAGCTGCCGGATGTGATATCATCCGCTGTGCAGTGCCTACGATGGATGCAGCGAAGGCATTAAAGGAGATAAAAAAACAGGTGCAGATTCCGGTCGTTGCAGACATTCATTTTGACTATCGTCTTGCAATTGCAGCAATGGAGAATGGAGCAGACAAAATCCGCATCAACCCTGGCAATATCGGAAGCACAGAGCGTGTGAAGGCTGTGGTGGATGTCGCAAAAGAGCGCAACATTCCAATCCGTGTAGGGGTAAACAGTGGTTCCTTAGAAAAAAATCTGGTGGAGAAATACCATGGAGTGACGGCTGAGGGACTGGTAGAAAGTGCTTTGGATAAAGTGAAACTGATTGAAGATATGGGATATGATAATCTTGTCATCAGTATTAAATCTTCGGATGTTATGATGTGTGTGAAAGCACATGAACTGATCACAAGCCAGACCGATCATCCGCTGCATGTCGGGATCACGGAAGCCGGTACGATCATCAGCGGTAATATCAAGTCAGCCATCGGACTTGGATTGATCTTACATCAGGGAATCGGTGACACGATCCGGGTTTCCCTGACAGGAGATCCATTAGAGGAGATCAAATCTGCCAAATTAATTTTAAAAACACTTGGACTCCGCAAAGGCGGTGTGGAAGTAGTATCCTGTCCTACCTGTGGACGAACACAGATCAATCTGATCCAGCTGGCCAATCAGGTAGAAAATATGGTTGCCGACATTCCTCTTGACATTAAAGTTGCCGTTATGGGATGCGTTGTTAATGGTCCGGGAGAAGCAAAAGAGGCAGATATCGGAATCGCCGGAGGAATCGGAGAAGGACTTATTATCAAACATGGCGAGGTATTCAAAAAAGTGCCGGAGTCAGAACTTTTAGAGGCACTCCGCTATGAACTGTTACATTGGAATGAATAATTATGGCAAAACTATTTTTTGATGTCTTTCCGACACTGGATGTGTCCGGGGATATGAAGAAAATTTTATCTGAGATGGAAGTTACCAAGGTAGGGATGAATCATGAGAGAGATCATATCCGTGTCTATCTTTTGGGCAGTCATCTTATACATAAAAATAACATTACGCAGTTAGAAAAATCCATTGAGGAGCAGATATTTAAGGGAAAACGGATGAATGTCCGTATTATCGAAAAGTATCAGCTCTCCGAGCAGTATACCGCCCGCACGCTGATGGATATGTATAAGGACAGTATTTTAGAAGAGTTAAAAGCCTACAGTCTGATGGAATACAATCTGCTGCGTGCTTCCAAAATGGAATTTACGGATGACAGTCATCTGCATCTTGTACTGGAAAATACGATCATTGCACAGACACGCTCCCATGAAATTGTGGAATTTTTAGAGAAAATCGTGTGTGAGCGCTGTGGCATGAACCTGATTGTTGACCTTGACTTTGAGGAACCAAAAGAGAGCAGGTACAAGAAAAACAGTGATCTTCAGATTCAGTTTGAAATCAAAAATATATTAAAAAATATCAATTTGAAGGATGAGGACGGAGAGACAGTTGCAGTTGCTTCAGATGCCAATGAAAAAAGTGCAGCTTCCGGTCAGACTACAACATCTGGAGACAGTGGTTCTACAGGTGGTGGAAATGCCGTAAAACCTGCAAAAAACGATGCAAAATCTGCAAATGGTGCAGGAAATACTGCAAAAAAAACATATGACGGACCACGGAAAGAGTTTAAAAAACGTTATGATGGCGGTGGCTTTGGCGGAGGTAAAAAATCCGATAATCCGGATGTAATTTACGGTCGTGATATTGAGGATGGAGAAACCATCCCATTGGAGAAAATCGTGGGTGAGATGGGTGAAGTTACCATCCGCTGTCAGGTCATGACGGTTGAGACGAGGGAGATCCGTAACGAAAAGACAATCATTATCATGTCGGTCACAGATTTTACGGATTCCATTGTCCTGAAAATATTTACAAGAAATGAAGACAGGGATGAGCTTCTTGGCAATCTGAAAAAAGGGGCATTCTTAAAAATCAAAGGTGTCACGACAATCGATAAGTTTGACAGTGAATTAACAATCGGTTCGATCGTTGGAATTAAGAAGATTGCAGACTTTACGACCACCCGTATGGACACCAGTCCGGAGAAGCGTGTGGAATTGCACTGTCATACAAAGATGAGTGATATGGATGGTGTGTCCGAGTGTAAAGACATCGTAAAGCGTGCCATGAAATGGGGACATAAGGCGATTGCGATCACCGACCACGGCGATGTACAGGCATTCCCGGATGCAAACCATGCACTGAGTCCGGATGACGATTTTAAGGTTATCTACGGTGTGGAAGCGTATCTGGTGGACGACTTGAAGGATATTATCACAGATTCGAAAGGACAGAGCCTCGATGAAACCTTTGTGGTGTTCGACTTGGAGACGACCGGTTTCAGCCCGGATAAGAATAAGATTATTGAGATCGGTGCAGTGAAAGTAGTCGGTGGTGTCATTACAGACCGCTTTTCGACATTTGTAAACCCGGAAGTGCCAATTCCATTCCGAATCGAGGAATTGACCTCAATTAAGGATGATATGGTCATTGATGCACCGAAGATTGAGGAGATTCTGCCGGAATTTATGAAGTTCTGCGAGGGTGCGATCATGGTTGCCCACAATGCGGAATTTGATATGAGTTTTATTAAGAAAAACTGCAAGGATCAGGGGATAGAGAGAGAGTTTACGATCATAGATACAGTGGCTCTTGCCAGAATTCTGCTGCCGAACCTGAATCGTTTTAAACTCGATACCGTTGCAAAGGCATTGAATGTCTCACTGGAAAACCATCATCGTGCAGTTGACGATGCTGCCTGTACAGCAGAAATTTTTGTGAAATTTATTGAGATGTTAAAAGAACGCGGTATGGAAAATCTCGATGATGTGAACCATATGGTTTCCACCTCCCCGGAAACGGTCATGAAAATGCCGACCTACCATGCAATTATTCTGGCGACAAATGACATCGGACGTATCAATCTGTATCGTCTGGTTTCACTTTCACACCTCACGTATTATAATAAGAGACCACGTGTGCCAAAAAGTGAATTTGTCAAATACAGAGAGGGACTTCTTTTAGGCTCTGCCTGTGAAGCTGGAGAATTATACCGTGCGATTGTGGGCGGAAGACCGCAGGAAGAGATCATAAGACTTGTAAAGTTCTATGATTATCTGGAGATACAGCCGCTTGGAAACAATGAGTTCATGTTGCGCAGTGACAAGGAGCCGGTGAATACGATGGAAGAGCTGCAGGATATCAACCGCAGGATCTGCAGACTGGGGGAGGAATTTAACAAGCTTGTGGTGGCTACCTGCGATGTGCATTTCCTTGACCCGGAAGATGAAATCTACCGCCGTATTATTATGGCCGGAAAGGGATTTAAGGATGCTGACGAGCAGGCACCGTTATATCTTCGAACAACCGAAGAAATGCTAAAGGAATTCGAATATCTTGGAAGTGCCAAGGCAGAAGAGGTCGTCATTACAAATCCAAACAAAATTGCGGATATGTGTGAGAAGATTGCACCGGTAAGACCGGATAAGTGTCCGCCGTTTATCGAGAATTCGGATCAGATGCTCCGTGATATCTGCTATAACAAGGCGCACAGCATGTATGGTGAAGAACTGCCTCCGATCGTAAAGGAGCGGCTTGACCGAGAATTAAATTCGATTATTTCCAATGGATATGCGGTAATGTATATTATCGCACAGAAGCTTGTATGGAAGTCGAACGAGGATGGTTACCTTGTAGGTTCCCGTGGTTCGGTAGGTTCCTCTTTTGCAGCGACCATGTCCGGTATCACGGAGGTAAATCCATTGCAGGCGCATTACCGTTGCGAATATTGCAAATACAGCGATTTTGATTCACCGGAAGTCAAGGCATTTTCCGGAAGAAGTGGTTGTGATATGCCGGATAAGATTTGTCCGGTGTGTGGCAAAAAGCTGGTAAAAGATGGATTTGATATTCCATTTGAGACCTTCCTTGGATTCAAGGGAAATAAAGAGCCGGATATCGACTTAAACTTTTCCGGTGAGTATCAGAGTAAAGCCCATGCTTACTGTGAGGTTATTTTCGGTTACGGACAGACATTCCGTGCCGGAACGATTGGTACACTTGCGGATAAGACTGCATTTGGATATATCAAAAATTATTATGAAGAGCGTGGAATTCACAAGAGAAACTGTGAGATTGACCGTATTGTACAGGGATGTGTCGGCGTCCGGAGAACGACCGGACAGCATCCGGGAGGTATCGTTGTTCTTCCGGTGGGCGAGGAGATTAATACGTTTACTCCGGTACAGCATCCGGCAAACGATATGACGACTGCAACGGTTACGACTCATTTTGATTACCATTCCATCGACCATAACTTATTAAAACTGGACATTCTCGGACACGATGATCCGACCATGATCCGTATGTTACAGGACTTGACAGGACTTGATCCACAGACGATCCCTTTGGACGATCAGACAGTCATGTCGCTGTTTATGAATACCTCTGCATTGGGAGTAGAACCGGAAGACATCAACGGTATTCCCCTGGGATGTTTAGGAATCCCGGAGTTTGGAACAGATTTTGCGATGCAGATGGTTATTGATGCGAAACCGACCGAATTTTCGGATCTGATCCGAATTTCAGGACTTTCGCATGGTACGGATGTGTGGTTGGGAAATGCACAGACTTTAATTGAGCAGGGGATTGCAACGATTTCTACTGCAATCTGTACCCGTGATGATATTATGATTTATCTGATCAGTATGGGACTTGACAGTGAGCAGTCCTTTACCATTATGGAGTCTGTTCGAAAAGGTAAGGGATTAAAGGAAGAATGGAAGGAAGAGATGCGGGCACATAATGTACCGGAATGGTATATTGATTCGTGTTTAAAGATCAAGTATATGTTCCCGAAAGCCCATGCGGCTGCCTACGTTATGATGGCGTGGCGTATTGCATACTGTAAAGTTTTTTATCCACTCGCCTATTATGCAGCATATTTTTCCATTCGTGCGACCGGTTTCAACTATGAGATCATGTGTCAGGGAAAAGAGCGTCTGGAATATTTTTATAAGGATTACACAAGAAGAAAAGACTCTCTTTCCAAAAAAGAGCAGGATGTCTACCGTGATATGCGGATCGTGCAGGAGATGTATGCGAGAGGTTTTGATTTTACGCCAATTGATATTTACCGTGCATTGCCGGACCGTTTCCAGATCATCGACGGAAAGCTTATGCCGGCGTTAAATACCATTGAAGGTATGGGTGACAATGCTGCAATTGCGGTTGCGGAGGCAGCAAAAGACGGAAAATTCTTATCCAAAGATGATTTCCGCCAGAGAACCAAGGTGACGAAATCTACCATTGATCTTATGGCAGATCTTGGACTGCTCGGTGATATGCCGGAGTCCAATCAGTTGTCGTTATTTGATTTTGCATAAATATTTGTTTTGCGGGATAAAGAAACGCCAGGAAAAAATGAAGTTTCCTGACGTTTCTTTTTTTGTAAAAAATTGCATTGTAACAACGCCTGCTTACGGATTGAAAATCTGTACATTGCCCGGGGCAGCAACAGATGTATAATAAGGGGTTTTGGTCGTAAAATCTTTAAAATAGACATAAGTGGAAGTTACATTAATGGCAGTGTAGTTGCCTTCTTTTAATTCCTGATAATTGCTTCCATCTGTATTAATACAACAGATGGCCGGATTTGTCTTATCATTTTTCTGAAAAAAGATTTTATCGCCTGTGACATTATAGCAGTCGACACGGCAGTCCGTGACCAGCGTTTTTTCACCATTTGTCAGATCGACTTTGGCAATGCGGTAATCGTTTTCACAGTCCATAAAATAAAGATTGTTTCCGTCTTTCACCGGCATCCAGCAGTTCCCCTCATAGATGACTTTTGCGTGGTCATTGGAAGTGTCCATCTCATAGATATTATGATTGTCTGTCAGTCCGTTATAATAAATATATTGTCCATCGGTACTTGCGGTAAAGTAGGACTGTTTTTCTACCTGCTCTTTTTCCTTGCCATCAATTTTGACTTTGTACAGCGTGGTTGCATCAGTGGTATCATAATGCAGATAGTACAGATAATTTCCAACCAGGGAAGCATACATACACGGATCATCATCTAAAATTTCAGGTTTTCCTTTTCCGTCAATGTCCAGCCGGCATAAGCTGTTGGTATTGACCGGGAGGAAGGAAAACGAATCAGCGCTTTTTCCCTTAAGTTTACAGTAATAAATGTAGTGGTCATCCACGTTGATGTAGCTGACACTCTGATCCTCTAACTTTTTGATGTTTGTGCCGTCCGGGTTCATGGAGTACAGACAGTAGTTGTCGGCAGGGTTGGCAAAGTAGACAATACCATCTTTTTCACAGAAATATCCTTCGTTATACAGATTTCCCGCAGTGTTGCCGTTGACATAACCGTCATTATACCGAATGCGGTTTATGTACCGGTAGAGGAAAACACACCCGGCAGCAAGAAGGATCACCAACACAAAAAGCAGCCATTTCCAGATTTTTTTCATAAGTAAATCACCTCTTTGATTTATAATCTTTATCTATAAAAAGTATAGCATTTCTGTATACCATGACGCAAGTGTTCTCTTGCAAGCAAACTGTGAATGTAATATATTATAAATAATAAATGGAAAGGCTTGGATTTATTATGAGAGATTTATTGGAACTAAGAGATGAGATCGATCAGATCGACAGTCAGATCGTAGATCTGTATGAACGCAGAATGGCAATTTCTGAGGAAGTTGCTGAATATAAAATTGCTGTAGGAAAGAAAGTATTTGACAAGCAGCGTGAGGTTTCCAAGTTGGAAACATTGAGCAGAAAAGGAACTACGCCATTTTTAAAACATGGTATCCGTGAACTGTTCGAGCAGATCATGTCCATGAGCCGGAAGCGTCAGTATCAGCTTCTGACAGAACATGGCCAGACGGAAAAACCCGATTTTAAAGAAGTAGATCATCTGAATTACAAAAATGCTAAAATCGTATTTCAGGGAACAGAAGGCGCGTATTCCCAGCTTGCGCTGAATGAGTATTTCGGGGAGAATGCAGACAGTTATCATGTGGATACGTGGCGGGATGCGATGGAAGCCATCCAAAACGGGGAGGCCGATTACGCTGTATTCCCAATTGAGAATTCATCCGCCGGAATCGTTTCCGAGAACTATGATCTTATGGTGGAATACAATAATTATATCGTGGGAGAGCAGATCATCCGTATCGACCATGCTCTTTTAGGTCTGCCGGAAGCAGACATGGACGATATCACCGACATTTATTCCCACCCTCAGGCGCTGATGCAGTGCTCAAAATACCTTGAGAGCCACAGAGACTGGGAAAAGCACAGTCTGAAAAATACGGCAATGTCTGCCCAGAAGATCAAAGAGGATGGAAAAAAGAACAAGGCAGCGATCGCAAGCACCCTGACTGCGGACATTTATGGTCTGAAAGTGCTCGACAAGGCGATCCAGAACAATAAAAACAATTACACAAAGTTTATCATTGTGGCGAACAAGAAGATTTTTGAATCGAGAGCCAATAAGATCAGTATCTCTTTTGAAGTTCCGCATGAGAGCGGTTCGCTGTACCATAAGCTGTCCCATTTTATCTACAACGGAATCAACATGAACAAGATCGAGTCCAGACCGGTGCAGGGAAAAGCGTGGGAGTACCGCTTCTTTGTTGACATTGAGGGAAACCTCAATGATGCAGCCGTACAGAATGCGCTGCGGGGGCTGACAGAGGAGACGATCCGTTTGAAAATACTTGGCAATTATGTGAGTGCAGAAGGGAATGAATAAACTGATGAAGAGTCCAAAGAATCTGATTTTATATAAAGATTTTGAAAATGGTAACTTATTTTATAACATGACCTGGATCATGGAGAATTACGAAAATGAATATTATAATAAAGAGGATGTGGAGTCTCTTTTGTATGAGAGTTTGAACCAGTTAATGGAACTGGCAGTGAGTCATGGCTTTGTGGGAAATCTGTGGCACAGTTTTCTGGCATTCCTTCTTGTAAATAATGAGAATGCTTACAGCAAAGCCTGTGAGATCCGCGGCGAAGTGGAGGGCTCTGTCAATCAGATCGTATTGCATGACTTTGAGATCATCAAATCGCTGTTTGATTTTGATTTTGGAAAACTTGCCTCTTATTTTGAGATGGACTGCATGGATGCCATCACCGATTATCAGAGCATGACAGGGAGCGGAAAGATTTTTAATAAGAGGATCAAGGAGCGCATCAATGAGTTGAAGTTAAAGCTGGAAGCTTCCACAGATGTGTCCGGATTTAAATGCAGTGACGGCATTTTATAAAGATTTTGGCGTTGGTAAACTCGGACTTCACAAGGCATTCCGCATTCAGCACAGGGAAAAGGAAGAGGTGGAGATCGTGCCGATCACAAATATTGCCCATGTGAAATTAGACGATCTGGTCGGCTATGAGCTTGCAAAACAGAAACTCATCGACAATACAGAAGCATTTGTCAACGGAAAGCAGGCAAATAACTGCCTGTTATATGGGGATGCCGGAACCGGAAAATCCACCAGTATCAAAGCCATTGCAAACCAGTACTATGACAGAGGCTTACGTCTAATCGAAGTGTACAAGCACCAGTTCTGTGATCTGAATGATGTCATCGCACAGATCAAAAACCGCAATTACAAGTTCATTATTTACATGGACGATCTCTCTTTTGAAGAGTTTGAGATCGAATATAAATATCTGAAGGCAGTGATCGAGGGCGGTCTTGAGAAAAAACCGGATAACGTACTGATCTATGCAACCTCCAACAGACGCCACCTGATCCGTGAAACATTTTCGGATAAAGAGGAAGTGCGTGAGGATATGCATACTTCCGATACTGTACAGGAAAAATTATCCCTGTATGCAAGATTTGGTGTTTCCATCTACTTTGGCGCACCGAATAAGAAGGAATTCCAGAATATTGTCAAAGTACTTGCAGAAAAATATCAGGTTTCCATGGATGAGGACACTTTGCTTGCTGAGGCCAATAAATGGGAGCTTTCCCACGGCGGATTATCCGGCAGGACAGCGCAGCAATTTATCAACTATTTACTTGGAAAAGAATAAAAAATTGGTATAATAGAGATATACAAAAGAAATGAGGAGGCAGACATCTGGTGATCCATACATTCGCAGCAATTTATATCGGTTCTTATGAAGTAAGTATTAAAATATTTGAGATTTCAGGAAAGAAGAAAATCCGTGACATTGATTATATCCGGAGCAGGATTGAGCTCGGAAGAGATGCATATTCCAAGGGAAGTATCGGATATGAACTTGTGGAGGCGCTGTGTGATACGCTTGCCGAGTACAAAAAGATCATGGACGGCTACCGGGTGGACAGTTACGAAGCGTATGCTGCCGCAGCCTTGAGAAACGCTGAAAATGAACTTTTTATCTTAGACCAGATCCGCATCCGGACAGGACTTCTCGTAAAAGTTTTAAGTAACTCTGAGCATCGCTTTATCAGTTATAAATCGGTTGCCATGCGGGAAGATTTTGAGCGTATGATCCAGAAAGGTGCAGCAGTTGTGGATGCCGGAGGCGGCGGTATGCAGATCACGGTATTCTCAAAGGGAAAAGTAGTCACAACACAGCATCTGGCACTCGGCACCATGCGTATGCGGGAGCAGCTTGCAAGAAAAAGTAACAATCTGGCACAGTATGAACTTCAGGTAGAAGAACTTGTTGACAAGGAACTTGAAGTTTTTAAAGCTATGTATCTTCAGGAGACGAAGATCAAATACCTGATCATCATCGGTGATTATATATCAGAGATCAGCAGAAAAGTAGAAAAAAACAAGGAAGACAATACCATAGAGGCAGCAAAGTTCTTAAAGTACATCAGAAAGCTGGATGAGAAGACATTAGAGGAAATCTCAGAGGAATTGAACCTTTCGAATGAGAGTGATGCGCTTGTCATTCCATATATGATGATTTTTAAATGCATGGCAGAGAGCATCGGCGCAGAGAGTCTCTGGGCACCGGGAACGAATGTCAGCGATGGTATCGCATTCCACTATGCACAGAAGAATAATATGATCCGGGTGGAACATGATTTTGAGGCGGATGTCTTATCTGCCGCAAGAAATCTTTCCGAGCGTTACATGAGTTACACCCCACATATTGATGCACTGACGCAGATGGCAACCCTTATTTTTGATACGATGAAAAAAGTACATGGACTTGGCAGAAGAGAACGGCTGCTTTTGCAGGTGGCTGCCATTTTACATGACTGCGGAAAATATATCAGTTTTGCCAACGGTCCGTCCTGCTCCTATGATATTATTATGGCTTCCGAGATTATCGGACTGACACACAAAGAGCGTGAGATCATTGCAAACACAGTATTATATAATACATGGCCGCTTCCTGACTATGAAGATCTCGCAGATAAATTGGATCATGACAGTTATCTGACCGTTGCAAAACTTTCTGCAATCCTTCGTGTATCCAATGCAATGGACCGGAGCCACAAGCAGAAGTTTAAGAATGTGAAGGCGGCGGTCAAGGGAAGAGAGCTTGTGATCACAATTGAGACAATGGATGATATTGCTTTGGAAAAAGCACTGTTTGATGCCAAAACGTCATATTTTGAAAATATATTCAGCATAAAGCCGGTGATCAAAGAAAAGAGAGTCTACGGCTGACAGACAACCAATGGAAAGGCTAGGTTTATCTTATGGAGAAAGAACAGGATTTTAAAAAACCGGAATATTATGAAAACAGGGAATTGAGCTGGCTGAAATTTAATCACCGTGTATTAAACGAGGCGAGAGATAAATCCATTCCGCTTCTGGAACGATTAAAGTTTGTCAGTATCACTTCGTCAAATCTGGACGAATTTTTCATGGTGCGTGTCGCATCCCTGAAGGATATGGTACACGCCAATTATAAGAAAAAAGACATTGCCGGAATGACGGCATCGGAGCAGTTAGAGAAGATCAATGAGCGCACGAGAGAGCTTGTCACGCTTCAGTACAATACCTATAACCGTTCTCTTGTGCCGCTTATGCACCAGCATGGGATCGTTGTGATGGATGCGTTTGAAGATCTGAGTGAGGCGCAGGCTGCATTTGTGGACCGCTATTTTGAAGACAATGTATATCCGGTACTCACCCCGATGGCGGTGGATGCCTCAAGACCATTTCCACTGATTCGGAACAAGACATTGAACATTGCAGCACTTCTTTCCAAGAAAAAAGGAAAAGCAGAAAAAGAGGAAATTGAATTTGCAACCGTTCAGGTTCCAAGCGTGTTGCCACGCCTGGTACATATCCCTTCGGAAGATGGAAATGAAAAGACCTTCATTTTATTGGAGCAGGTCATTGAGCGGAATATTGATAAATTGTTTTTAAACTACGATGTACTCTGCGCATATCCTTACCGTGTTATGCGAAATGCCGATCTGTCGATTGATGAGGATGAAGCGGCGGACCTGCTAAAAGAGATTCAGAAACAGTTAAAAATGCGTCAGTGGGGCGAGGTGATCCGTCTGGAAGTGGAGGACGGTATTGACAAAAAGCTGTTAAACTTCTTAAAAGATGAATTAAAAGTGGCAGAACAGGATATTTTCCAGATCAACGGACCAATTGATTTCACATTCCTGATGAAAATGTATGGATTAGAAGGCTGTGACGATCTGCGGAATGAGCCTTACACGCCACAGCGCGTGCCGGAGATCGTACCGGGGGAAAATATTTTTGATGAGATCCGAAAAGGAGATATCCTTTTGCATCATCCATACCAGACGTTTGATCCGGTGGTTGATTTTATACGTCAGGCATCTGTGGATCCGGATGTACTTGCCATCAAACAGACGCTTTACCGTGTCAGCGGCAATTCACCAATTATTGCTTCATTGGCACAGGCGGCTGAAAACGGCAAGCAGGTTTCTGTTTTAGTGGAGTTAAAGGCCCGGTTTGATGAGGAAAATAACATTGTCTGGGCAAAAAAATTAGAGCAGGCTGGCTGCCATGTTATCTATGGTCTGGTTGGACTGAAAACCCACAGCAAAATAGCGCTGGTTGTCCGGAGGGAGGAAGATGGTATCCGTCGTTATGTGCATCTTGGAACCGGTAACTACAACGACTCCACAGCAAAGTTATATACAGACTGTGGTATTTTTACCTGTGACGGTGCGATCGGAGAGGATGCAACTGCCGTATTCAATATGTTGTCCGGCTACTCCGAACCATTGTCATGGAATGAACTTGCGGTTGCACCGATCTGGCTTCGCACGAAGTTCACAAAGCTGATCCGCCGTGAGACGAAGCATGCAAAAGAGGGAAAACCTGCAAAGATCATTGCAAAAATGAATTCGCTCTGTGATTCGGGAATCATTGAATCCCTTTATGAAGCGTCTGCAGCAGGTGTTAAGATCCAGCTGATCGTCCGTGGAATCTGCTGCTTAAAAGTCGGGATCCCAGGGGTGAGCGAGAATATTGAAGTCCGTTCGATCGTTGGAAATTTCTTAGAGCACAGCCGGATCTTCTATTTCTTCAATGATGGAGAAGAAGAACTTTACATGGGAAGTGCCGACTGGATGCCGCGTAACTTAGACAGACGAGTGGAGATTTTATTCCCGGTATTAGATGATGAACTGAAAAAACGTGTCAGACATATTCTGGATGTGGAACTGGCAGACACTTTAAAGGCACATGTGCTGCATGCTGACGGCAATTACGAGAAGGTAGACAGACGCGGAAAGATTGCGTTGTCATCTCAGGATGTTTTCTGCAGGGAGGCAATGGAAAATGTTTCAAAACCATCTCATGGATATCAGGGAAGAGTGTTTATCCCGGCAGAACCTGTAGAATAAATAGCAGTACGGAAAGAGCAGTTATTGTGTGAGGGAGGATGGCTATGAATAATAAAATTTTATTTGCAGATCTGGATCATACATTATTGTGTGATGATAAGTCGATTTCTGAAAAGAACCGGGCTGCAATACAGAAAATGTTAGAGCGTGGACACTATTTTGTTCTTGCAACCGGAAGACCGGTAGAGTCGGGCAGGATTGTTGCAAAGGATCTTGGACTGACCAGTCCGGGATGCTATATGATCGCCTTTAACGGGGCAGTGGTCTATGACTGCGCAGCGGACAGGGTGCTTCATAAAAGTTCACTTCCGATCGAGGTTGCGCAGGAGATTTTTGACCGGGCGCATAAAGCCGGCATCTATGTACAGACATACAATACCGTGGACATAGTGACAAAACGGCACACAAAGGAACTGGATTACTATGTGGAGCGCTCCCATATGACCTACAAACTCACAAGAAGAATTTCGGATTGTCTGGATTCGGAACCGCAGAAGGTTATTCTGATCCATCTGGAGGATGATGGAAAATTAAAACGTTTCCAGAAAGCCAATGCCGCCTGGGCAAAAGGAAAATGCAACTCCTTTTTCTCCTGTAAAGAGTATCTGGAGTATTGTCCGGTCGACACGGACAAAGGAACCGGCGCACAGTATCTGGTGAAATTGTTAAATATTCCACATACCAGCACGGTTGCGATCGGAGATGAGCAGAACGACATTCCGATGATCCAATCCGCACATATTGGTATCGCTATGAAGAACGGAATCGATGATATCAAGAAAGCCGCTGATTATGTTACGGAAAATGATAATAATCATGATGCGATCGCGGAAGTGATCGAGAAGTTTATTTTATAAAAAAAGAGAAGCTTACCGTTGATATGTAAGCTTCCTTTTTTTATCTGCCGGCTTTTATCGTTTCTAAAACAGAGTAAGGAATATACAGATGTCCCCGTCCTCTGCCAAGAGCGATATCCGGTTTGTTTGAGCCGTGGAAATCAGAGCCGCCGCTGATAAGCAGTCCGTTTTCCCTTGCAAGACGTTTCATCTGCTGTTCTTCTCCGGTGGTGTAGGTGGAGTAGATTGCTTCTAACCCGTCAAGTCCCACCGGTTTCAGCTCGTCGATCATTTTCTGGAGATTGGTGTTACTCAGACCGTAGAGCAGAGGGTGAGCTAAAATGGCCGTTCCTCCGGCTTCTTTGATGAGACGCACGGCATCGGTGGAAGCGACTTTCAATCTGCCGACATAGCATTTGCAGTGGTCGCCGATATAGCGGTCAAAGGCTTCGCGGACACTCTTGATCTGGCCATGTTCATACAGAAAACGTGCAATGTTGGCGCGTGTAATAACGCAGTCCGGATTTTCAGCCACCAGTTCTTCCATCGTAATGGAAAGCCCTTCCTTCTGAAGTGCCTCCACCATAAGTGCATTGCGTTCACTGCGGCATTTCCGGTATTCGGCTGTCTTTTTCAGAAGCTGCTCATTTTCGATATCAATATATAACCCTACGATATGGACTTCTTTTCCGTGATAATCGGTGGAGAGTTCAATGCCCGGTATCAGTTCGATTCCGGCAGAAGCAGCGAGGGGCATTGCTTTGCACACACCCTGGCAGGTGTCATGGTCTGTCAGTGCAAATGCCGCCAGCCCGGCTTTCTTTGCCTCAGCCACCAGATCTTCGGGTGTGAGAGTTCCGTCTGATTCGGTGGAATGTACGTGTAAGTCGATAATTCTGTGATCCATAGTTTATTTGTCAATACCTTTCATGGTTCTTGTATTTTAAAAAATTTTATTATAATATTAAGAAGAGTGTACTAAATGGCAACGCAAAATGCAAATACTGATGCTAAATTTATAAAATTTCATTCAAGAAAATTTATAAAATGAAAAAAATATACTTGACGAAACGAGTGTGTGTATGTTATAGTATCAGAGTTGTTGAAAACAAAGTAGAGTATCCACTCTCACCGGAGCACAAATTTACAGTGTCTCATGGTTTAATACCTCAAACGTCGCATATGCGTATTTGATTGATTGTGGATAGTCTGCCTATCCACTTTTTTTATGGAGGTGCAATACCATTAGCGAGTTAATGATTAATGAACAGATCAGAGACAAAGAAATTCGTCTGATCGGAGAAAACGGAGAACAGCTTGGCATTATGTCAGCGAGAGAAGCTATGAAGCTTGCTGAGGAAGCAGAACTTGACTTAGTTAAAATCGCTCCAACTGCAAAACCACCTGTCTGCAAGATTATCGATTACGGTAAGTATCGTTATGAACTGGCAAGAAAAGAAAAAGAAGCCAAAAAGAAACAGAAAGTGGTTGAGCTGAAAGAGATTCGCTTGTCACCGAATATTGATTTAAATGATCTGAATACCAAAATGAACGCTGCAAAGAAGTTTTTATCCAAGGGAGATAAAGTGAAGATCACTTTGAGATTCCGCGGACGTGAAATGGCTCATATGAATGCAAGCAAACACATTCTCGATGATTTCGCAGAAAGCTTATCTGACACAGCAGTAGTGGAAAAAGCACCAAAGGTTGAAGGAAGAAGCATCAGCATGGTGTTGGCAGAAAAGAAATAATTATTTTAAGGAGGAATCTATCATGCCAAAAATGAAAACAAGCAGAGCAGCTGCAAAACGTTTCAAAGTTACAGGAACAGGAAAATTAAAAAGAAGTAAAGCTTATAAGAGACATATCTTAACAAAGAAAACAACAAAAAATAAGAGAAATCTTAGAAAACCAGCAATGGTTGATGCAACAAACGTTAAGAATATGAAGAAGATTTTACCATACGCATAGGAATCAGGTAAGGAGGAATAAAAAATGGCAAGAGTAAAAGGCGGTTTAGGCGCTAAAAAAAGACATAATAGAACTTTAAAATTAGCAAAAGGTTACAGAGGCGCTAGATCTAAACAGTATAGAGTAGCAAAACAGTCAGTTATGAGAGCCTTAACAAGTTCTTATGCTGGTAGAAAAGAAAGAAAGAGACAGTTCCGTCAGTTATGGATCGCTCGTATCAACGCAGCAGCAAGAATGAACGGAATCTCTTACAGCCAGATGATGCA
>OGQE01001530.1_pt1 | contig 20639 bp, 19 predicted proteins | sample 1553131 | NCBI WGS metagenome assembly OGQE01 (sample SAMEA2579929, study PRJEB22360) | human gut metagenome | biome: human gut; feature: human-associated habitat; material: faeces | place: Denmark | collected 2008/2010
AATGCAGTAGTGGGAGAAGCAAGAATCCCCCTGCTTTAGCTGTGGGGAGTGTCAATTTGATCTGTCGTTTGAAGAAACCGTGAGACGACATAATACAAGAAACAGAGAATTTGGTGAAAAAGATATGCGCAGATGGTGGAGAGAAAAAGATTTTTCTTCAGTTCTCAGGGAACAGGCTATTACCTGCGAAATGGATACAGACAGTATTGTTGAAAAAATATACTCGGATTTGAACGCAGATCGCAAAGCGATTGCGTTCATGAGTATATAAAGTAAATGTAATACAAACATGTTCAGACTGGCAGCATAATTGCGATCATGCTGCCTTTTTTGCTGCTTTCCAGTACTTTTACCTGTCCGTTATGCTGTCTGACAATTTCACTGACAAGTGCAAGCCCCAGGCCGGCACCGCCCATAGCACGGCTTCTTGATTTGTCCACACGGAAGAACGGGGTGAAGATTTTTTCCTGATATTCAGGAGGAATGCCGATTCCGGTATCAGAGACTTCAAGAAAGACGTAATTGACAGACGTGGATGTATCTGTTATTTCTTCGGAAGGATGGATATTTACGGTTACTTTTCCACCGGAGTGATTGTATTTGATCGCATTTTCCACAAGATTGTACACAGCGCGATACAGCAGCAGATAGCTTCCGGTAATGATGCAGTCCCCTTCCTGCTGGATCAGTTCAACTTCTTTCTGTTCCGCTACGGAGGCCAGGTCGCAGAAAACCTCATCCGTCAGTGCTGCCAGAGAGATCCTTTCGGAACGTTCAACAGTCTGTACACCGGTCATATCCAGGAGGATTTCAGCCAGATGGGAAAGTCGCCCGGTCTGTTCCTGTAGCATGGCAAAAATCTCCTGATAATCTTGTAAAGCAGGTGCTTCCCTGCGGGCAAAGACCTCCAGGTTTGTCTGGATAACGGCAAGAGGAGTCCTCAGCTCATGTGCTGCATTGGCAGAAAACTGCTTCTGGGCAGTAAAGGCTTCATCCAGGCGTGCGAGCATTTTGTTAAATGAAACTGTCAGGCGGGAAATCTCGTCATTGGTAGCAGGAACTTCAAGAGCCTCTGAAAGGTTCTGGACCTCTATTTTGTTCACCTCCTGGCTGAGTCTGCGAAGCGGAAGTAATGCCTGACGGCTGATAAAATAAGTGCAGATACTGCTGAGAAGGATGATGATCCCTGTTACCATAAGTCCTTTGGTGAGAAAAAGTTTTTTGGTTAGCTGCAGCTGATCGGAAAGCTCCGGAAATAAGACGGAGGGATTCATATTAAAGGTGATGGGAGCAGAATCTGTGTTATCGATCCGTATCATGTAATCTCCCAGATCCTCCATTCCGGCAACTGCAGACTGGCTGATAAAAAAATACATCAGAATGCAGGTGACTGTCATAAGCAGTGCGGTGATCAGTGTCAGACGCCATTGAAGAGATAGCTTTCCGGTTATTTTTTTCATTTTATATCCTCCGTTAAAATGTAACCCTGGCCGATCTTATTCTGTATTGGATCAAAGCCGAGAGCAGTGCGCAGCTTTTTTCGAAGAGAAGAAATGTGGACACGAATGGAATTGCTGAGACTGTTGACGCTTCCGTCCCAGATATGCTCGATCATTTCTTCCGGGCTTATGATACGGTTCTGATGAAGAAGGAAATATTCCAGAAGAGAACTTTCCTTTCGGGTCAGAGAAAGAGGAAGTCCATCGATACTGGCCTTTCTTGTACGGGTATCAAAGCTGATACGTCCGCATTGCAGACATATATCCTGCTGGATGAATTTCCTTCGTGTCAGACTTCGGATCCGTGCCTCCAGCTCTTCAAAATGAAAAGGCTTGGTGAGATAGTCATTGGCACCGAGATCAAGCCCTTCAACCTTGTCCTGGATCTGTCCTCTGGCAGAGAGGATCAAAACGGGAGTGGAAGTATCGGATTCCCGAAACTGGCGCAGGATTTCCAGACCATCAACGCCTGGAAGGTTCAGATCAAGAAGGATGAGATCATAATTTTCCACCAGACATAATTCCAGTCCTTCATCCCCGTCAAAACATGTGTCCGCTTCATAACCATCCATGCGAAGCCCCTCCGCAATAGACTGGCAAAGCTGCTGTTCATCTTCAATTATCAATATATGCATAATAAATTCTCCTAAAAAACAGTTGATTTTGCTTTGTTATCTATCATATCATGTATAGCATAAAATTCCTGTAAATTTTTTTATTTCTTAACAGAGATTTTATACAGGGGATGATATAGTAAGGCTACAGAGAGCAAGATTTACATATAAAATATACGTCGGTTCCGGATATGGGCCGGTGATATCAGAAGGGAGAATATAAACAATGAAATTAAGAACACAGAAAATAACAGCACTTATGGCAGCAGCGGTATTAGGAATATCTGCATTTGGAAGCGTACCGGTAACGGCGGCAGAAAGCACGGAAACAGCAGATATCGGAGAGGCAATGGCGGTGGATGGAGAGGCAGTTTCATCAGATCTGGTAGCAGGTACATTTAAGCCTTCCGACGTAACCTGCAAGGCACAGGATTCTTATGAATATCCGTTTCTGGGACTGAAGCTTTCACTTTCGAAGGAGCTGTTAAATCAGATCAAGGATCAGAGCATTGCAATGCTTACTACGGAAGATTTTGAGAATCAGACCAATGCAGTGACATATGCCTATGTAAGCTGGAGCAAAATGACAGAGGAACAGAAAAATGCCGAAATACAGAAGATGGGAACCGGATATGACGACTGGGTGGCAGGTCTGGACAGAATTGGTACAATTGGCGTTTATGACGAAGCTTCACAGAAAAAGCTGGATGAGATCACAGGCTGTACAGAGCATAAAGAGCTTGGAAGCAGCAGTGACGGGAAATACAAATATTATCTGAGCACTAACAAAGATGCAGATGAAAAGCTGACAAAGGAGCTGGAAAAGATCAAAACCGACATTACGGAAATGACACCGTATCAGAATATTTCCGTGTTTGAACAGCCACAGGATACCAGCGTCAACCCGGAGGATGTAAAATCTGTAGGAAAATTTGAAACAACAGGAATAGATGGAAAAACATATACAGAAAAAGTATTCAGTGACTATGACCTGACGCTGGTAAATATTTTTACAACCTGGTGCTCACCATGTGTAAAAGAGATTCCGGAACTTCAGGAGCTTTATAAAGAAATGAAAGAGAAAGGCGTCGGAGTAGCAGGCGTGGTGCTTGATACTACAGATGAAAAGGGAAATCAGGACGAGGAGGCAGTAAAAAAAGCAGGCATTCTTCAGGAAAAAACAAAAGCAGAGTATCCGTTCCTGATACCGGATACTACTATGATGAATGACCGTCTGCAGGGGATTTCCGCATTTCCTGAAACATTTTTTGTTGACAAAGATGGAAACATTGTAGGCGATACCTATACAGGAAGCCATACACTGGACGAATGGAAGGAAATCGTGGAAAAAGAGCTTAAAAACGTTTCAAAGTAAAAGATGATCATTACGGAGAGTGAAAAAATGATTCGGAAAATAACAGCATCCAGGTGGATCGGACCTGCTCTGGCGGTTTTGGGAATTTTACTGATGATATTGGGAATCTGCAGAGGTGAGGCATCTGTAGTTTTTACAAAAGCGATCAACATCTGTATGGAGTGTATTGGCATTGGATAATAAGAAGATGAAAATAAATGAATGGCCGCGGCATGGAATTCAGGCATTGTGGGCGGCCCTTACAAACAGTCACATATCAGGCTTTGTGACTGGAAAGATCTATACCGGAAAACTGAAAAATGTCTGTGTTCCGGGGCTGAACTGTTATTCCTGCCCCGGGGCAAGAGGGGCCTGCCCCATTGGTTCCCTTCAGGCTGTGATCGGAAGCTGGAACTTCAAGATGGCATATTATGTGGCTGGATTTCTGATCTTTGTGGGAGCGCTGCTTGGAAGACTTGTGTGCGGATTTCTCTGCCCCTTTGGACTGATCCAGGATCTGTTGAACAAGATTCCTTTTCCAAAAAAGATCCGGACATTTCGGGGAGATAAGCTTCTGCGAAAACTGAAATATGTGATCTTTCTTGTATTTGTGATCATACTTCCCATGTTTGTAGTAGATATCATGGGCCAGGGAGCACCATATTTCTGCAAGCTGATCTGCCCGGCAGGAACGCTGGAGGGAGGTATCCCTCTGGTGCTGCTGAACAAATCCATGCGAAGTGCAGTAGGCTGGCTGTATATGTGGAAAAATACGATCCTGGTGATCACCATTATCTTATCAATTATGATATACCGGCCATTCTGTAAGTATATCTGCCCGTTGGGAGCTTTTTATTCGGTATTTAATAAAGTGTCCGTTTTTCGTTACAGAGTAGATAAAGAAAAATGTGTTCACTGCGGAAAATGCAGAAATATCTGCCAGATGGAGGTCGATCCAACGGAAAATCCCAACAGTGCAGAGTGCATCCGATGTGGAAGATGTAAAAAGATATGTCCGACACAGGCGATCCGGTGTGGGTTTGCAGGCAAACCCTGATACAGAAAAATACGAAAACGGTACAGCTTATAAAATATAAGGTGTACCGTTTTTTTGCAGAAAACTACTTTTCCATATTATCTATCAGTAACATATTCAGCTGTTCCCAGCGCTTCAGATCTTTTTTTGTAAAAAGCAGCTGGTGGCGGAACGCTTCGGTAAGCTCCTGTGGTTTTAAAGTGATCACACATTTGAATGCGCAGGGCATCAGATCCGCACTGGAAATCCCACACAAAAGTCCTGTTGTAAAATCTCGAAGCTCCAGAGGATTAAAAATGTACAGGAGATCTTCTTCCAGTGGGTTATACTGATTTACAAAGGAAAAACGGATCAGCATATCACTGTAAAGAACTTTTCCGGTGTAAAAAATCTCACTGCTTCTTCCGTTGGCAGAAACAGAACAGATCGTTAAGGTTGCTTCGTATTTTCCGGATTCGCCTTTTTTTTCGTAAATATCGATGACGCCATCCTTCGTACGCTGATATCGTCCATCGTAGAAGTAAAAATATAGCCTCTGTGCCTGAAAAAATGGGCTTTTTTGTCCTTTTTCCGGTGCATTGGATGGTTTACTGGCTGTTTCAGGAAGACCAGAGGTAAGCTGGGACATAGATACCTGGAGAATCTGGCTGATCTCATATAAAGTTTCGATATCAACGGAGATATCTCCGTTTTCATATTTGCATATGGTAGCTCGGCTTTTATGGATGGCATCTGCCAGATCTTGCAGAGTCATCTTTCCGGCTTTTCGGTATTTTCTTATTTGTTCACCTACATAACAGGTAAAATCACTCATTTTGTTTCCTCATACTATCTATTTTTCTTATTAATTTTTATTGTATAAGATTATATCGGAAAAACCGGTGTTTTGTAAAGTGATAAGAAACTTTTTGAAAATAAAATTTCGTAAAAAGAAACTTCCGCCATTTGCACTTATCTTTATTTAAGGTAAGATATAGCTGTTAGGCTGAAGGTTTCAGCCTATATCAAATATATACTTGAAGAGGGGAAATTGAAATGAAAGAAAAAGGAAGCAGCTTTTCCGGCTCAATAGGCTTTGTCCTGGCGGCAGCCGGAAGTGCAGTAGGAGTTGGAAATATCTGGAGATTTCCATATCTCTGTGCCAAAGATGGAGGAGGACTTTTCCTGCTGGTTTATCTGGTACTGGTACTGACTTTTGGATTTGTACTGCTGACAACGGATGTAGCACTTGGGAGAAAGACAAAGAAAAATGCATTGAGGGCTTTCGAATCTCTTAATCCGAAGTGGAAATTTTTAGGACATTTAACGTTTCTGGTTCCGGCATTGATCATGACCTATTATTCTGTTATCGGTGGATGGATCGTAAAATATTTTTTTACTTATATTATTTCTGATGGGAAAGATGCGGCTTCAGATGGATACTTTACATCATTTATAACATCAGATATTGCACCTGTTGTATTTATGCTGATCTTTCTGGCACTGACTGCCTGGATCGTATTTCGTGGTGTGGAAAAGGGAATCGAAAAGTTTTCCAGGATCATTATGCCGGGGCTGATTCTTCTGATCGTGATCATTGCCATTTTTTCACTGACACTGTCCCATACTGATACGGATGGAACTGTCCGCACCGGTATGCAGGGGCTGGCTGTTTACCTCAAACCGGATTTTCATGGATTGACGGTAAAACGCTTCCTGGAGATCCTTCTGGATGCGATGAGCCAGTTATTCTTTTCCTTAAGTGTATCTATGGGAATCATGATCACATATGGTTCTTATGTGAAAAATGAAGTTAATTTAAATAAAGCAACAAATCAGATTGAGATCTTTGATACCGGCGTTGCGTTTCTTGCAGGAATGATGATCATACCGGCTGTTTTTGTATTTCTCGGAAAGGATGGAATGGCTTCCGGCCCAAGCCTGATATTTATCTCACTGCCAAAGGTTTTTGATGCCATGGGAGTATTTGGCCGTCCGGTGGCAATTGCATTCTTCCTGATGATGGGATTTGCGGCACTGACTTCCTGCGTGTCTGTCATGGAGACACTGGTTGCAAACTGCATGGAACTTTATCATAAACCACGTAAGAAAATGTGTGGTGCTGTCGGAATTTATTCTCTTGTTACAGCAGTACTGATCTGCCTTGGTTATAACAAACTGTATTTTGAACTTAAACTGCCAAATGGTTCCGTTGGACAGCTTCTGGATGTGATGGATTATATCAGCAACAGTTTTCTGATGCCGTTTATCTCACTTTTGACAAGTATTCTGATCGGCTGGGTGATCGGCCCTGACTGGATCATAGGAGAAGTGGAACGAAATGGGGAACATTTCAAACGGGCAGGATTATATCGCTTTATGATCCGTTATGTAGTGCCGGTTGTAATGCTGATATTATTCCTGGTATCTACAGGATTTGCAGATTTGATTTCATAAGTGTGGTAATATGTTTATGGCGTCTGGACAGTCGCATTAACGGATGACCAGTACAAGATACGATTAAATAACAGAGGATTTGATGAAAAAAGATATGTACGAATGTTGGAGAGAAAACTAATACATAGAACGGAAATGATTCAGAAAATTAGACTTAGCTCACTTTAAAAGTGAAAAAATAATTTGATAATTTCTTGACAAGTACTAATAAATATGTTAGTATTCAATCATCAAATTAATAAAGTCTTCGGTGACTGACGGAGTTGTGGGATAACCACGAGGGAGCCGGAGATTCGATGAGTCGACCGTCTGGGCAGTATTTGAAAAACTTCAGATACTGCTCTTTTTTATGGGATAAAAGATGCAGACGGTTGCAGCGGAGAAAGGAGAACATTATGGGATTTAAAAGTGACATCGAGATTGCACAGGAGTGCACAATGGAGCCAATTACCAAGATTGCAGAGAAAGCAGGTATTGATGACAAATATCTGGAGCAGTATGGTAAATACAAAGCAAAGATTGACTATAATCTCCTGAAAGAAACAGACAAAAAAGACGGCAAACTGATTCTTGTGACAGCTATCAACCCGACACCGGCCGGGGAAGGAAAAACAACTACAACGGTAGGTCTTGCAGATGGAATGCAGAGACTTGGAAAAAATGTTATGGTAGCTCTTCGTGAGCCATCCCTGGGACCGGTATTCGGTGTCAAAGGTGGTGCGGCAGGCGGCGGCTATGCACAGGTAGTTCCGATGGAGGATATCAACCTTCATTTTACCGGTGATTTCCATGCAATCGGTGCGGCAAACAACCTTCTTGCAGCAATGATCGACAACCATATCTTCCAGGGAAATGAGCTGAATATCGACCCGAGAAAGATCACCTGGAGACGCTGCGTGGATATGAACGACCGTCAGCTTCGTAATGTAGTAGACGGACTTGGCGGTAGAACAAACGGTATGCCGCGTGAGGACGGATATGACATTACCGTAGCATCTGAGATCATGGCAGTTCTCTGTCTGGCAAGTGATATCAAAGATCTGAAAGAGAGACTTTCCAGAATCATCATCGGATATACTTACGGTAAGGTTGCTGAGCAGAAACCGGTAACAGCAGGAGACCTCCACGCAGAGGGTGCTATGACAGCACTTCTGAAGGATGCCCTGAAACCAAACCTTGTTCAGACACTGGAGCATGTTCCGGCGATCGTTCACGGCGGACCATTCGCAAACATCGCTCACGGATGTAACTCCGTAACCGCTACAAAGATGGCTATGAAGCTTGCTGATTATGCGATCACAGAGGCTGGATTCGGTGCTGACCTTGGAGCAGAGAAATTCCTGGATATCAAGTGCCGTATGGCAGGTCTTACACCAAGTGCAGTTGTTATCGTAGCAACCGTACGTGCCCTGAAATACAACGGTGGCGTTGCAAAAGCGGATCTTAACAATGAGAACCTTGAGGCTCTTGAAAAGGGTATCCCGAACCTTCTGAAGCATGTAAGCAATATCAAAAATGTATACAAGCTCCCATGTGTGGTAGCTATTAACGCATTCCCGACCGATACCAAGGCAGAGCTTGATTTTGTGGAAGCAAAATGCAAGGAGCTTGGCGTAAACGTAGCACTTTCCGAGGTATGGGCAAAAGGTGGCGAAGGCGGAATCAAGCTTGCTGAGGAAGTGATCCGTCTTGTTGAAGAGCCGAATGATTTCACATATGCTTATGAACTGGAAGGCTCCATCGAGGACAAGCTGAACCAGATCGTACAGAAGGTTTACGGTGGAAAGAAAGTGGTTCTTACAGCAAATGCCCAGAAGCAGGCGAAACAGCTGGAGGCACTTGGATTTGGCAACTGCCCGATCTGTGTAGCTAAGACCCAGTACAGCTTAACAGACGACCAGACAAAGCTTGGTGCTCCGACAGATTTCGAGGTAACAGTAAGAAATCTTAAGATTTCCGCAGGGGCAGGATTTATTGTTGCACTGACAGGTGAGATTATGACTATGCCAGGACTTCCGAAAGTACCGGCAGCAACCAAGATCGACGTAGACGAGAGCGGTAAGATCACAGGACTGTTCTAATATAAAGATTTTTTGAGGGGAATTCAGATAGAAAGCGGTAGAGCCTGCAAAAATAGAGGCTCTGCCGCTTTTTATATTGTTGTGGAGAGAGTATTGAAAAACTTTTAAAAGCAGGAAAAACACTGGGTTTGACGATCCCGTGATACGAATTTGATACGAAAATCCCCGGAAGTGGTCGAGACTTCCGGGGGTTCTTGTTCCGTTTATGTAAGGTGGTTTAATCCTTTAGGCTGTTACTGCCTGTCGTTTCTGTCCAGCCTAGCCACAGTTGCCATAACAGAAACAAAGAAAGTAATTATAGAACTTGTCATAGGACTTTACATCCTTTCAGCTGGAGGTTCGGCAGCAACAGCATTATAGCATGTTCAAAACAAAAATGGTATAATATTATAAATTGTCAAGAATATCAGCAATCTCCTGCTGCTTGTTGGGATAAAACTCACAATGTCGAGGAAATCGCAGAGGGGACGCGCATGTGACATTTGTGTTAATTAAGAGGAATGCTATAGAAAATATTGTAGAGATAAATGAATGTGGGGGGGGAAAAATATGGTATACACATGCAAATATAAATCGCTAATCGGAGATATTTTACTTGCTGCAGATGAAATCGGACTTACCGGTTTGTGGTTTGAAGGACAGAAATATTTTGCAAATACACTTCCGGAAGATTATGTTCCACAGGAAACGAAAATTCTCACAGAAGCAAAAAAATGGCTGGATGTATATTTCTCCGGTGAAGAACCGAACTTTACTCCACCACTTCATCCGAACGGTTCAACATTCAGAAAGGCAGTGTGGCAGATTTTACTGGATATTCCCTATGGACAGACGATTACATATGGAGAAATTGCGCGCAGAATTGCAGTGATGAAAAACACTTCCCATATGTCCGCCCAGGCAGTAGGCGGTGCGGTTGGACATAATGAAATTTCCATTATCATTCCCTGCCATCGAGTCATAGGAACAAATGGAAGCTTGACGGGCTATGCCGGAGGAATTGACAAAAAAATTTCACTTCTTAAGCTGGAACATACAGATATGAGCCGTTTGTTTATTCCAAAGAAAGGAACTGCACTGTAAAACTCAGGCTGAGAGGACGGTCTGGTACAGGCGTCCACGAAAAGACAGATATTTTATTTATGAAAGCATGCTATGAAAATTGCCAGCAGGATTTCGGAGGAATAATTATGGGAAAAATACTGGATGAAGATTTAATCTACGAGATACTGTCCGTGGTGGAAGAGATACCTGAGGGAAAAGTGGCCTCCTACGGACAGATCGCACGGCTGATCGGGCGGGATAAAAATTCACGTCTTGTAGGAAAAGTCTTAGGTATGGCAGAATTTTACGGGAAGTATCCCTGCCACAGAGTTGTGAACCATGCAGGGCGTACTGCACCAGGCTGGAGAGAGCAGAAGATGCTTCTGGAAGACGAGGGTGTGGAGTTTAAGGCAAATGGATGTGTAGATATGAAGCAGTATCAGTGGGAGGAGTAGTGTTTTATGAATTGTAGAAATATGATGCAGATCCCGGAGCTTACAGAAGTTCTGAAGCTGAAAGCAGGGGAAAATGGTCTGGAGTAGTTTGTCCGATGGTGCTATTTTGCAGACTGCCTGCAGTGCATCAAAAGTGAATACAGGATTGAATAACTATATCCATGGAGGAGAATTCGTAGTTCTGACAAATCCCAGTGTCACCGACGACAGCCGGAAACTCGTGCTGGAGGAAAAGGACAGAAACGCCGCAGAGCAGCTGTCTTCCTCTATTCTGGATGCAGAACATTTAAGCCGAGAGCGTGTGATGGCACAGGCCAGATATCTGAACCTTGCACCGCTTACCATGACCGATGAGCAGATGGAGAAAGGACTTGAGATCTTTGAAGCTTCTCTGAAAGAGGCATTAGAAGCATAGATTAATAGAAAGTTACTCTGTAATAGAAAGCTACTCTGTAACAGAAAAATAAAACATGCTTGACAAACCATAAATTCCTCGTATAATTATCAATGGTAATTAACTAAGATAATTATATAAGGAGTTTTTTTATGACAAATGAAAAGATCAAGCGGATGTTTGATGCGTTTTATCAGGCAAAGCGGATCCGGGATATGCTTCCGCCACTGCCTCAGGGGGTGATGCCATCCTACATACAGTATCTGGATGTGATCCATTCTCTGCAGAGAGAAAAAAAGGATATCCGGCTCTCTGATATCAGTGATGCCATGAACCTTCCGCGTCCGGGTGTTACCAGAACAGTGAAAGAAATGGAGACAAAGGGATATCTTCAGAAGCTTACGTCTCCGGATGACGGGCGCGTTACTTACATTTCCATAACAGAAAAAGGAGAGATGCTTTCCAGGAAGTATGATCAGGATTATTTCAGCAGTCTGGCGCCCTATCTTTCAGAGATTTCCGAAGAAGAAGCAGACAATATGATCCGGACCATCGGGAAATTTTATCAGATCATGTGTGACAGGAGGGAACATTATGACAAATGATAAGGCAGATTTTACCCAGGGAAATATCCTGAAGAAGCTGGTTGCATTTATGATGCCGGTACTCGGTGCGCTGATCCTGCAGGCTGCCTATGGTGCGGTCGATCTTCTTGTAGTTGGAAGATTCGGTTCCACATCCGGATTGTCAGCGGTTTCCACCGGAAGTCAGGTACTGAATCTGGTTACCTTTGTAGTGATCCAGTTTGCTATGGGTATCACAGTTCTGATCGCACGTTATCTTGGAGAAAAAAGACCGGAGCAGATCGGCTCCGTTATCGGTGGGGCTGCAATCGTCTTTACCATGATCTCTATCGTGCTGTTTATTGTTATGGTAGGCTTTGCACATCCGATCTCCATGCTGATGCAGGCACCGGAAGAAGCGGTAGCGCTGACTGCATCTTATGTACGGATCTGTGGCAGCGGAATTTTCTTTATTGTCGCGTATAACCTACTGTCTGCTATTTTCCGCGGCCTTGGCGACAGTAAATCTCCTTTGCTGTTTGTGCTGGTGGCATGTATTGTAAATGTGATCGGAGACCTGGTACTGGTAGCCGGCTTACATATGGATGCAGCAGGAGCAGCTATTGCTACGGTTTCTGCTCAGGCCTTAAGTGTTGTATTTGCAGTAGTTCTGCTGATAAAGAAGAAGCTTCCGTTTACCATTACAAAAAAAGATTTCCGGCTGAATCCTCAGTGCAGACGTTTTCTTAAGATCGGACTGCCGCTGGCACTTCAGGAATTCCTGACCCAGATTTCGTTCCTGGCCTTGTGCGCATTTGTCAATCGCCTGGGTCTGGAAGCATCCTCCGGTTACGGAGTTGCATGTAAGATCGTAAACTTTGCCATGCTGGTTCCAAGCTCCCTAATGCAGTCCATGGCCTCCTTTGTTTCACAGAACGTAGGAGCAGGAAAGCCGAAACGTGCGAGAAAATCCATGCTTACGGGAATTGGAGTTGGCCTGTCTGTGGGATGCCTGGTATTTATCCTGATCCTGCTGAAGGGTGATGTGTTGGCAGGATTCTTTTCAACAGATGCCGGCGTTATCCAAAAGGGCTTTGATTATCTGAAGGGGTTTGCTCCGGAGACACTGGTAACGGCTGTTCTGTTCAGTATGATAGGCTATTTCAACGGAAACAACCAGACCATATGGGTTATGGTCCAGGGCCTGATCCAGACGCTTCTGGTACGACTTCCAATGGCGTACTTTATGAGTATCCAGCCGGATGCCAGCCTGACCAAGATCGGTCTTGCAGCACCGGTATCTACCACAGTGGGAATCATTCTGAACATCGGATTCTTTCTGTACTTTACCCGTGTGAAAAAAGAAATTGTTTCGGAAGAATGACCGGATAAAGGGATGTAAATGAGAGGGGTGATATGATATAATCAGAATCACCCCGGCAGAGATGATGGTACTGACCCCTGAAATAGCTGCCGGAATCTTGACAGCTGTAAAGGAGGAGTACAGGATGATTTGCGGGATGACGTATTTTCAGATATGTCTGTATTTTTTGTTTTATTCTTTTGGAGGATGGGTCGTTGAAGTTATCTTCCATGCAGTAACTTTAGGAAAGGTTATAAACCGGGGATTTCTCAACGGTCCGGTATGCCCGGTGTACGGATTTGGTGTACTTTCCGTGTTTGCATTGCTTAATACGCTTCAGAGCGGCGGACATCAGATGAGTGAGGGAATGATCTTTCTGTTTGGAACCGTTCTTGCAACTGCGGTAGAGCTGGTTGCCGGATGGCTTCTGGATGTATGCTTCCATGCAAGATGGTGGGATTATTCTAATAAGCCGCTGAATTTTCATGGCTATATCTGTCTTGAGTTTTCCCTGATATGGGGACTTGCCATTGTGATGGTCGTAAAGGTTTTTCAGAAGTATGTGGAGCGTCAGGCTTCTCATACACCTTCCACACTGGAATGGGTTGTTATGGCAATTCTGTATGCGGTGTATCTGGCAGATCTTATTGTAACAGTAGCGGTGATCCGCGGACTGAATAAGAAGCTTACCCGACTGGATAAGGTACGTGCGGATCTGCGGATCGTGAGTGATAAGCTCAGTGATACTCTGGCAACAACTACCATTGATACAGCACAGAAGGTGGGAGAGGGAAAGGTTCAGGTTGCTCTTGCTAAGGCAGAGCTCAGAGATGCGACTGTGGCTCAGAGAGAAAAATCTGCCGAAATGCTTCGGATGAAGAAAGCGGAGCTTCAGGCACAGTTTGATGAGCTGTCAAGCTCTATCACAAACCATACGGTATTCGGCCAGGGAAGAATCATTAAGGCTTTCCCGGAGATGAAGCACAGAGATTATTTTGAACTGATCCAGGAACTGAAGAAAAAACTCAGATAAGAAAAATAAAATGTGATAAAGAGGCAGCAGGAAATTTCCAACATTTCCTGCTGCCTTTTTTTGGAGTATCAGAGTTTCAGCTTATCGGATTCGTTTCTTTATCATTGGTCCGATGATCATGGCGATGATCATTTTTATGAGATCTGCCGGGATAAACGGAATTACACAGATTCCAAGAGCTGCTTTGAAAGTGGAATCTGCAACGATGCAGAACCATACAGTTCCGAAAAGATAGCATACAATTGTTCCTGCGATCATACCAACGAGCTGGATCAGAGGCTTATGGCAGTTGTCAATTACCAGTCCGGCAATAACAGCCATAACGATAAAGCCGATGATGTATCCGCCTGTAGGACCGGCCAGCTTTGCAGGGCCGCCGGTAAATCCGGAAAATACCGGAAGACCTACAAGTCCAAGCAGAAGATAGATCAGATAGCTGATGGTTCCTTTTTTCCATCCGAGAAGATAAAGGGACAGATAGATGGCAAGATTGGTAAATGAGATCGGAACCGGACCGATCGGAATGGACAGCGGCGCAAGAATACAGGTGACAGCTGCCATAAGAGCGGTCATGGTGATCTCGTAGGTTTTTGTACGTGGTGCAGAGACAGTATTTGTCTGATTCATATTAAAAGAGCCTCCTTTGAAAAAGGTAATATATTTACTGGTTCGGGTAAGTAATGAAATGCTGTAAGTGTGTATGATAGGTCATATGTCCATAAGGATGCTTACGCAGATTCAATCTCATAGGTGAATCCTGCATCCGTAATGGTTTTCAGAGTGTCTTCGATTCCCTGACCACCTTCTGTAAGATAACCGGAAGCAAAAATAGAGTCTACAACACTGAGCAGTTTTTTTTCTTCGCCTTTAAAATAAACTTCTCTTCCGGCAGCACATCGGATATCTGCTTTAGGCACAAGAAGTCTTGCCAGGCAGAGGACCTTCATACAGTATTCGGTTGTCAGCTGGGAAATATCTGCATTTCCGAGAGGAGTTCCCTTGATCGGAAGAAGAAAGTTGATCGGCAGTGCTTCCGGCTGGATCTCACGTAATTCCAGAAGCATGTCAACAACGTCTTCCTTACTTTCACCCATGCCAATGATACCGCCGCTGCAGATCTCGAAACCAAGTCCCTGAAGCATATGGATATTCCGGACACGCTGGTCAAAGGTATGTGTACTGCAGATATTATGATAAAAGGAACGGCTGCTGTTCAGGTTATGGTTGATCCGGTCAAGACCAGCCTCTTTGAGCATTTTTGCCTGGTGCTCTGTGAGAAAGCCTATGGAGCAGCAGAGATGAGTTCCGTGTTCTTTCATTTTGCGGATCCTGCGGGCCAGCTCCTCGATCTCTTTATCTGTAAATTTCATACCACTCAGTCCGATACAATGTCTGGATAAATGATAATCATTTACGAAATCATTGTCCTGATATAATTTGTCTTCATCTACCCATTTGTATTTATCAATATCGGCAGTGGAACGACATGACTGGGCACAGTAGGCACAATCCTGGGAACAGTTACCGCTGCGGGCATTGGTAAGGATGTGGATGCTTACCCGGTTTCCCTTATATTTGTAACGTAAACTGCTGGCACGGTCAATCAGTGCCTCAAGTTCTTCGTCCGGAGTATCTAAAATTGCAATGGCTTCATCTCTGGAAAGCGATGGAGCTTCTTTTTCGCATGATGCAGTGTTCATGTCAATACCTTCCTTTTGAGTTTTTTTGTACGGGTATCACTTTATCACAGAGAAATATCGAATGTCAACTGCAAATATAAAATGAGTTTACAATTAAAAACTGTAGTATTAAGGTAATGCTTAGGATCATCAAAGCAGGTAATTTCCTTGATTCGGTTAAAATCATTCTCAATTCAATATCATATCTTTATAAAATCTTAATACGGAAGCAGAGAATTTTATACTATCTTTGAAAGTAGTTATATATAATAAAATGCATTACGAGGATAGCACTGTTAAAAGTATTGATAAGGAGTTCTGATCATTTATGCCGGAAAAATCATATAAGAAAAAACATATGACATCTTTTCAGCTGATTATCATGGGGTTTGCAGGAGTGATCCTTTTGGGAACCGTTCTGCTGATGCTTCCATTTTCTTCTGCGGAGAAAGTGATCACACCATTTCATGAGGCACTTTTTACAGCCACTTCGGCGGTATGTGTTACAGGTCTTGTGGTAAAGGACACTGGAAGCTACTGGTCCCTGGCAGGCCAGACGATCATTCTTGCACTCATACAAACAGGTGGGCTTGGAGTAGTGACTGTGGCTGCGTCTGTTTCCCTTCTTTCCGGAAAGAAAATATCCCTCATGCAAAGAAGCACCATGCAGGATGCAATTTCAGCACCTAAAGTTGGAGGAATCGTCAGACTGACAAGGTTTATTTTGAGGGGAACATTTTTGATCGAAGCTGCAGGGACGGTGTTGCTGCTGCCGGTTTTTATGGGAGATTATGGAAAAAAGGGAATCTGGATGTCAGTTTTTCATTCAATCTCTGCTTTTTGTAATGCCGGCTTTGATATTCTGGGGACAGATTCCAGTATGTTTCCATCGCTGACTGGGTATTCCGGAAATATACTTATAAATCTGGTAATTATGCTGTTGATCATTACAGGAGGAATCGGTTTTCTCACATGGGATGATATTTATACAAACAAACTGAACTTTAAACGCTACCGCATGCAAAGCAAGATCATTCTCATGACTACCGCATGTCTGATCTTATTTCCGGCAGTTTTTTTCTATATCTGTGATCTGACAAAATTACCCATGGGAAAACGCCTGTTAGCAGCAGCGTTTCAATCGGTAACGACAAGAACTGCCGGATTTAATACTATAAACATTTCAGAGATGAGTGAGGCATCAAAAGCAGTTATGATATTGTTAATGCTAATTGGTGGTTCACCGGGATCTACAGCAGGTGGAATGAAAACAACAACTTTTTCAGTACTTATTTTAAATGCAATTGCGACATTTCGAAGTCAGGAAAATGCAGGAGCTTTTGGGCGAAGACTTGAATATCATGTGATAAAAAATGCAGCGACAATAGCCATGTTATATTTTGCCTTGTTCTTTGGCGGCGGAATAGCGATCAGTGTGTACGAAGGCCTTCCGCTTTTAGATTGTCTGTACGAAGCTGCTTCAGCTGTTGGTACGGTAGGTCTGACTCTGGGAATCACACCGGAACTTCATGTTTTTTCACAAGTCGTGCTGATCATACTGATGTATCTGGGACGTGTAGGTGGTCTGACCCTGATCTATGCGGTATTTTCCGGAAGAAATAAGGGAAATGCAAAGCTCCCTCTGGAAAAAATCACAGTTGGATAAGAAGGAGAAAAATAATATTATGAAAAATGTATTGCTTATTGGACTTGGAAGGTTTGGAAGACATATTGCCATGCAGCTCAATCAGCTGGGACATGAAGTTATGGCAGTTGACTGGAAGGAAGAAAGAGTGGACAAAGTACTGTCATTTGTGACAAATGCTCAGATTGGTGACAGCACCAATGCTGAATTTTTACAGTCCCTTGGAATTGGAAACTATGACATTTGTTTTGTGACCATTGGAGAGAGCTTTCAAAATTCTCTTGAAACAACATCCCTTCTAAAAGAACTGGGTGCAAAATTGGTGATATCCAGAGCTGAACGTGATGTTCAGGAAAAATTTCTTTTACGCAATGGTGCCGATAAGGTAGTTTATCCGGAAAAGCAGGTGGCAAAATGGGCCTCCTTCCGTTATACAGATGATCATATACTGGATTATATGGAGGTGGATGCTTCCCATGCAATTTTTGAAGTGGAAGTGCCGGAAGAATGGGTTGGAAAAACAGTGGGTGGACTTGACATCAGAAAACGCTACAATATTAATATTCTGGCAGTAAAAAATGAAGAGGAATTCAGTATTGCAATTTCACCGGAAACATATTTTGCAGAAAATGATAAATTACTGGTATTAGGAGAATACAGAGCTCTTCAGAAGTGCTTCCGCATATAGCTCATTGCCATGAAGAAAAAATTTTGACCACAGAACAGCTGCGTGATATAATTCCAGAAAACAGCAGTAGAAGGAGAATGACAGAATGAGCTTGAAAATGGAGGATACAGTAAAAAAAAGAACCTATCCGAAACGGCCATTTGCATGGTATGTGGAAAAACCGTCTGCAAAAGATTACTTGCTGACGGTTTTTATATTTGCAGTATGCACTTTGATCGGCCTGCTGTTTCAGAAACTGGATCTTACAGATACAAATATTGTAACGATATACATTTTGGGCGTATTGATCACTTCGATCGTGACAGATGGTTATCTTTGCAGTGTAGCTGGCTCCTTTTTAAGTGTATTCTTATTTTGCTTTTTCCTGATGGAGCCAAGGATGTCTTTTGAGACATATGCGGTGGGATATCCGGTGACATTTTTCATAATGCTTATTTCGTCCGTACTTACAGGAACCCTTGCGGCAAAGCTGAAAATGCATGCAAAGCTGTCTTCACAGATTGCCTTTCGCACACAGGTTCTGTTTGATACGGATCGTCTGCTGCAAAAGGCAAAAAGTGAGACAGAAATCCTCGGAGTTACCTGTACACAGCTGATACGCCTGTTAAACCGCAGCATCACGGCATATGTTGTGGAAAATGGAACTTTATCAGAAGGAAAGCTTTTTTCCGGGGAAAAAGAGAGCACAGAGGATTTTCTGACACAGGAAGAACAACAGGCGGCCAGATGGACTTATGAAAACAGACAGCGTGCCGGCGCATCCACACAGTATTTCTCACAGGCAAAATGCTTATATCTGGCAATTCGAAGCGGGAATAATGTTTATGGCGTAATCGGGATCCCTCTGCAGAAAGAAACACTGGACTCTTATGAATACAGCATCCTGCTGTCTGTAATAAATGAATGTGCACTTGCAATGGAGAATGTACAAAATGCCATAGAAAAAGAAAAAAATGCGGTTTTAGCAAAAAATGAGCAGCTGCGTGGCGATCTTCTTCGGGCGATCTCCCATGACCTGCGTACTCCGCTTTGTTCTATTTCCGGAAATGCAGATATGCTTCTCAGTAACAGTGACCGTCTGGATGAAGCTACAAGGTATCAGATCTACACGGACATTCATGAGGATTCAGAGTGGCTGATCGGAGTTGTGGAAAATCTGCTTTCCATTACCAGGCTCAATGATGGAAGATTGAAGTTTAAATTTACGGATCAGCTTTTGGATGAGGTAATAGCAGAGTCACTCCGACATATCGGCCGGAAGCATGATGCGTATAAGATCGTGGCGGACTGTGAAGAACTTGTTCTTACACGTATGGACGTGCATCTTATTATACAGGTTCTGGTAAATTTGATCGATAATGCGATAAAATATACGCCGTCAGGCTCTGTCATCAGCATTCGGGGGTTCAAAAAAGCCGGTAAAGCACAGGTAAGCGTGGAAGATAACGGCCCCGGAATTCCGGATGAAATGAAGCCACATATTTTTGAAATGTTTTATACAGGGAAAACAACCGTTGCAGACAGCCAACGGAGTCTGGGACTTGGCCTGGCACTTTGTCGCTCGATCATAGAAGCTCACGATGGAACACTGGTTCTTTCGGATCATGCTCCGCATGGATGTAATTTTACTTTTACTTTACCATTAAGCGAGGTGACATTAAATGAATAAGACATTAATTCTGGTGGTTGAGGATGACAGACCCATACGGAACCTGATCGTTACCACATTAAAAACACATGACTATAAATATCTGGCTGCAGAAAATGGGGCTTCGGCCATTTTGGAGGCTTCATCACACAATCCGGATATCGTTCTTCTGGATCTGGGCCTTCCTGATATGGAGGGAGTAGAGGTAATAAAGAAAATCCGTACCTGGTCGAATATGCCTATCATCGTGATCAGTGCCAGAAGTGAAGATATGGACAAAATAGAGGCACTGGATGCGGGTGCAGATGATTATATCACAAAACCATTTTCAGTAGAAGAATTACTTGCGCGTATCCGTGTCAGCCAAAGACGGCTTGCCATAACGCAGTCAGGAAAACAGCCGGAAACATCTGTTTTTGAAAATGGTGGATTAAAGATAGATTACACGGCAGGCTGCACATTCCTGAAGGACAGAGAACTGCATCTGACGCCCATTGAGTATAAGCTGCTCTGCCTTTTATCTCGTAATGTTGGAAAAGTATTGACACATACATATATTACTCAGCAGATCTGGGGACGCTGCTCGGAAAACGATGTTGCTTCTCTCAGGGTTTTTATGGCAACACTGCGGAAAAAACTGGAGCCTGAAAAAAACGGTGTACAATATATCCAGACGCACATAGGAATTGGATATCGCATGCTCAGAATCGAGAAACCTGAGTAGGAAACGAACTCTTCTTTATGAAGTCGGAAGGGCTGACGGAAACAGTGGAGCATAAATTCTGTGCATCGCGAAGCGTGTTGCTGAGAACGGAGTGAACAGTAACTAGGGTTTACAGGGCAGATGCATGGAATAAAATTTTGTTTGACTTTTTGAAAAAGAGGCAATATAATTACAGGGAACGAGTGGCAAGTAAGCGTAAATCCAGTTTACCGGCTACTCGTTTTCATTTTACAAAAATGAATATCGTCATGAAAAAGTGTGTAGCGTGTCAGCGTAAGTCCAGCTTATATGACAGGGTGCGCACTTTTTTTGTGCCAAAAAGAAAGGAGGTGACATGCTCCCACCACTTAAATCTTACGATTTTGAAGTGGGGGCTTCCTGCT
>OGQE01001563.1_pt1 | contig 20304 bp, 15 predicted proteins | sample 1553131 | NCBI WGS metagenome assembly OGQE01 (sample SAMEA2579929, study PRJEB22360) | human gut metagenome | biome: human gut; feature: human-associated habitat; material: faeces | place: Denmark | collected 2008/2010
TCCTAACCATGTGTCGTCACTTCCAGCGCCCAGCTTATCAAAGCGGAAGCTTTTTGCAATCTTCAGTCCATATGGACCCATCTACTTTGTCGCCCGCGCACCCAACCTCCTCAACGTACTGGCCTCTGGCCGCAAGGAAACTCACGCGTCGCCAATTTATTTTTGGTGGCGCCGCTTCGGAGAACCTCCACGCAACAGCTCCCGCGACGCTGCGCTAGCGGATTGCTGGCGACTCAGATCCACCGTCGTCGCTGAGGCCGGGGTCTCCTCGCAATTGGGCCCATCCGAGCCAAATTTACAAAAAAGCAAATGGAAGGTAATAAACGAAGGGAAAAGGAGGGGAATGGGACTGATTTAAAGGTGCTGTGAGTTTATGAGTGGTGAGTTGTGAGAAAAACCACGAAGGTGCGGGACCAAACAGACTCTCTTCTTTTTCCCTTTTCACCGCCAGCTGGTGATTTTCCTTGACAATCAGGGAAAAAGCGCCTATACTTACAAGGTACTAACAGTTTTGCTAGTCATGGCGCCATGGTCAAGCGGCTAAGACGTTGCCCTCTCAAGGCAAAATCACGAGTTCGATTCTCGTTGGCGCTACCAATTTGGAACAAGGCAGCTTCTGCTGCAGTTGAGACGCTCCTTGGGAGCGTCTTTTTTTTGTCTTGGAAAGGAGGGGCATGATGCGGGAAAAAGGGTTGGGACGGGTTTATGCAGTCCTTTTCATCCTGCTTTGGCTGATTTTTTTGGGTAGCCTTTTGACGGGCCTGATTCCTGTCAACGTCCAGCATCTTCTTATGGGCACACTCACGGACGAGGAAAAGACGGTCCTTACCGTCATTCGCCTGCCACGCTTTTGTTATGGGGCTCTCATTGGATCGGCCCTGGCAGCAAGCGGAGCCGCGCTTCAGGGAGTTTTTGGCAACCCTCTTGCAGACCCTGGACTTTTAGGTATTTCGAGCGGTGCTTCCCTGGGTGCTGTGCTTGTCCTTATCCTGAACCTAGCTGTCCTGTCACCGCTCATGGTCCCGTTGGGGGCTTTTATGGGCGCAGCCTTGATCTCTTTTATTGTTGCCCTCTTGGGGCGCCGCTCCTTTAAGGCTTCCGTCACGTATCTTCTTTTGGGCGGCGTGGCAGTGAGCTTTTTTTGTGCGGCCCTTGTGTCAGGACTCCTTAGCTTTGCACCAGCGCCCATCATGCAGCAGTACTTCTTCTGGACCTTAGGGAGCCTCGGTACGGCTTCCCTCAAGGCATGGCCTCTTGCGGGGCTGATTCTTGTCCTTTTGCCCGGCGTCTTTATTTGGGGGCGGCCTCTGAATCTCTTATCTCTTGGTGGGGAGCAGGCAGCTGCCCTGGGACTTAATGTTGCGTTTTGGCGTAAGCTCATCCTTTTCTGGACGGCCCTTTTGACCAGCCTTGCTGTTTGTCTTGGCGGCAATATCGGTTTTGTTGGGCTCATCGTTCCCCATATGGGACGTTTTTTGAGCGGGGCCGACCACCATCGTCTCCTGCCTTTTGCCGCCCTGATTGGGGCTGTATTCCTCACGTTCTGTGACCTTATGGGGCGATGGATCCTTCCCGGCAGCGAGATCCGGACAGGAATCATAACTGCCCTTTTGGGCTCGCCCTATTTTCTCTATCTGCTTCATCAGAAGAAAGGGGCCTGATCCTTCTTTTTCTCTATGCCAAGTGCGGTGCCTGTGCTACAATAAAGAAAACTGGTTCTTACAGGATGATCCTTTTTCTGGAGGTTGATATGATGGAACGTTCAGTTTGGAAAAATCGTCTGGCATCCGCTGTCTTAGCAGGTGTCATGGGGCTTGGTCTTTCCTTTACAGCCCTTCCCATGCCTAGGGCCTATGCCGATGTGTTAGGTGCCATCCTTGCTGGGGTACAGGGCGTCGCGATTTATGGACAGGTTGATAAGGCCCTTAATTACTACAATAACACGGAAGAGGGACGGCAGAAACTTTTCTCGTCGTACAAGGAAAAATATGGCGTCAATTACGATGGTTATTTAAATGGTCAGCTTACGGACATGATGGGGCAGCTGACCAGCGCCATTGGGGCTGTAGATCCTACTATCCATCAAAAACCTTATCTTTATTTCATCAATAATGATAAATCTTTCAATGCGTTCTGCAGTATGGGCCATGTCATGAGCGTCAATACAGGGCTTTATTCCATGACGAGCAATCCTGATGAAATTGCCGTTGTCCTGCTTCATGAAATGGGGCATGGACAGAAGAACCATGTGGTCTCAAGTACGCGCAAAAAGATGCAGGTGGCCGTGGCAGCCGGCGTCGTAAGCGGCGCTGCGGGAAGCGGGATGGCGGATCTGGCCCTTAATATCCTTGTGAACCAGATTGATAATGTTCAGATTGGCAAAAGTGATGAATGGGAAGCTGATAACCTGGCACTGACCTATTTGCTTAACTCCAATTATAACCCGGGTGCGTCAGCCGCCATGTGGCAGCGAGTCATGGACCGGTCAAAGACGTATAAATCCAGTTTTGTTGGTGAAATCTTCTCGCCATCTGATCATCCGACCCATCAGCAGCGCCGCGATAATTATGCCAAGCGCCTGACTGATCTGTCCGGCGGCAACGTGACCATCGATGCGGATAAGGGCATGGTCAAAGTAGGGGGAAAGGATTTTGTCGCGCCTCATGCCTATGGCGATATGTCCGCAAAGGAACGCTCCTATTTTGTCATGGGCAACCTCGCCGCTGCTTTCCTGCATAAACAAAACCTTAAGGACGCTTCTTCTCAAGGCAGTACCGTATATTTGGGCAATCAGCCCATCATGGTCTCCGTAAATGGCGATCCAAGCGCGGCTGAACTTGCTCAGAAACTCAATGCAATCAAGAGCAGCAAGGAGAGCAAAGTCGCGTCTCGGGAGCTTAAGCTGCAGAAAAAAGCAGCCCCTAAAAAATAAAAGACGGTGAAAGGCCCTGTGCTTACGCGCAGGGCCTTTTTAGATGGCAGAATTGACGGAAGGGGAAGCTTATGCTAATATAAATGCGTGCACTTGCAAATAAATGCAGTGCTTCAAGAAACAGTCATCCAATTAAGGAGGGATATGAATGAGAAAAGAATTTGCTGTTAAACCCATTGCGCTTCCCCAGCCCGTCTTTATCATCGGAACCTATGACAAGGACGGGACGCCCAATGCGATGAACGCAGCTTGGGGCTGCCATAACGAAATGGACCAAATGATGTTTGCCCTCGCAAAAGGGCATAAGACGGTTAAGAATCTTTTGGAGACGAAAGCCTTTACTGTCAGCATGGGAACAGTGGAGCAGCTTGCTGCCTGTGACTATGTGGGCCTTGTAAGCGGCAGCAAGGAACCGCGGAAAGTGGAAAAGGCCGGCTTTCACGCGAAAAAAGCCCTTCACGTCAACGCCCCGTACTTTGAGGAACTGCCCATGACGCTTGAGTGCGAAGTCCTTTCCTATAACGAAGAAACGGAAATCCTTACAGGGCGGATTGTTGGCATTAGTGCTGATGAAAGCATCCTGACCGGGGAAAACATCGATCCAAAGAAACTGCGTCCTCTTGTCTTTGATATGGCCAACATGAAGTACCTTGTTGCCGAAGAGACGGTGGGAAATGCGTTTAGTGAGGGGAAGAAGTTATTTTAGTCAGCGCACAAATCGCGCTGATTTGATGGAGTTACGTGCTCCCATTGCCTTATAAAAAATCTATGGTAGCAATGGGACCATGACTTATCGTACGATGGACCGTCTCACGTTTGGGGATCGCTTACGCCTGAGCGCTTCCTTTCCTAATCATGTGTCATCACTTCCAGCGCCCAGCTTATGAAAGCGGAAGCTTTTTGCACTCTTCAGTCCATATGGCCCCATCTACTTTGTCGCCCGCGCCCCAACCTCCTCAACGTACCGGCCTCTGGCCGCAAGGAAACTCACGCGTCGCCGATTTGTTTTTGGCGGCGCCGCTTCGGAGAACCTTTGCACAACAGCTCCCGCGTCGCTGCGCTAGCGGATTGCTGGCGTCTCAGGTCCGCCGTCGCCGGTGGAATCGGAGGCTCCTCGCAATTGGACCCATCTGAACTGAATTCGCAAAAAGCAATTGGAAGAAAAGACCGAAAGGGGACATTCGTTGTACGACGTCGTCAGCCTGCAGCTTTTTTCCTAGCATCTGAACCAATCTGAGCCCCATTCGAATCATGTAAATAGAAGAAAGACTAGAACGCCGGCACCAAACTGTCCCTTTTCATCCACCCCCCACCAAGCCTGCTTGGTGGATACCCCCGCCTTGGTAAGCTGGAACGGCATTCGCCGTCTCTAAGGCAAAAGATCAAATCAGTTAGTGCTGATAAGAAGAAAATACTTTCTGATTCCATGTTGCGTAAAATTTTAAGACCAAATAACAAAGAAAATTTTGTTGGACTAGCGAAGAAGCCTCAACCCGAAAACGCGCTTTGATTCGGTTTGCGGCTCTCTTTATATTCTTTTTCTTTAGGTACAATGCTGGATGCATCGTACCGTCCTTCATGCGGTCTTTTGCCTTAGAACTCGACTCGTAGAGTCGATCCGCCTCGCCAGGACGGGGGACCGAAAACCGCATATTGCCTCATTATAATGAGGCAGGCGTGCCCTTTCGGTGGTGGATGAGGAGCGCAGCGACGTTTCTTTATGAGCGCTAGCGAGGAACATCACATGATGGTCCAAAACCGCTGCAGATGGAGAAAATTTGCTCCATTGTCGGTTGCGGGACCGTGTTATCGTGTGATTTAATCCGTGCCGGCCCATCATTGCAACGGGTTTTTCGACCGTGTCCATGACCTTCCTCCTCGTTGTGGCCCGCATCTGGCCCCTTTCGGCCATTCCTGACACGTACTTTACGAGCGAAAAGGCCACTGTTCCTAAAGAAGAGGGAAGCCGCCTCGAGCGGGCTTGGAAGCTCGGCCTTGAAACGGCTGCGGCCCAGCCCCCTGTTTTGAAGCTCTGCACGGATAACCTCATGAGCGGTCTCAAGATGGCCTTTGGCGTCATTCCTTCCATTACGTCCATTGGGCTCTTGGGCCTCTTCCTTGCGGAATTTACACCCATCTTTGATTATTTCAGCTATCTCTTCGTTCCTTTCTTCAAACTCTTCGGTGTGTCCCAAGCGGTCCTTGCCGGTAAGGCAGCGGCCTTGAGCCTTCCGGAAATGTTCCTGCCGGCCATCCTCATCAAGGGGTCGGGGGGCCATGCTTTTGAAGTTTGTCATCGCTGTGGTCAGCATTTCCGCAATCCTTTTTTTCTCAGCCAGCATCCCCTGCATCATGGGGACGGATATTCCGCTCAAGATGCGGGACATCGTCATCATCTGGTTCGAACGGGTGGTCTTTTTCATCATCATCACGATCTCCATTGCCATGTTCTTGGGGCTGTCTGATTAATAGTGTACACTAATTAGAAGTCCTATCCTTTTCTGCTATCGGAGGGGATGGGACTTCTTTTTGAGTAAAAACAAGGCTGTATGCACCTTGCCGCCTCTTTTCCGGATTTCTGAAAAAGAGGGTTGAATATGCGTCATAATGGTGATATAGTGTATACTAAATTGAAACGATGTTTTCAAGTTTTGCTGAAAAGGAGCCCAACATGGATAAATCAAATGCTTATTTACTGTGGTTTGAACAACTGGAAAGAAAAGACGTCGACATTGTCGGCGGCAAATCCTCTTCTCTTGGGGAAATGACGTCCAAGACCGATGTTCCTGTGCCGTATGGCTTTGCTACGACGGCCCATGCTTATCGGTATTTCATTGACCAGACGGGCCTGCGCGAAAAGATGCGCAGCATCCTTGCGGAACTGACGGATGTGGAAAATAGTGAACTTCTCTCCTCGGTCTGCGTGCGCCTGCGCGGAGCCATCATGGAACAGGAAATGCCCCAGGATCTTCAGGATGCCATCCGCAGAGCCTATGAAGAGCTGGCTCACAAGATGAATGAAGATGAACCCTATGTAGCCGTTCGCTCCAGTGCCACGGCTGAGGACCTGCCTGACGCCAGCTTTGCTGGCCAGCAGGATACGTATCTTAATGTCCATGGTGCCGATCAGGTCATCCGCAAGGTCAAGGAATGTTACGCTTCCTGCTTTACGGACCGCGCTGTCTACTATCGGGAAAAACAGGGTTATGACCATCTGTCCCTTGCTCTTTCCGCAGTTGTCCAGATGATGGTCTTTTCCAAAGCCGCCGGCGTTATGTTCACGGTAAATGTGGCTAACGGTGATGACAAGAACATCATGATCGAAGGGGCCTACGGCCTTGGTGAATATGTGGTTGGCGGCATTGTAACGCCGGACAGCTACGTCGTTTCCAAAGACGAAATGAAGCTCATTTCAGTATCGGTCAATGAACAGGATAAGATGCTCATCCGCAAGCCCGGCGGCGATACCATGGAAGTGCCTGTTCCTGAAGCAGACCGCAGGAAACAGACCCTGACAAACGCACAGATCCTGGAACTTGCAGGATACGCCAAAAAGATTGAAGCCCATTATGGCTGTTATATGGATATGGAATGGGGCATTGATGAAAGGGATGGCAAGATCTGGATTCTTCAGGCTCGTCCGGAAACTGTTTGGTCCCGCCGCAACAAGGAAAAGAAGAACGAAGAAGAACAGACGGCCGGATCCATGGAAGGGGCCAAGGTTCTTTTGAAGGGCCTTCCCGCAAGCCCGGGTCAGGGCTATGGCAAAGCCCATGTCATCCGCGACCCGAAGGATATTGACGAATTCAAGGATGGAGAAATCCTCGTTACGGAAATGACGGCTCCGGACTGGGTGCCTGCCATGAAAAAGGCACAGGCCATTGTCACGGACAGTGGCGGCATGACCTGCCATGCTTCCATTGTCAGCCGCGAACTGGGTATCCCCTGCATCGTTGGCACCAAATCCCGCGGTGAAGCGGCTACGGAAGTCCTCAAAGGCGGCGAAGAAATCACGGTCGATGCGTCAAACGGCGTTGTTTTTGCAGGCAACCTTCAGGTAAAGAAGGCGGAAGCTGCCGCCGCGCCGGCGCAAGCTGCTGTTGTTGTGGAAACCTTCCCTGTAACGGGAACCAAGATCTACATGAATTTGGGTGATCCGTCCCTTGCCGATAAATACGCCAGCCTGCCCTGCGACGGCATTGGCCTCATGCGTGAGGAATTCATCTGGACGACCTATATCCATGAACATCCGCTTTATCTTCTGAAGACGGGTCATCCGGAAAAGGTTGTCGAAGCCCTTGCCGAAGGGTTCCGCAAGGTGGCTCAGGCCATGGCTCCGCGCCCTGTTACCCTGCGCTTCAGCGATTTCAAGTCCAGCGAATACCGCGACCTTAAGGGTGGGGAAGAATTTGAACCCCATGAACCGAGTGCCCTCCTTGGCTGGAGAGGGGCTTCCCGTTACTACGATCCGAAATACACGGCTGCTTTTCGTCTGGAAGTCCAGGCGGTCCGCAAGGTTCGTGAAGAATACGGCCTCAAGAACCTCAACGTCATGATTCCTTTCTGCCGCACCGTGGACGAATGTGCCAAGGTCGTATCCATCATGGAAGAAGAAGGACTCCATCGCGGACCGGACTTCAAGGTCTGGCTCATGGCGGAAATCCCGGCAAATATCATCCTTGCCGACAAATTTAATCAATATGTCGACGGCTATTCCATCGGTTCCAACGACCTTACGATGCTGACGTTGGGCTGTGACCGTGACAACGATGTCATTTCCCACCTTTTTGATGAACGCAATCTGGCTGTACGCCGCGCGGTACGCCACCTTATCGAAGTGGCCCACCGGGATGGCAAGACGGTCTCCCTCTGTGGGCAGGCTGCCAGCGTCTATCCGGAATTTGCCGAATTCCTTGTGGAAAGCGGCATTGATAGTATGTCTGTCAACCCTGACGCTGTGAAATTCACGAAAAAGATGGTGGCCCAGGTCGAGCAGCGGATCATCCTTGATAAACTGACGGGCCGCGGTCGCAATAAGAACGACGAAGAACTGGCTTGGTAATAGTCCCTGCATGAAAAGGCTGCTGCCGTGCGGCAGCAGCCTTTTCATGCAAGAGGGAAGAATGCAGGGAAATGTTCTTGACGGATGCACGAAAATTAGGTACGCTTTTTTCGTAATGTGGAAGAAAGGGGGTGAATCCCATTCCACTAAGTGATAGACAGAAAAAAATTGCCGAGATTGTTCGCCGGAGCGGCCCCATTACGGGAACGGAAATTGCCGGAGAACTAGGTCTTACGCGGGCCGCCCTGCGCAGTGACCTTGCCATCCTCACCATGGGCGGGATTCTTGATGCCCGGCCTCGCGTTGGTTATTTCTACACGGGGAAAAGCACCTTGGGTATGCTGGTGGAGGAATTGTCTTCCATTACAATCGAGGATATCATGAGTGTCCCCATTGTCGTCAGTGCCAGCAAAAGTGCCTATGATGCTGTTGTCACCATGTTTTTGGAAGATGTAGGAACCCTCTTTGTTGTGGATGGAAAGGGATGCCTTTTTGGGGTCATTTCCCGTAAGGATCTTCTCAAGGCGTCGCTCAGCCAAGGCGCGGACCTACATAATCTGCCCCTTGCAATGGTCATGACGGGGCTATCCAAGATTGTCCTTTCTAAGCCCCATGAACCAGCTGCTGCGGCGGCTAGACGTCTTATCGAAAGGGAAGTGGACTGCTTGCCCGTAGTTCTTCCTTTTGACGAAAAAAAGGGCAAATGGAAACTCGTCGGACGCGTCTCCAAGACCAATATGACGAGACTTCTGGCAGAACTTGCCGAAGGAAAGGGAGGGACCTATCATAGCTAATCAACCCATCATCTATGCCATTTCCGACTCCATTGGGGAGACCAGTGAATCGGTTGTCCGTGCTACAACAAGCCAGTTTGTGCAGGAAAAGTTTGATATCATCCGTGTGCCCTATGTCAACAGCATTGAACAGATTGATAAGATTGTCCAAGAAGCAAAGGAATCCAATGCGGTTATCTGCTATACCATCGTATCTCCGGAAATCAGGGCTGAAGTCGCCCGCAAGACCCAGGAACTGAATGTGACTGCCGTTGATATCTTGGGGCCGGTCCTGACGGCCATTGAAAAGACCAGCGGGCTTACACCAAAAAATCAGCCTGGCCTCATCCATGCCTTGGATCATGAATATTTCAAACGCGTTGCCGCCGTGGAATTTGCCATCAAGTATGATGACGGGAAAAATCCTTGGGGCCTTACGAAAGCGGACCTTGTCATCATTGGGGTATCCCGTACTTCGAAGACGCCCCTTTCCATGTATCTTGCCAATAAGCAGCTCAAAGTGGCCAACGTTCCCCTTGTGCCGGAGATTCCGCCGCCTGAGGAACTTTTCAAGGTCCCGAATAACCGCATCATTGGTCTTCTCATCGATCCACACAAGCTCAATGAGATCCGTATTGCCCGTCTTAAGGCGATGGGGCTTGGGGATACAGCAAACTATGCGGACCTGCGTCGTATTGAAGAGGAACTCGATTATGCGCGAGCCATTATGCAGCGGCTCCACTGTATGATCATCAATGTTTCGAATCGGGCCATTGAAGAAACGGCAAGTCTCATTTTGGAGTATCTGCGCAAAAACTTCAATTTCGACTATTAAAAAAGGACTGTGAAGAAATGAGTGCATCATCTCTTCACAGTCTCGTTTTTTGCATTTTGCATCAGAAATCAGCTAATAAAAGTTATTTGTCCTATATAGGCGGGAACCATATTACCGCCTTCTGGATGGCATGGTATTATATATCTTATCGCTGGGAATCTCTTGAAATGAAATATATGCTATTAGAAAAAGGTAGTTGAGCAATTTGTACTGACAGTGTCTTAGGTTCCGCCTTAAAAAAGTCGAAGGTGATTCGCATTACTCTGTAAAATTTGATTTTAGAAGAAGTTGATTTCTACGGAATTTAGTACAAAGTTGAAGGGTTATGCCTGGTCTGCAATCGTATGCTTTTTTGAGATAGAATTGCTTTCATGCTGCTTCCAGCTAGCCAATAAAGGTACATCTTGAGCGATAGTGAGGTAGATTGACTTGGGCTCTAAGACTACTTTGTGACATAGCGGAAAACGGAAGACATGTTCTAGGGTGGTTGTATTTCTAATCTATTTCTTATGTTGAGTGTGCGGACAGAGTTGTTGTTAAGATCTCGGGGATGTGACAGGTTGGAATTTTCTATTTGAAAATATCGAAATGGAAAGGAGTTCATCATGACTTTAAAGCAACTGCGTTATATCGTAATGATTGCGGAAACTGGGAATATTACGGAAGCTGCCAAAAAATTATATATCAGTCAGCCTAGTTTGACACATGCTGTCCATATGTTGGAAAAGGAGTTAGGCATTATCCTTTTTGCGAGGAGTCAGCATGGTATATCTGTAACATTGGAAGGCACGCGTTTTCTTCGGTATGCCCGACAGATTCTTGAGCAAGTGGATATGGTGGAGGAAAAATATCTTCATGCGGAAATGCAGGCACCTAAATTTTCTGTTTCCTGTCAGCATTATGCATTTGCTGTGAATGCCTTTGTAGATCTTATTCGTCAATATAACGTAGAGGAATATGATTTTACCATATTGGAAACGAGTACATATGATGTTATCCATGATGTGAGTACACTACGGAGTGAGGTTGGTATCCTGTTTATGAATGATGCTAACAAAGAATATATTAAAAAACTTTTGCACCAGAATAATTTAGTGTTTAATGAACTATTTATAGCTAAACCGCATGTTTTTATAAGCAAAAAGCATCCGCTCATTCACAAAGAGGTTCTGACTCTCGAAGATTTGGAGCCATATCCGTGTTTTACTTTTGATCAGGGGGCACATGATGCCTTCTATCTATGGGAAGAGATATTACCTGCCATGAAACATAAAAAAGAAGTGCATGTTCACGATCGTGCGTCTTTGTTCAACCTAGCTGTTGGGCTTAATGGATATACAATAAGTTCTGGTATATTGGGCGCTGATTTGAATGGTGAACATGTAGTTGTTAAACCTCTGGCAGTGGATGATTATATGCGTATTGGTACAATTATGCAGAAAAGTTTGGTCCCTAGCAGATATGCGCGCGCATATTTAAATATGTTGCAGAAGTATATTAAAAAGTATGAAGGAAATGTGATAATTAGGGAAAAGCAGTAATATAAGAATAAAGGATTAAATTAGCAAATCGCCTTAGAAATAGATTTATTCTATGGTGATTTGCTTTTTTTTAGTATTATACAAAAAGAAAAAAGGATGAAATAATTAACACAAACAAGATGGATATGAAATAAACCTGAGAACTTTTGTTGAATGTGCGCACATTCTGGAACTATTGTTCTCCCTTGTTAAAAGGAAAGGAGTCTTGTTCATGTTTGAAGATGAGATTACCAAAATGCAGAGTGAATTGGACCATCATTACAAGCTGCTCCATCAATGTCCTGAAAAAGGGTTCCATGAAGTGCGTACAGCGGCGTTTATATCAAAAGAACTTGAGTCCTATGGACTGAAAGTTTATACAGGTGTAGGTTTGACAGGCGTCGTGGGCGACCTTGACTCCGGAAAGGCAGGAAAAACGCTCATGATTCGTGCGGATATGGACTGTCTGGAAATCCAGGAACAAGCGGATGTTCCATGGAAGTCAAAAAAATGTGGACTGATGCATGGGTGCGGACATGATTCGCATGTTACGATGTTGTTGGGGGCGGCCAAGGTACTCTCGCATCATAAAGAATGCTTTTCCGGAAAAATACGATTTGTATTTCAGCCGGCTGAAGAAGGAACACCAGCAGATGCTTGGAAACTGTTAAAAGAGAAGGGATATAACACATCGGTACAGGGTGGCGCCTTACAGATGATTCAAGATCATGTCTTGGATGGCGTAGATTCCTGTCTTGTTATGCATGTGCAACCTTCTATTCCCTATGGAAATGTACAGATTGCTAAGCGCTATGCGGCATCTTCTAGCGATTGGTTCGTTATTGATATTTACGGCAAAGGCGGACACGGAGCGATGCCTCATAAGGCGGTGGATCCGCTTCCGGTTGCTGCACAAATAATCAATGAGTTATATATGGTAGCTGCCCGAGAAATTCCAGCTTACGAAACGAGCGCATTTACGATTGGTCTCTGCGATACGCCAAGTGCAGTGTGGAATGCTGTATGTAGCCATGTGCACATGGAAGGAACCTATCGAAATTTTAGCAATACCGTAAGAGAACATATTGCATCTCGTATGGAAGAGATTGTTCGCCAGATTGCTGCTGCTGGCCGCTGTACAGGAAAAGTCGAGCGGCATAAGTTTTATATGGCAGTGCTAAATAACGTTGATTATTCTGCGCGGGTTGCAGACTACTGTCGTGATTTGCTCGGTACAGATCACGTAGACTATACCGAGGTTCCTTCGATGACTAGCGAAGATTGCGGCTGCTATATGGAACATGTGCCGGGAGTATATCTTTGGTTAGGCGTTGGCACAGAAGAAAATCAGCCACCATTGCATAGCCCATATTTCCACTTAGACCCTAAAGTTCTTTCTGGCGGAGTACTGGTTCATGTTAATAATGCGTTGCGTCTGTTGGACGATTTAAATAATAATCGGTTAAAGTAGGTGAAAATACGATGGCTACACAAAAAATAGAACATAAACCTTTAAATGCTGTATCTCTCTTGTTCTTCATGATTATTGCCGCTGCCATTTTGACTTATATCATTCCTTCGGGAGTGTATCAGAGAGTCGTTGAAAATGGGCGATCCGTCGTAAATCCGAATTCCTTCTCATTTATTGATGCATCTCATGTTAGTTTTTATGATATCTTCCTTGCTGTGCCAAACGGACTTATTGGCGGTGCTACTGTAATTTTCTTTGTAGCTCTAGTAGGAGGTGGAATGGGATGTATTAACAAGTCTGGAGCTTTGAATATAGGAATTGCTCGTCTAATTAACCATTTGGGGAAGGAACGGGGTGACATTATTCTCGTCTTTCTGTACGTTATCTTTACTCTTATGGGAGGCTTTCTTGGATTGATTGAAGGGGCCATTCCTTTTATGCCGCTAGCCATTTCAATAGCTGTAGGGTTAGGCTATGACACAATTGTTGGCGTTGCGATTGCCATTGTTGGAGGTATTGCAGGATTTGCTGCAGGGCCTACGAATCCTTTTACAGTAGCTATTGCTCAAAACATTGCTAGTCTGCCTATTTACTCAGGAATTGGGCTGAGAATGGTTATGTTTGCAATTATTCCATTAACGGGACTTGCCTATGTACTGGGTTATGCGAAACGAGTAAAGAAAAATCCTTCTAAGAGTCTAGTGTCTTCTGTCAATCAGGATGGACTTGCTTTTGATGTGTCAGAATTTAAAGGAGAATCTTTTACCACTAAACACGCAATTGTATTGCTTTCCCTAGTACTGGGAATTATTGTATATGTCTATGGATCCATGAATTGGAAGTGGAATCTGGTCAATTTAGCAGCTATATTTGTTATGATTGGTATTGTAGCAGGTATCTGCAGCGGTCTGGATGTAAACGGAATTACGGAAGAATTTATTAAGGGTATCTCCGGAATGACAAGCGCTTGTATGGTAATGGGGGTCGCCTATAGCGTTTCTTGGATTTTGACCAAAGGCAAGATTATGGATACTATTATTTATTTCTTGTCCAGACCTCTAAATGGTTTACCACAACAGATTACGGTTATAGGTATCTTGGTTGTCATCATGCTGATTAACCTAGTCATTCCTTCTGGTTCTGGCAAAGCTTTGATTGTGATGCCGATTGTCTTGCCGATAGCGCAGATAGTTGGCATTGAATCTCAGGTAGCTATTCTCGCTTACCAGTTCGGAGATGCGCTTACAAACCTATGTACACCGCTCTTAGGCGTTTTAATGCTAGCATTAGGCTTTGGGCGAGTTCCGTTCTCCAAGTGGGAGAAATTTATCCTGCCTCTTGTCGCTATTTTTCTAGTGCAGTCAGTGATTTTCCTGATGGTTGCTATGGCCATTGGTTATCACTGAATTAAATGGAGAGGTGATAGTTATGAAGTTAAGTATGGTTCAGATGCAGATGGAAAAAGACATTCAATCCAATGAAAATAAAGCTTTGAAATTTTGCGATAGTGCGAGAGGCACAGATCTACTCTTTTTCCCGGAAATTCAGTATTCACCTTTTTTCCCGCAGTTTCCTAATCAGAAAGTGAGTCAATATCTACTAACCCCCAGTGGGCCGGAAATCCAAAAACTAAGAGAGAAGGCCCGTCAGAATCACTACTATCTATCTCCTAATTTATATCTTCGGATGGACGATGGGAAAGGGTATGATTCTTCCTTATGGATTTCTCCTGAGGGCGAAGTAGTAGACATCGCCACTATGGTACATATATTCAGAGCTCCTGAATTTTATGAAAGCGATTACTATGCACCCTCAAAGGATGGATTCAAGGTTTTTGATACAGCCTTTGGAAAAATAGGAATTGTCATCTGTTTTGATCGTCATATTCCGGAAAGTGTGCAGACCTGCGCAGCGATGGGGGCGGATTTGGTCATCATTCCTACCGCCAATATAAAGAGCGAGCCACTAGAATTGTTTCAGAATGAAATCCAGATTTTATCTATGCAGAACCGCGTATTTATCGCGATGTGCAATCGGGTTGGCAGAGAGGGAAATGTCGTCTTTGCCGGTGAATCACTGGTTACGCATCCGAGCGGCGAAGTTATCTGCAAAGCGGGAGATCAGGAAGAACTCATTACGGTTTCAATCGATCTATCAGAAGCAGGAAAGTGGAAAACCCAGTATCCTTTTCTAGAACTTAGAAGGCCGGATTATTACCGGTAAATTTATACAAAAACGGGGCTGTGAGAAAATGAAAGGTGCGGCCCCAAACCGTGTCCCTGCAGGACTGGGGGTCGAATAACATTCGCCCGAAAACATGTTTCTTGGACTTCCGCTTCGCTTCAAAAGCGTCCTTCGAAATCCGGGCGAATCTGCCTCGCTCTCGCTCGTAAGAAAACGTCGCTGCGCTCCTCATCCACCACCGAAAGGGCACGCTTGCCTCATTTAATGAGGCAACATGCAGCTTTCGGTTCCCCGCCCTGGCTGGGGGCGGATTGCCGCTATGCGGCAAACGTGTTGTCAGGGTCACGTTTCTTGTCATTTTGAGGCAAAAAAATTTACGGCGACGGTTCGATACAGAAGCATCGAACTTAAAGATAAAAGAATAAAAAAGTAAGCCTTAACCCGAATCAAAGCACGTTTTCGGGTTAAGGCTTATTGTTATGCCATGAGGACTATATTCTTTGATCATAGGTTTGTGCACTATTGTAGGAGTTAGCAACATTTCTTTAATTCATAGCAGTACCTGCTTTTTGTCTTAGAAACGGCGAATGCCGTTCCGCCCCGCCAGGATGGTAAGCGCATCGCCAATCGATTCGCGAGCTTCCCTGTGTCTTAGAAAAAGCGAAGCGAGAGATCGTGACAGAGCGCTTATCCAGCGAGGGCGACAAGGCGGAGTGCGAGTCGGATTATCCCTTACAGACGCCTATTATAAAACCAGGCGGCTGCCAAAGTAACGGAACCGTTTTTGAGTAAATATGGAAGACATTCATTACAAATTTAGCAGTGACTTATTCTGCGTTTGACAACGCAGGTGGGTCGATATGGACCGTAGGCGAAAAAGGTTTCTTCTGCAATCCGAAAAAATTCCTAGAAGTGGCCCGCCCGCCGACGGCATTTTTCGGGCGTCTTTGAAATGAAATTGTGTTATGTATCCTATTACGATGCGTCATGCCTTTATTGCCATCCCATAAATCTTTAAAAAGGCAATGAAGGCACCTTGTGCAGAAAATCGGAGCGATTTCTGCTCCGACCTAAAGATCGACAACTTCCTTCGTCCTCACGTTATATGTGAGGACTTCCTTTTCGATGCGCTCGCCCGTGGCTTTGTTTTCATAGACCGCATCTCCCGTAAAGGTGGCAAGTTTCGTCTCCCAGTCAAAACGCCCCTGCTGGGCCCGGATGTCCGCATCTCCTTCTTCAAAGATGACGGGGCCTTCTACCTCGGCCGAATGATCACTATGCCGGACGATGGTGGATGTTCCCCGAAAGGTAATGTCTCCATCGACGAGGCTGATGTTTCCCCAAGCCCGTACTTCGTTGGTAAGGAGCGAAACTTCAGCTCGGTCAGCCGTAATGGTGCGGTTCCCTGTTTTTACGGCGACATGGCCGGAAAGACGGTAAGTCAGCGTATCAGGATCAAATTCCTGATGATCATACGTAATTTCTGGTGCTGCTGACGCCAAAGGAGCAGAAAGAAAAGTCATAAGAAGACAACAGCATAAGAAAATTTTTTTCAGCATCGGCGACGCCTCCTCAAGAAAAAGTCCAGCAGAAAAATGGCTTTTCCACGATTCTTCCATAAAAAATAACACTTAATTATACGCTATCTTGAAGAAAATTTCATTACAAAAAAGGGAATTCGTCACTTGTGTAGAATAAGATAAATAGCGAAGGAAAATTGAGGGAAGGCGTCTGCGGAGGTTTTCCCTTATTTTTATGATAGACAAGGGACTTTTTTAGGAAAGGCGGTGACGGTATGGGAGATCTCAAGGAAAAATATGAGAGCTTCAAGGAACAGGTCCGTCAGGCCGCTGATATTGTGAGCGTTGTTTCCGAAACGGTGGACCTCAAGAAAAAAGGCCGCCGTTTCTGGGGATGCTGCCCTTTCCACTCGGAAAAAACGCCTTCTTTTACCGTGAATCCAGAAAAGGGCTTTTTTCACTGCTTTGGCTGCGGCGCCGGCGGTGATGTCTTCACCTTCGTCATGAAGCGGGACCACGTTTCCTTTGTTGAGGCGGAACGGATCCTAGCCAATAAGTACGGAATTCCCATTCCGGAACCTGAAAAGACGGCTGAGGAAATCCGTCGGGAGCAGGAGGAAAAAGAAATCGTCGGGACCAATGAGCTGGCAGCCCGGTTCTTCCATGCGTGCCTGACAAAGACTCAATACGGAAAGGAAGGATTGACATATCTTGCCAGCCGCGGCATTGGTATGGATATTGTCGAGTCCTTTGAGTTGGGGCTTGCTCCACCGGATGCCCAGACCTTTCATAAGGCCCTTGAAAAGAGAGGAATCCCTGAAAAGACGCTCCTTAAGGCCGGGCTTATAGGCCAGTCCGATTCCGGTCGGATCTATGACAAATTCCGTGAGCGAATCATGATCCCCATCAAGAACCCTCGGGGGAAAGTCGTTGGCTTTACGGGCCGCATCCTGCGCAAGGAGGCTTCGCCGGCCAAATACATGAATACACCGGAGACAAGCTGGTTCCATAAAGGACGCCTGCTCTTTGGGATGGACCGGGCGCTTCCGAGCATCAGGAAGCGGCGCCAGGCACTCATTGTCGAAGGCCATATGGATGCCATCAGTCTCCATGCGGCAGGTATCACTTGGGCTGTGGCGTCCATGGGAACGGCCTTCACGGAATATCAGGCGAAGCTTCTAAAGCGCGTCACACCGGAAGTCATCTTCTGCTTTGACAGCGATAACGCCGGACGCAATGCAGCCATGCGGTCCATTCCTATTGCCCTTGCCGTGGGCCTTGAATGCCGCGTCATGCACGTTACAGACGGCAAGGACCCCGATGAATTCATCCGCAAGGACGGGCAGGAAGCCTTCCTTTCCCTCTTGGACCAGGCCAAGGGCGGCATTGATTACGAAGTCGACACGGTGCTCTCCCAAAGCGATGTAACGACTCTTTCAGGAAAGGTGGGGGCCGTTTCGGAAATCCTGCCCTTTTTCAAGGACTGCCGCTCTGATGTGGAAGTGGGTGAACGTATCCGCGATCTTTCAAGGCGCCTTGTCCTTGATGAGGGTGAAATCCGGAGTGAGTACCAAAAGCTTGTCCGCCCCAATGGGAGCGGACGCCCCTTCAATCCCGAATGGCTGCTGCAAAAGAAGGTTGCAATCAAAAGCCCGACCCAACAGGCTGAGCGGGGCGTGCTCTATGCACTTCTCATGGGCTTGGAAATCGATCCTGATCAGGCAGGTTTTGCTCATACGGATGCGTTTTCAACCGCTGCAAGACGGGCCATCTTTACCTCTTATTGTGCTCGCAAGGGAGCCGGCACTTTTCATGATGGACGGGACCTTTTTGAGGATGTAAATGAAGAAGGAGCCGCGGAACTATCGACCATCCTTGCTTCGTCAATCCCTCAAGAAACGCTCCCAGAAGTGCTCCGGGACTGTCTTTTCCGGCTGCAGACAGCAACGCTTGAAAAAGAATATGAACGGCACAGTGAACTGGCCCAGCGCTATGAAAAAGAAGGTAATGAAAAATTTTTAGAGGAATTACAGGAATGCCGACGAATAAGAATGGAGATACGAAATTTAAGAAGTGCGGTACCCACCCGGTGACCGCAGTACTTTTGATGATGAGGGGAAGGAGGGAACGCTCAAATGACTGATCAAAAAATAAAGGAGCTGGAAACTAAAAAGGTGAAGGAAACCAAAGAAACCGAAAAGAAACCGGCTGCAAAGAAGAAGACGGCGGCTAAATCGTCCGCTAAATCAGCCACGGCTAAAACAAAGACCAGTGGTAAGAAAGCTGCTCCCAAGAAAGATGCAGCGCCGCAAAAGACCACCGCTGAGTGGATTACTGAATTCGAAGCCTTGGCAAAAAAGAATTCAGGCGTTCTCACTTATAAGGAAATCCAGGATCGCATGCAGAATACAGATTCCATTTCCGTTGATGAAATGGATGAAATTTATTCAAAACTGGCAGAAAAGAATATCGAAGTTGTTGATGACCATGCCGAAGAGGAAGAACCGGAAAACATGGACGATGAGGAACTGACCATTGAAGAGTCGGAACTGTCCAACCTGTCTGTCCCAGAAGGGGTCATCGTCGATGATCCTGTCCGTATGTATCTTAAGGAAATCGGCCGCGTGCCCCTGCTTTCAGGAAATGATGAAATCAAGCTGGCTAAACGGACCGATAAAGGCAATCAGGCCGCCGTCATTTTGGACGGTCAGTCCCCGGAAGTTGAACGGGAACCTGTCAATAAGCGCCTGAGCGCGGCGAAGCTCCTCGATACGATCGAGCAATACCTCAAGGAAGAGGAAATTTGGTGTGACAGCAGGACTGTATCCATCGTCTATCGCTTTATCCTAGCGGAAACGCAGGATAATCCAAGCCTTGATGAAGCAGCTATTGAAGCCTACAGCCCGGCCTTTACCGTAGATGAACGCAAGCGCCTGCAGCGGCTGCTTCTTGAAAAAGGGTATCATCTGACCCGTTCGCCCAAGACTGGCAGCGGAGATGAGGAAGTGGACGACAAGTCTTATCTGCCTGAGCTCTATGATCTGTTTGCCGCTGTTTCTGAAAAAGTTGAAACAAAACCGGACGAATCACTGAGCATCCGTCTTGAAGAGGACCGTAAGCGTTTTAACCGTGTCCTGCATCGGGCCGCTATGTGCGGTGAAAAAGCGAAGAAGGCCCTTTCGGAAGCCAACCTGCGGCTTGTTGTCTCCATTGCCAAACGGTATGTAGGCCGTGGCATGCTTTTCCTTGATTTGATCCAAGAGGGCAACCTGGGCCTCATTAAGGCTGTTGAAAAATTTGACTATAATAAGGGATTCAAGTTCAGTACCTATGCTACTTGGTGGATCCGTCAGGCCATTACCCGTGCCATCGCTGACCAGGCCCGTACGATTCGTATTCCTGTACATATGGTTGAAACCATCAATAAACTGGTTCGCGTTTCCCGCCAGCTCCTGCAGGAACTGGGCCGTGAACCGACTCCGGAAGAAATCGCTCAGGAAATGGATGTGCCTGTTGAACGGGTCCGGGAAATCCAGAAGATCGCCCAGGAACCGGTTTCCCTTGAAACGCCGATTGGCGAAGAAGAAGATTCCCATCTGGGAGACTTCATTGAGGATCAAGAAGCTCCCTCACCAGCAGAAGCCGCTTCCTATACATTGCTTCAGGAACAGCTGGGAAAAGTCCTTCAGGAGCATTTGAGCCCCCGCGAACGGCGTGTCCTCGAATTGCGCTTTGGTCTTCTCGATGGACGTACGCGTACCCTCGAAGAAGTCGGTCAGTACTTTGGTGTGACCCGTGAACGGATTCGTCAGATCGAAGCCAAGGCCCTGCGCAAGCTGAGAAGTCCGAAACGGAGTAAACCCCTCAAGGAATTCCTCGAGTAAGAAACGTTGACAGCGCATCTTTTTCTGGGGTATAATTCCTACATTGGGCCTATAGCTCAGCGGTAGAGCCCCCGGCTCATAACCGGTTGGTCCTAGGTTCGAATCCTAGTGGGCCCACCAACT
>OGQE01001566.1_pt1 | contig 20252 bp, 20 predicted proteins | sample 1553131 | NCBI WGS metagenome assembly OGQE01 (sample SAMEA2579929, study PRJEB22360) | human gut metagenome | biome: human gut; feature: human-associated habitat; material: faeces | place: Denmark | collected 2008/2010
TGCGACAGCCCCGCCCTTGACATGCAATAGAATCCATGCTACTAAATAAACAACGGACTGAACAGCAAGAAATGCCATTCAGCCCATCACATTGTATTTTGTATTCTATAAACCTACGATTTTATCATCAATCTGAGAGGTTTACACAGAATAATTTACACTACCGGATGAAAGCAAATACCATAAGGGCCACGAAAAATAATGTTCTCCCTGAAGGAATAAATTTCTTACATACAATATCACTGCCCTAATCGCATTGTCACCATTGACGTGATATCTATAAATAGCAAGTAGTAAATATATAAAACTCCAAATCATGTAATATTTAACCAGTTTTACAAGATGCCTGTTTACTCTTTTCGTGAGCGTGTTTTGTTTTATGATACGCTGGTTTTCTGTAATCAAGTATCCACTTGCAATGAAAAAGAACGGAACAGCCAAACCAACAAGCGTATCATAAAAGGATAGGAAGCGAACATCATCCGCATTGATAAATGGCTTCGTATGTATTGCTACAACAAAGAATGCAAATATGAACTTGGTAAAATCTATAGAATAATGCTCTGCTCATAAGATTATCTGTTATATTTTTCACCATGTCAACTCCTTCCTTTGGGGTTAAAATCATATACCTTCTTCCGTATTTTTCATAAAAATATGCTATAGCAAATTACAAAAGCCAATCATGTCCACCGTCAAAGGTATACGCCAAATCTTTATTTCTACTACCAATTTTCTTTGCAGGAATACCAGCATATACGCCATACTCGTCGCAATCTTTTGTCACAATGGCACCACAAGCAATCACGCAACCGTTGCCGATAGTCACACCTGGAAGAATAATTGTGTTGCTACTAATCCAACATCTATTTCCAATAGTCACTGGTGCGCTCTCGAACGCAAAATCTTCTGATTGTAAATCATGTTGTCCTGTCCAAATTCTCACCTCTGAAGAAAGATTGCAATTCGAACCAATAGTCAAGCCTCCTCGAGCATCAATCAAATTATCGTCACCAATTATTGTCCCTTTTCCAATTTTGCATCGAAAACCATCACGAAAAATCGTTCCCTTATATATAACAACATCATCTTGCATACCAATTTTCAAAACGTACTTATAGATAAACATCCTAATAATATGCGATGGTATATGTGATACATACATATTACAGAATTTATTGATTCCACTGAAGGCTTTCCTTCCCCCCCCCCCCGCTTATTTCCAGTGGCTTTTGCACCCTGTTCGGAAGTGTTGGATGAAAGTGGCACTAAGGAATCATTCATCTTTTTGCTTCTTCTACTATAAAAAGCTGCAGTAAATGAGAACATCCCAATAACTGTAACCCATTTTAGCAGTATAAGAGCTGTCACTAGGTATACTATAAAAATCATACACGTTCCTCCTACATTCGCCATGATACATTGTTTCTTATTATTCTATTCGGAATACCACCAATTACGGTATCAGATTCAACTATCTTGTTTGCAGCCGAAGTTATTATGCAACCTGCGGCAATAATACAGTCATCGGGAATTTGAGAACCTTTTAAAACATTCACATGACTACCAATCCAAACATGATCACCCACTATTACCGGTAAATCTCCATTTATTAAGTTATTTTCACAATCAATGATTTTATGAAAATCTGTATCCATAATCTGTGTATTCCATGAAATCGCACAGTTAGCTCCTATGAGTACACTTTTTTTTGCAATAATATGACTTTCTCCCATAATTTTTGTGTTTTCTTTAATTTCGAGTATACTATCGCTATTTACCGTACAAATCTGTACCCCCCCCCCGATAGAAATTCCCCTATGGAATTTAATAATTCCATTGTTTTCAATAACTGTCGGTTGGTATATACTTGTTCCGCTACCGTCAAATCCAATTTTGACCAATCCAGGCCTAATCTCGGAAGTCTCTATCAATGCCTTTCCTTTCAAAGATTTAAATTTTGTTCTCCAGGAAACGAGAACGGGAAGTCTTATCGCAATTTTAATTGGAAGAGAATTAAGACAAAACCAAATAGACTTTGGCATTCCTAAAATTACCGATAACTTATTCATAACAACACCTTCTTGCTCATTTCTAGTGCTGATGCAACCACGGTATCCATGTCATAATACTTGTATTCTCCCAAACGTCCACCGAAAATAACCTTTTCTTCAGCATCTGCTAACTTCTTGTATTTTTCATACAGTTTACTGTTCTTCTCATCGTTCACTGGATAGTACGGTTCATCACCCGGTTTCCATTCAGAGCTATATTCCTTACTTATGATTGTCTTAGGTAGATCATTTCCATGCTCATCCTTACCAAATTCAAACCATTTATGTTCAATGATTCTTGTCCAAGGAGTTTCCAGGTCTGTATAATTGACAGCCGCATTGCCCTGGAAATTTGAGCTATCCAGAATTTCGTTTTCAAAACGAACAGAACGATATTCTAGCGTTCCCAGCTTATATCCAAAGTAGGCATCAATCGGACCAGTATAAATCACTTTCTTTGTTAAAACATCCAGTTCATCCTTATATTCCAGATAGTCCACGCCAAGTCGTACTTCGATGCCATCAAGCATATTTGCAATCATCTGTGTGTATCCGCCAACAGGAATTCCCTGATACAGAGCATTAAAATAATTGTTATCAAAAGTCAGCCGTACAGGAAGACGTTTGATGATGAAAGCTGGAAGGTCTTTGCAGTCTCGTCCCCACTGTTTCTCTGTATAACCTTTAATCAGCTTCTCATAGATATCTCTCCCGACCAGAGATATCGCCTGTTCTTCCAGATTTTGAGGTTCTCCTGTAATTTCTTTCTTCTGCTCTTCAATCTTAGCTGCAGCTTCTTCTGGAGTGACTACTCCCCACATTTTATTGAATGTGTACATATTAAATGGAAGTGAATAAAGTTCTCCCTTATAATTTGCCACAGGTGAGTTTGTAAAACGGTTGAATGTAGTAAACCGTTGCAAATAGTCCCACACTTCTTTATTGTTAGTATGGAAAATGTGAGCCCCATATTTGTGGACGTTGATGCCTTCCACTTTTTCTGTATAAATATTGCCCGCTATATTAGGGCGCTTATCAATAACAAGCACCGCCTTGCCGTGTTCTTTTGCTTCATGAGCAAACACTGCTCCGTAAAGACCGGAGCCAACTACTAAATAATCATACATATTGTTGTCCTTTCCATGCTTTCTTAATTGAATATTGCATATCTATGATTCATATTCTACTTCACTATATTTCCGTCATGTATCTTCCCAGAGTTGTTTTTCTTAAAATGATAATACCAAAGACAGATACTGACAGTATTAAAAGCCATAATTCTATCCCCGCAAGCACATTTTCAACTTCAAAAATACGGCTAAATACTTTTACATACAGTGGGTGTATGCAATAGATTCCAAGCGTCAATTGAGCAGCCATTTCTATAAGTTTTTCGTGTCGGTCAATCTTTACTTTCTTCACAAATGTAAATAAAACAAACACCCAAAGTGCGGTAAAGATACTATCATAAAAATATTCTGCATTCATCACAAGATTAATTCTATCTGGATAAAGTAAAACATTATGCCCTATATAATTCTGATAAATCATTACAAACACAGTTGTGAATATCAACATCAAAAAATGTTGTTTTTCGTCCATTTGTATTCAAATCCGTTTTGGTCTAAACGTATGAGCCCTCCCAAAAAGAAATAAAAAAGCCATGTCCAAATGCGAAATGTCTGAATAATTTTAGATTGAATCGGCCATCCTAAAATTATAGAGATTATTTCCATGTTCATACAAATAACAAATAGCACCATGCAGATTGCTTTGTTATATTTTTTCGGAATATTACACAAAATCGGTAGGCTCAAATATATAAGGAGCAATGCACCAAGATACCAGAATTGCCAGCAATATCCCTTTTGCACAAGACTTTTAATTATCTCCTTTGGTAATTTTATAAGCAGAAGCATTAAATTTACTTGTTCTTCTGCTGAATAGATATCCCAAATACTATATACCATCCAATATACAACATTCCATAGCACTATGACATGAAGTATTCCATAACCTTTGTCGATTGAATATTTAATGCTACCCCCCCCGATTTAGGAGAAGATACCCACTTATTGCAAAAAAACATAGGTACAGCAAATCCACAAAGATAATAAAGCACCGAATTCATTGATGACGCATCCTTATTAATCGTATGCAACCCAACCACGGCTACACAAGAAATAATCTTCAGTAAATCAATAGAAGCATCTCTATTATTCATTTCTTGTTTTTACCACCTTTCCTATAACCTGCTTTTCTAATTCAAGAGTCAGCGGTTCTTTCGCCACAGTCAATGTAATACCGTAAATGCCAAAGAATATAACCGCTGAAACTACCAGCTTAATGAAGTCGTTACATCCCATGGATTTTACCCACAAGGATGCAAACGAACCTACAGCAATACCTATAACTATAGGAACATAGCGAATCTGTTTATAAGCATTCGCAACTTTACCTTTCAATGCAAAATATTGCCAAATTAATACCACTGCCTCAGCTACTATCGTTCCTATTGCAGCCCCAACGGCCCCCATCACCGGAATCAAAATCAAGTTAATAATAAGATCTGCAACTGCACCTGCAATTTCAGAATACAGTACCACTTTTTCCTTTCCAAGCGGAACTAGAATTTGAATTCCCATGATGTTGGAAAGTCCTATAAAAAGAAGCGTTGGCATAATAATCTGCATCGGTAAAATAGACCTTGCGTAAGCATCACCAGAAAGAAAAAATATCCCTTCCTTGGCGAATAAAATAAAATATATCATAAGCGGTGTTGCAATCAGAAAAACGAAATTGATTGCTTTCCTCGTAATTCTTTGAAACTCTTCTTTCATACCATGCTCGACATAATATGATGCTCTTGGAAGTAAAACAGTTCCGAGTGATGTTACTACACTCACCAAAATACTCTTAATTTTTACGGCAGCGTTATAATATCCAACATCTGCATCTGTTTTCATAAAACCAAGCATAACTGTATCAAGATGCGTATAAACTGTAGTCGCACAGGACATTGCGAAAAACACAGCTATTGGCTTCATATGCTGTTTAAAATTATACTTACCTACCGGACGCATGTTGATATATTTATGCACATTAACAAAGTTAAATATATAAGAAGCAGACGAAGCCAAAATAGATGTCGCGCCATAAACAACATAGTCACTTTTTTCGTGAATAAACATAAACATGGCAACTAATGCCAATACTTTGAACAAGATGGACCTCAGTGTGATATAAGCATACTGTTCCAGTGCCTTATACAGCCATTCCATACCTATTGCATTCAGGATTATTGTAGAACTGACAATCAGAAACAACAGCTTATCCTGCTGCAGTCTTGGTACAGTAAACAAGGCAATGGCTAACATAAAATATACCAACAGCGTCATTGCCATATTGATTATAAAAATTTCATGTACTGTCCGTGTCAATTTCTCCCGATTATCTCGAACCTTTGCACAAGCCCGGATGCCATATGTAGGAATGCCAAGCTGCGCGAACATCAGAAAGTACGATATCACAGAGGATGCAAACGACACTTTCCCAGTACCCTCCGGCAACAAAATGCGGGAGACATATGGAAAAGTAATCAATGGGAATATGAACTGCGACATCGTTAGAAGGGCATTCATTATAAAATTTAATTTTAGTGATTTTTGTTTTTTCATATTATTTTGTCAAACTCTTTCAAGTAGTTTTTATTCGATCTATAATCTTTTACATAATTTATAATTGTGCCACCAACAGCTATCCAAAAAGTATTGCAGTGAATATATAGAATTAAATCGTCTATTATTCCATGTAATGCAAATACAGAAAGTATAATAAGCATCCAGTAATTCTTACGTGTAAGATATTTAAACATTACCAAAGTCATGATGCATAAAATTACAACACTCAGAACAATTCCAAATCGCTGTATAAGCTGAATATACATTGAATCAACCCATGTGTAAGTACCAGTTGCAAGATTTCCAAATATGTCCAGTCCAGAACCGGACATACTTATTTTCTGTCCAAAATAAGAAACTCCATACTCAATTAAAGATGCATATCCAAAACGAAGTCTGCCACCTAAAATTGTATTAAGTGATTTCGCCCACTCTGCTCCTAATCCGAATTCAATAGTTGAATATAAACTCAAAGCAAAGCATACCGGATAAATTATTGTCATTAATCTCCACAATATGGATTTCATTTTTGTTGGTTGAATGTATTTCAAAACGAGAGCAACAATCAAAAGTATGGCAACTGTATAATAGTTCATCCTCGAATTTGTCAAGGCAAAAATCCATTGATTTATAGCTCCGAAAAGAAACAGTCTAGTAAATTTAATTGTCTCTTTTTTTGCATATATATATAAGCCAACAACATTAAAAAGTATTGATGAAGGATATAGCGCGTACAAGAAGCCTAGAGAATGTCTGTTACGGCCATCTTGATAAAAAATATAATCATCAATAACCCCCATTTTTGAACAGAGGACTATAATTATTAACGTAACAAAGCATAATTTCGCTGAAAAAATTGCAATATCTTCAAATTTAATGTTTCTACTAGTATAGGAAAATAAAATAATGCACATAATGTTAACTGTAATGCTCGTTAATCCTGTGTGCGAAGATATAAATACTAAAACAAACATAAAGATGCCGCTAAGGAGTAGTTTTATATTATACTTTTCAAATAAATATTCTCTGGCCATCAAAATAGTGAAGGAAATAACCAAAACACTCTTATAGCTAATAATATTATATATGTACTGATAAAAAAAAGTATTTGAAATCATTGAATATATTATAAATATCGTAAATGCGAGATACCACAATAAGTCTCTTCGCTTCATTATAAGTTTTTTTTCCATATTGACCCCTTTACATTTAGAATCAGAGATTATTCCTATTTTTTTGATATACCGTCATGTAAAAAATTTATCTTTTTTGAGAACTCAATAGGGTCAATAATTTTTCCGTATTTTCCATTTAGCCCATCTTTCACTGCACTAAGCAAACACTTCACCCGCAGCAACCGATTTCCAGCATACTCTTTCTTCAACAAGGACTTCGCGCAGTCCTTCAAAGCCTGCTTTACAACAATTCTTTTCCCAATTCGACCACTCTTGTCATCCTTCTTGAATTCCTCAATAAATAGCAACCTGTTGCGATAACGATAATATGTCTTCCAAAAACCTCTATCATTTTTTGTTTTTGTGTCAGCAATAATATCTCGATGATTAATTACAGCCCCTTTAATCAAACACACTTTGTATTTACGGCTAATTCGGTACATATACTCGGTATCGTCTCCGTAAATAAATAGTTCCCCATTTGGTACACCGATTTCCTTCATAATAGACATCTTCACAAGTGGTCCTACAAATGCATTTGTCTCAACCTCAGTAACATCGTTAAAATCATCCAGACTTTTTCCAATCGATATATCCGTGTCGAGGTACTTGCTCAGTCGTTTATGGTGTATGTACTGATACTCCTGTAGTTCTACTCCAAATATAAAAGGAACCAACGCGCCCACATTAGAAATATCCTTATGCTGTAAAAGGCATTCCAAGCAGTCCTCCCTTGGAAAGGCATCATCATCCATAATCCAAACCCAATCACATTCAGGATAATGATCCAGCACATATTCTGTTCCCTTTTGGAAGCCACCACCGCCGCCAAGATTCTCTTCCGAACGCACAATTTCTAGCATTGGATATTTGCCCTGCAACTCCTTAAGGACCACAGTGTGCTCCGGTCTGCTTGCATTATCCACACAAACAATTTTATCCAAAGGATATGTCTGCTTCGCCGCAGCTTCAACTAGTCTGTTCAAGAAGTGACTACTATTAAAAGTTACTGTAACCAAAATAACGTGTTCCATTTTTTTATCTCCATACTATGATATCAATTCATTTATCATTTGATGTGCCTTTTTCATCAACTGTTCCGTGTTACAATTTTCTAAGTAATATTTTCTAATATCTTCAAAATAATATTTTTTATATTCAATCACAGCATTCATTGCATTAATAAACTCCTGTGGAGTATTACATCTGTAAATGCCCTCAATGTGTTCCACCTCATAGCCTATAAGAGCCTCATCTGCCGCCACTATGGGCTTACCATACATCATTGCCTCGGCGGTTTTAACTTTCATTCCAGATCCTGAAAATATCGGCATTACAATTGCGGCTGCCTTACTATAATATTCTGACAAATCATCTACACTGCCAAGAACCTTCAAATTTGCTGGCGGATGTGGCAGTGTATCAACAAGAATTTCCTCCATATTACGTCCAACAACTACAATATCGTTTTTGATTTTGGGCGCGACGTTTTCTGCAAGCCACTTTACGCCCTCAATATTAGGCATAAAATAAGTTCCAACAAATAAAAAGAATGGTTCTTTAGAGCTGCACTCTACGCTCTCTTTGAAGGAATCCGACAAAGTAACCGGAAAAATAGTATCTAAAGGAAAACCAAATTTTCTCTCATAGGAACTTTTATCACGTGGGCTGATACATATGAATTTATCTGAACATTCAATTGCACATTTTTCATTGTATTCAATACCGCGTATTTTCATATAATAATGTGGTTTTTTTAAGCTTGGCTTGCAATATATCTTTATATAGTCTGACTCCATATTATGTGCAAATGTAATCACTCTCGAAGAACAATGATCTTTGATATATTTTGCAAATCGTCCATACTGAGGTGAATCTAACCAGATTAAACTATAATCCAACTTTATGATTTTTTTCAGTTCCTTTTCCCCATTGGCTGTAATGTAGTTATGCCCCATAAATTCATTAACAGTTCTATGCAAGCCACGAACATTTCCTTCTATCCAGTTCACTGGAACCGCATTCTGTTTCTTTAAGAATTCCGTATCTGGATTAACCACGCAAACATCGACATTAGTTTTTCCAAATGTATCACATAGAAGCGCATAGTTGCGCTTCATAATAGCAATTCCTCCTATATTCTTTTCATTCAAAAACGGCATTGATGCCACAAATAAAGCTTTTCCATTCAAGTGATTTACCTCATTCATTCGATTTCTTATTCTTTATATTTATAAAAGTACACAAACCTCTCACTGCCATGATTGCTAATCTTCTTCGCTGGCACACCTGCAACAGTTATCCCAGCCTCAGTGACATTCGATACCACTACAGCATTTGCTCCAACAGCACAATTATCCGCAATCGAAACCTCACCGATCACCTTACACCCAGAGCCTAAATAGACATTATTTCCAAGTATTGGTGCGCCCCCCCCCGATGCGCCGATGGTAACTCCCTCCTGTATACGGAGATTATCTCCAATTTTGGCTTTCCAATTAATTTGGATAGTTCCAGCGTGCGCAACGGATAGCCCCTTACCACAACAATTTGGAGGGATAGAAATGCCCAACTTTGCTGATTGCCGAATGTGCTTAAATTTATACAAACTCGATATAACCTTTGCAACTGTGCCTGATTTATTCAACCAATACTCATACTTGCGAAGCGTGATTTCATATTTCCATATAACATCAAGAAATGGTCGTGGAAAAGAACGTGTGATTCCAAGTTGCTGCTTATCGCATTTCAAATATTCCTCTAAATCTTCTTTTGTATATATCATATGGTCACTCCTCTACTTACGAAATGATAAATTCACAAAGTTGATCCAAATCTCTGTCCTGTTTCTGCTTTATACAGTTAAACCGTCGAAGAACAATATCTGAATCGATTTTTTCACTTGCTGCCTGCAAAATTCTTCCGCTCATTTCTCCAATATCATACGGATTAGTATAATAAACTGCATCGCCGCAAACCTCCGTTAGCGAACAAATTGCAGATACAACACAAGTTGCTCCATATTTCATTGCTTCCAGTGGTGGCATTCCAAACCCTTCATTCAACGATGGATACAAAAATATATCGCTAAACTTATAAAGATTTTCAAGCTCTGCTGTTTCAACATAGCCTTTAATCACATATCGCCGAGTATCTTTAATCTTACTCTTTATCTTGTTATTCAAACCACCAACAATGATCACCTTGTAGTTTTCTAAATATCCGGCTTCAAATAGCCGCTCAATCGCCAAAATTCCTCTATATGTATTCTTAATCCAACGGTCTCCTCCCATTAGTAAGATATACTTTCCTGTTTCAACTGGGCTATCATCTGCACACAATTGTGCATTTTTCTGTGGGGTATAACAAACACGGATATCTTTATCTTTAAAATCTGGGTAATATGCCCTTATAGCGTACTTTGTATGATTGGATACACATATCAGCTCATCAATCATCTCAATAACAGAATAAAACTGCTCCTGTTTCTTTCTCCGATAATAGCCTGAAATAAGATGTCGAACGGTTTCCTTCATGCCTGCCTTCCCAGAAAGATAAAGATGTGCATATTTGTCAGAAGGCATTTCCACAAGCCTTAAGCCATGTATAGTCCCTTTAATTCTTACAGTATCAGGTATGTTTTTCTTAAGATAATAGTATGGCATACCGCTATAGAAAACATCTATATGTTTATTTTCAAAAACTGTACAAATCTCATTCACGTTTTCAATGTAACAAGACTCAATATTTTTTCTCTTAATAATATCATAAATCCAGTCATCCAAAAATTTGTTAGGATTAAAAAACACGATCAAATTGTATTGGCTCCAGTATTTCTCCGTTAAATTCTTAAAAACAGCTTTAATATACTCTCCACCGCCATGAAATTTTGACGTGGATGCAGGTTGACATTCTAATAAGTCAAATAAAATCGTTTTCATATATACTCCCTTCTTAGTCATGCGTTTAGATATCAAATATATAACTAAATTTACAGCAATATCTTCAAATATTTGGTCTGCATTGAAGTTATCGAATAATTCTCTTTGACATATTGATATGATTTATTCAGCAGAATTCTTTTCTCATTATTATTAATTCCGAGTATCCAAATAATCTTTTTTGCAAGGTCAGCAGCATCTTCAGTTTCAAATAAGATTCTGCTATCAACGGCAATATCTCTATTCATAATAATATTTGAAGCAAGGCAAAGTTTCATATTATAGTAAGCTTCCAAAACTACATTTGGTGTTCCCTCCTCAAATGAAGGAAGAATAACTAAATCAGCCCTTGCATACATTTCATCTATTTGACTAACATAACCTGGAAAAGAAACATATTTTTCCAGGTGGTGTCCTCTAACAAATCTTAACAGTTCTTCATTATACTCTTGATCTTCTACTTGCCCTGCAAAACAGCAGCTGATATTAATTTTTTTTCTAAGAATTTCAATCGCTCTAAGAACAACCATCTGGTTTTTTACTGGGTTTATTCTAGCCGGAACTAGTATAGATACAGTATTACCTTCAATTTCAGATTTTGGCAGTTTTTTTTCTAATATTCCATTGTTAATACACTCAACATTAGTTTTCAGGTTTTTCGACATGTATTCTGATGCACTCTTTGAGTTTGCTACAACTTTATCACATGACTTCAACAGTCTTCTTTTCAAAGAAGAGTTACACATTTTAATACCCGGATTTCGCTCATTAAATAAAACACGAATTCCTTTAGCTTTGCACACCGGAACACACATTAGTCCTGTTAAATTCGTAAACATACTCCATGTGAATTCACCTCCGTGCAAAAAAATCCATTTATATAAAAGCAAAAGTGATTTGATTTTATTCTTTACGGTTTTATTATCTACGCCTACAGTATTTAATCCTAGGAATATAAAATGAACATCTTTATGCCTTTCAACATAATTCCGACACTCATCATCCAACATAGAACCATTTTCAACCAAAACCGTTGACCGCACGTTTGCATTTTCCAGTCCCTCTACAATGTATCTCACCTGTTGCTCGGATCCACCCATAAAAAGCTGAGGCATCAATATTAAAATATTATTTTCTTTTTCTTTTAATTTTCTCATCATTTTATCTGGCATTCTCTTTTATACTTAATCGCTAAACCAAGAATCTTTCGATCATCCACCAAATAGCGTTTTGCCATTCTCTTTGGATCTTGTGTAATTCTAAAAAGCCACTCCAAGCCATGATTGGACATCCACCGGGGAGCTCTCTTAATATTTCCTGCTTCAAAGTCAAAGCTGGCACCCAATCCAAAAGAAATCGGCACTCCAAGCTCTTTGCAGTGGTGGTACATAAACTTTTCCTGTTTCGGGCAACCTAATCCTACAATCAAAATATGAGGAGCCGCCTCTTTTATCATGGATTTAATTTTATCCATCTCATCCTGATTTTTTTCAAAACCGAATGGCGGAGAGTATGCACCTACAACCTGTAATCCTTTAAATTTATTTGCAAGGTTTTCTGCTGCTTTTGCAGCTACACCTTCAGCTGCACCTAAAAAGAACATCTTATATCCTTTTTTCGCAGCCATATCACACAAGAGTGGGAACAAATCCGATCCTGAAATTTTCTCTTTAATCGGTGTTCCATACCATTTTGCAATCCACAGCAGTGGTTTACCATCCGTCAGAATCAATGACGCATTTTCATAAACCGCCTGTAATTCTTTACTTGTTTCAAGCTGTACAATATGATCCACATTCGGTGTTACCACATATGCACTTCTATCCTCTTGAATCAGCCGATCAATAGCCTGCAGCGTTTCCTGCATTGTCAAGTTATCAATCTCTGTATTCATAAACTTCATTCTTGACATTTATCCACCCTCACTACAAGCTTGTTAACACCGAACTTTAATCAGCTCTGCATCGCCAACAACTAAACATCTGCCTAATCCAGCCGGCAAAAACAGTGTTTCACCTTTGCTAAAGCGCATCGGTTTCTGCTCCGCATCCATCGTCTGCACTTCACCATATCCATCTAGGCACATTAACACCTGAAAAGATGCATCCATAACAGAAAATGCAAAGCCCTTCGTTACTTGTATTCTTTCTGTTTCAAAATATTTACACCGGCAAAGCAACTCACGGGAACAGCCAGAATAATACTTCACCATTCTCGGTTTCTGGCTGGCATCCGGCGCAACCTTCATGTTCATAACCTGCACAGCTTTGTCAAAGTGCAGCTCTCGCTTTTTGCCGTTCTTATCCACACGGTCGTAATCATAGACACGATAAGTCACATTGGAACTTTCCTGAATCTCTGCCACAAGGATACCTTTACCGATACCATGTACAGTACCTGCCGGAACAAAATAAATATCGCCCTTGTGGACGGGAACCTTTTGCAGATGCTTATCCAGTGTTCCTGTTTCAACCGCTTTCCGGAGGATTTCTTCCGTCACCTCATGCTGAAAACCGTAAATCAGATGTGCGCCCTCATCAGCATCAATGACATACCACATCTCGGTCTTGCCATTGTCGCCTTCGTGTTCTCTTGCATATTCATCATTGGGATGAACCTGAACAGACAAGTCTTTCTTGGCATCAATAAATTTTACCAGTACAGGCAACTCACCATTTTCCACTTTTGTTCCGAGGTATTTCGGATGTGCTTTCAGCACTTCAGCCAGTGTTTTTCCTTTATATGTACCATTTGCCACGAAACTAGGCCCATCCGGATGAACCGAACACTCCCAAGTTTCTGCTAATGGTGTTAAATCAATCTTTTTACCGTATTCTTCCCGAAGTCGAGTACCACCCCACAAATAATCTTTACCCGTCGGAATCAATTTCATGATTTCCATTACTCTGTCTCCCACTATTTTTATTCCATCGGAAATTTAATCTTATCTGTGACGCTGATTTCTTCGCCAAGCTGAACTTCTATCATATCCAGTGCTGTAATAGCTTCTACCGTATGCTTGCAGCCTGCTGCAATAGTGATTACATCACCAGTACGGAGAACCTGTTCCATACCGTCCACGATGGCCTTACCCTTACCAGAAACGACAGTCCAGACTTCCTCACGGTAGTTATGCATGTGGTAAGTCATATGCTCACCAGCTCTCATGGAAATCTTAACTGTCATAGAACCCGGCTGCACATCGATAACTGTATAAGTACCCCAAGACTTCTCAGCATACATTGCCTCTGTCTCGATTTTCTCTACATAGGGTTTCATATAGCCACTGCGTTCCTTATCGGAAATCAGGATACCGTCGCCACTGGCCGCAATGATCATATCCTTACAGCCCATGCAAAGAATCGGGATATTCAACTCGTTCACCACATTGGTGTTTTCGCAGGTTTCATCCAGAATGGCCTTGCCCTTGGTCTTATCTGCCATGACCTCTGCCATCATGTTCCAAGTGCCGACATCCTTCCAGTCGCCACTATAGCGCAGAACCTGGATACTGGACTCTTTCTCAACTACAGCATAGTCGAAACTGATCTTGGTCAGTGTATCATACTTATTAAACAGGTCACGATAATCCTCAAAATCAATCATGCTGTGCGCTTTATTCAGCAAATAACCCAGCTTGAACGCAAAAATACCTGCATTCCACAACGCACTTTGAGCCAGATACTTCCTCGCCGTCTCTACATCGGGTTTTTCCTTGAATTCTTTAACTTTGCTGACATTATCACCACTTTCAGGGATGATATAACCATACTTCTCACTCGGATAAGTCGGCTCAATACCCATCAGCGTCAAGTTTGCGTTGCCCTGTTCAGCCAGTTCCTGCAAAGTTTTAACTGCTTCGTAGTATGTATTGTCCACATACGGATCAACCGGGCAGACAACAACAGCCTCATCCTCTGCAACGCCCAGTTCATCATGGAGATAAGCTGCGGCCAGTGCAATGGCAGGAAAAGTATCGCGGCGGCACGGCTCTACACAAATAGAAGCCTTTTCACCTAACTGATTTTTGATGGCACTTGCCTGCGATTTGCTCGTTGCAATAGTAATCTTTGCATCAGCATCTACCGTAGTGATCTGACGGTAAACACGCTGAACCATAGATTCATACTCGTTATTATTCTTGAACAGTTTGATAAACTGCTTGCTACGTACATCGTTGGAAAGGGGCCAAAGACGCTTACCAGAACCACCGGAAAGTAAAATAATATTCATAATTTTTTCTCCTCTATCTTTACTTCAAGAACTCTTCAGCACTCTTACGAATTTCTGCTTCCACAGTTTCAGCAACTTCCTTATTCTCTGCGCTGACAGAGATATAAGTTTTGAGCTTCGGCTCGGTGCCAGAAGGACGCACCACGATGGAGCAGTTATCTTCCAACAGGAACTTCAGCACATCAGACTTCGGCAGGCCATCCAGACCCGGTGCATAATCCAGTAGCTTGACGACCTTCTTACCACCAAACGCTTTGATGTCACCACGGAATACCTGCATAATGCTCTGCATCTTTGCGAAACCAGCACTACCATCAAATTCATAGCTGTGCAGGGTATTCAGACAATAACCATATGTCTTGTACAGCTCGTCCAGCTTATCCAGTAGGCTGATGCCTTTGGTAGCATAATAGCTGAACATCTCGCAGATCATATAGGCACCATCTACGCCGTCCTTATCCCGGACGTAGGAGCCGGTGAGGTAGCCGTAGCTTTCCTCAAAGCCGAACACATAGCTGTCGACCTTGCCCTGCTGCTCCAACTTGCCGATCTGCTCACCGATAAACTTGAATCCAGTCAGCACATTGATAGTGCGCAGGCCATAGTGAGAAGCAATCTGCTCCCCCATGTCCATCGTGACAATTGTCTTGACCATAACCGGATCAGCAGGCATCTTGCCGTGTTTTACGCGCTGGCTGCAAATGTAGTCCAGCAGCAGCATGCCAGTCTGGTTACCGGTCAACAGCTTGTACTCCCCTGCCTTGTTCTTGACGGCGATGCCCACACGGTCACAGTCGGGATCAGTCGCCAGCAGCAAGTCAGCATTACACTTTTTGGCATACTCCATACCCAACGCCATTGCTTCTTTGATCTCCGGGTTAGGATATGGGCAGGTCGAGAAGTTGCCATCCGGCTGCTCCTGCTCCTTGACCACGGTGATGTTGGTATAACCCATTTCTTTTAGAGTACGAGTTACAGGCTTTAAGCCGGTACCGTTCAGTGGGCTGTACACGATAGCTACGTTCTTATTAACTTCTTCGCCAAACAGAACGGACTGGCTCTTGACCTGCTCCACAAAGGCGGTGTAGACTTCATCCGGAATGTACTGGATACTGCCGTCTGCCACACCTGCTTCAAAATCGCTAGTCTTAACATCTGCAAAAATATCCAGCTTTTCAATTTCGGCCAGAATCTCCGCAGCAACCTCGGTCGTAATCTGGCAGCCATCAGCACCGTAGACCTTATAGCCATTGTACTTGCTAGGATTGTGGGATGCGGTCACCATGACACCTGCAGAGGTATGCAGATAACGGGTCGCAAAAGACACAGTCGGGACCGGCATCAAAACAGGCCAGATATTGACCTTGACACCATTCGCAGCAAACACACCGGCAGCCACCTTTGCAAATACATCGCTCTTGATGCGACTGTCATAGCCGATGACCACAGACGGAGTTTCAAAATTCTTCTTTAAATAGTCCGCCAGACCCTGAGATGCCTTTGCAACCGTGTAGATGTTCATACGGTTGGTTCCTGCGCCAATAACGCCGCGCAGACCGCCCGTTCCAAAGGCAAGATCACGGTAAAAAGCATCTTCAATTTTTGTATCATCTAACGTTTTCAATTCAGCGGCAACATCTACATCTGCAGTTGCATTTGCCAGCCAACGCTCGTATTCCTTTTTAATATCCATAATAATTTCCTCATCTTCTGTGCATTTTCTTAGTCACGCTGGAAAATATCTCTCGTGTAAACCTTATCTTTCACATCATCAAGATCTTTACTGTACCGGTTTGCGATGATGGCCTGACTCTTTTTCTTGAACTCGTCCAAATCATTGACCACTACTGATCCGAAGAACTTTTCACCGTCCTTCAGCGTCGGCTCATAAATGATGACAGTTGCGCCTTTTGCCTTGATTCGCTTCATGACACCCTGAATGGAACTCTGGCGGAAGTTGTCACTGTTACTCTTCATGGTCAGGCGGTAAACGCCAACAACAACTTCTTTTTCCTTGCTCTCATCCCAGCTGTCATTCGCTTCATAAGCACCAGCAATCTCCAAAACACGGTCGGCGATGAAGTCTTTACGAGTTCTATTACTCTCGACAATAGCTTCGATTAGGTTTTCCGGTACATCGGCGTAGTTCGCCAGCAGCTGCTTGGTGTCTTTTGGCAGGCAGTATCCACCATAACCAAAGGAAGGGTTATTGTAATGAGTGCCAATACGAGGATCGAGGCAAACACCATTAATGATCTGCTGGGTGTTCAGACCCTTCATCTCGGCATAAGTATCAAGCTCGTTAAAATAGCTGACACGCAGTGCCAGATAGGTGTTAGCGAACAGTTTAACAGCCTCAGCCTCGGTAAAGCCCATGAACAGAGTATCGATATTCTCCTTAATAGCACCTTCCTGCAGGAGTTCAGCAAAAGTGTGTGCCGCCTTTACCAGACGAGCATTGTCAACATCCGTACCGACAATGATACGGGAAGGATAAAGGTTGTCGTACAGAGCCTTGCTCTCACGCAGAAATTCAGGGCTAAAAATGATGTTGTCGCAGTGGAATTTTTCACGAACACTTGCGGTGTATCCAACCGGAATCGTAGACTTAATGACCATAATAGCTTCCGGGTTATACTCGATAACAAGCTTTATCACAGCCTCCACCGCACTTGTGTCAAAAAAGTTCTTCTTGCTATCGTAATTTGTGGGAGCAGCAATCACCACAAAATCAGCATCAGAGTATGCTTCCTTGGCATCTAGAGTTGCAGTCAAATCCAATTCCTTTTCTGCCAAATACTTTTCAATATACTCATCCTGAATCGGGGACTTCTTATTGTTGATCAGCTCCACTTTCTCAGGAATAATATCCACAGCAGTCACCTTGTGGTGCTGAGACAGCAGTGTAGCAATGGAAAGACCAACATAACCCGTTCCAGCAACAGCAATCTTTAAATCTTTAAACTCTCTCATTTCTCTATCCCTCTAATTCTCTTATTTATAAAACTCAGCGTACCACTCAGCAAAGTTCCGCAGACCAGTTCGCAGACTTGTGCTCGGCTTGTAGCCGAAGTCGCGTTCCAGTGCGCTAGTATCTGCATAGGTCACAGGCACATCACCAGGCTGCATCGGAACAAGTTCCTTGTGTGCCTCGAAGTCATAATCTTCCGGCAGTACCTTCGCTCTCACCAACTCCTCACTCAGAATCTGCACGAAGTCCAGCAAGTTTTCCGGATTCTGATTGCCAATGTTGTAAACGGCATACGGCGGAATCGGCAGACTGTCCTCACCGTTCTTCTTGTCCGGTGCCTTCTTCATCACACGGACAACACCTTCGACAATGTCATCCACATAAGTAAAGTCACGCTTGCAGTTGCCGTAGTTGAAAATCTTGATAGTTTCGCCCTTCACCAGCTTGTTGGTGAATCCAAAGTAGGCCATATCAGGACGGCCTGCCGGACCATAGACCGTAAAGAATCTCAAGCCAGTGGACGGGATATTATATAACTTAGAATAAGCATGAGCCATCAACTCATTGGACTTCTTGGTTGCTGCATATAGCGATACCGGGTTATCAACCTTGTCATCTGTACTGTACGGAACCTTCTTGTTGGAACCGTAAACGGAGGAAGAAGAAGCATATACCAGATGCTCCACTCCTGTCTGACCGCCATCATAAGAATGACGGCAGGCTTCAAGGATATTAAAAAAGCCGACTAAGTTGGATTCCACATAGGCATCCGGGTTGGTGATGGAGTAACGCACACCAGCCTGTGCTGCAAGGTTGACAACCACAGACGGCTTGTACTTCTCGAACAGCTCGGTGATCAGTTCCTTGTCAGCGATGTTTCCTTTTACAAAAGTGAATGTGGGATACTTGGCCAGCTCGTTCAGACGGAACTCTTTGAGTGCCACGTCGTAGTAAGCATTCATGTTGTCGATGCCGATGACCGTAGCAGAAGGAGCCTCCTGATAAATTCGTTTCACAAGGTTGGAGCCTATGAAACCGGCCGCACCTGTGACTAAAATTGTTTTATTATCTAAAGTAACTGTGCTCATATGTATTCCTCCATTTTTGTTAACTTCCTAATCTATGTACACATCTGCTCTTCACAGATAGTATTTTTTCCTTACTGTCATACCCTTTCGGTGCAGCAATCACATTTTCTACTTTTCTCCGTTTTATCGAGTACACCTGTCTTGCTTTTGCAATCATCGAAGTGCTGTTTTATACTGTCAACCCCCGTCCATGCTCATATGCCATTTTTGCGAAGTGCCGGTTTATACACTCAAAGGGCGTAGGCGCGTATATGTTGTTGAAACTGTATATATCATCCACTTCCAACCATATCTCCGCCGTCACTATGAACAAATCATGCAGATTTTTCACCCTCGACACCCCGTCTTTATGTACCTATCATCTCCATGACAGGTCTACTCAACAGAAAAGTTGCGGAGTAGAAATCGCCATTTTTTCCGATATTTTCATGACTCAACAAACCGCAGCAAAGTAGCCCTCATATTTACCGGCGATAGTGTACTCAATAGAACATTAGCAGAGTAGGTGATAAGCTCATGGATTTTTGATGAATTTATCATCTGCGCCACCATTTTTCTCATTCCACCCGTATCCGCCTTATCCTTCCCACTATGTGTTCCTCATCCACCGGCAAACTGTGTAAATATCACCCATTTTCACCTCATATATCAGGGCGTTTTGCAACGAATCTTCGGTATGTTGAGTGTGAAAATCGGGTCTTTTTCGACTATGCTACGTTGCTTCGGTTTGTTGAGTAGACATTTCTCATGCTGCCGCCTCCATATTTTGTGTCCCTATTATGCCTCCAGCATCATGTATGGTCACTACAACTTTTTTCCCAAATAATTTGGGTAACCACGCAAAAAATGATGGTCCTTCAGCATGAATATGTACTACATCGTATCTTCCAAATGCACAACATAGAGCCGCAAAAAAGAAGAACTAACTGCTGCCAGTCCCTTTTTTTCTCTCAATACTTTTCATCCTTACAGAAGATGCTCGCATCTTCTTACTAATTTTTTTAATTAATCCTATACGTTCACATTCTTATAACTTCGAATACACCCCGCACCACAAGGCACAGTTCTTCGGCGACGCCTGCGTTGGGCCGCCTGGCGGTATTCAACCGG
>OGQE01001584.1_pt1 | contig 20059 bp, 17 predicted proteins | sample 1553131 | NCBI WGS metagenome assembly OGQE01 (sample SAMEA2579929, study PRJEB22360) | human gut metagenome | biome: human gut; feature: human-associated habitat; material: faeces | place: Denmark | collected 2008/2010
TTTCTTCTCTTCTTCTTCCTTGTCATATTCAAATATACTCATACTGATAACCTCCCACATGGTTTTTAAATTAGAATCGCAAGAATAATATATATATATGTTAAGTTATTGCTGTAGCTTTTTCAATTCATCAATTGATAGACCAGTAGCACGAGAAATATTCTCTAAAGACAGCAGGTTAAGTTCCAATAGATGACGTGCAGTATTAAGGACACCCTTTTGAATACCAGCCTCATACTCCGCTTTCCGAAGTTTCTTCTCTTCTTCTTCCTTGTCATATTCAAATATACTCATACTGATAACCTCCGCGCGGTTCTTTCGAAGAAAATCCGCAAGAATATTTTCTTTGATACATTCATCAACAGCGCATTCCACTGCCTCGTTCAGAGACATGTCGGCTGTGTATTTTCGCACCTTTGCAACATATTGTGCATATTCCCTTAATGTTTTGCAATGTTCCATAAGAAGGGCATTGTGCCCCTCGTTGATATTTAAGACAGTTACGATCAGTTCCAGTTTTGGCTCACCCGACAGATGTTCAAAAGCAGAGGAAAGTCTGTGCTCAAAAACATCGCAAACTGGATCAGAACCATTATAAAACTCAATAAAATTAGGAGTAGGTATCTTTTGCAGGCTGGATGAGTATAAAGATTTTTGATCCAGCATTTTTTGATATTCACTGCTAATGTAAAATAAATCACGAAGTGGCATATTTGGATTGTAAGTCGACTGATGTTCGTACAGGTATAAATTCGTGTCAATGATAAATGCCAGATCGTTTTTCATTCCCATATAGATAGCGTTTTCCAAAGTAACAATCTCTAAATCATCCGGATTCGTATAGTCTCTGCTGTTTACTGCATTGTAAAGCGAGAGCAGATTCTTTTTGTCTGAAAATAACATCCGGAAAACAGTATCTTTGTAGTTGCGATTTGCAGAAACTGCTCCTGCTGTAGTTGATTTGTAACGATCTTGTGGTCGCATTGCCATAGGCTTTCCTCCTTATCACGGTGGACGGCAGATGCACATAAATGCATCGTGCCTCCGGCAGGAGAATAGGGCATTGTAAAAATAGTTTTCATCCGTTTCCTGCTTTTAAATTGGTTAATGGGTAATAAAAGCATAGATACGAAATGAATGACACCGATTGTTTTTGATAATCGAGTGCTTCCTAGAATACAGATGGCTCATCAGCCACAAAGATTTTGTAAAATATGCTTTGGGATATTGTATCATACCAACATCAGAAAATGCAATGGAGAAAATAGTAAAATTTTAAATATTATGAGTACTAAAAAAATGAATAAAAGCATTCATTCAAATCTCCGCAACAGTAGCCCAAACAAAAGAATCATGCTACAATGAACCAAGGAAGATAAAAACAGCAGTAATGCCATAGAATAACGAAGGAGACCATCAGACATGAACATAAATATTTTATATGAAGATGAGGAGATTATCGTCTGTGAAAAACCGGCGGGGGTTGCGGCGCAGACAAGACGGTTAGGACAGGCGGGCATGGAAAGCCTTCTGAAAAATTACCGGGCAGGAAAGGGAGAACAGCCGTATATCGGGGTGGTACACAGGCTGGATCAGCCGGTGCGCGGAGTGATGGTTTTTGCCAAAACAAAAGAAGCTGCGGCGGATTTAAGCCGTCAGGTGCAGACAAAAATGGCAGATAAATTTTATTATGCGGTGACAGACGGTGTGCCGGAACAGAAAAAAGGTACATTGGAAGGTTACCTGCTCCGGGATGGAAAAACAAACACTTCAAAAGTGGTATCTAAAAGTACGGAGGGCGCAAAGTCAGCAAGGCTGGACTATGAAGTGACCGCACAGAATAAAACGAACGCCATTCTCCGGATCCGGTTAGACACCGGAAGGCATCATCAGATCCGGGTACAGTTAGCAAATGCAGGAATCCCGATCGTTGGGGATGCGAAGTATAATTTTAAAGAGACAATGACACGGAGTGGAAACGGTCTTTTACTCTGCTCTTATAAAATCGGATTTAAACATCCAAAGACACATAAAAAAATGGAGTTCGAAATCAGGAATCCATTTCTCATCTGAGACAGAAACGCAGGAGTTACAAAGGACTTCTGCGTTTTTGCTATAAAAATAGTTACTGTTCACTCAGCAGTAAAACACTTGCTGTTTTGCTGCGTAAGAAAGTGATTCAGGAGTGAGCAGACTCCTTTTGTGAAGCAAAAACTGAAATGAGTCAGCGAATCGTTACTGGAACGAAGTATGAGTGAACAGTAACGAAAAATAGAATAAAATCACGAAAAATGTCGAAAATAGAGTGGTAAAATAAGCATAATGTGCTAAAATACAAATAGGATTTAAAATTGGGTTCATAAAATAAAAAAGATGTAGTAGGAGGTATGGGTATGAACAATATTAAGGTGAGAACAAAATTAGTTATTGTAATGGTGATTGCACTGATCGCACTGGCACTATGCACCGTCATTTCCAACACAAGCCTGTCAGGACTTGGAAATAATGCGTTAGACATTATCGAGAATGATATGCGTTCCTCGTATGATGAACAGATCAAGGCACAGGTAGATAATGTAATATCTCTTTGCCAGAGCATTTACAATCGGTATGAAAAAGGTGAATATACCTTAGACGAGGCAGAAAAACTTGCAGCAGACCAGATTCGTGATCTGCGTTACGGCAATAATGGATATTTCTGGGTAGATACCTATGATGGAACAAACGTAGTCCTTCTCGGCAATGACACAGAGGGAACAAATCGTATGGATGCAGTGGACACCAATGGATTTGCGTATATGCAGGCAATCATCAGTGCAGGAAGGCAGGAAAACGGCGGTTTTACGGATTATGTATTCCCGAGAGAGGGTGAGACGGAACCATCTCCAAAACGTGCTTACAGCAAGGCATTTGAACCATTTGGCTGGGTACTTGGAACTGGAAACTACACGGACGATATTGATGAGGACGTATTGGGTGTGAAAAATGAATTTTCTTCCTATGAATCCAACAGCAGAATGGCGATCATCGGAATCGCTGTTGTCATGGAAGTAATCTTAATTTTAGTCCTGACACTGATCACAGCCAGCATTGTGAAGCCATTGAAAAAGAGTCTTACCCATATTGACGAGATAGCGCAGGGCGATTTTTCAAAAGAATTTGAACAGGATCTGTTAAAGAGAAAAGATGATTTTGGACAACTGGCAGATTCACTTGAGAAAATGCGCTCTGAGATGAAGGAACTGATTGGAGAGGTAAAATCAGAAGCATTAGAGATCACCGGCATGGTGCAGGAGATTGATACAAGTATTCGGGCATTAGATGATCAGATTGAAAATGTATCTGCGACAACGGAGGAGCTTGCGGCAGGTATGGAGGAGACAGCGGCATCTTCGGAAGAGATGAATGCAATGTCACATGAGATTGAGAGCGCTGCGAAGAGTATTGCAGAGAGATCTCAGGATGGCGCTAACGAGGCAGATGAGATCAGGGAACGTGCTGTGAAAATCAAAAAAGATACAGACGAAAATGACAGACGTACCAGATCGATTCATGAGGAGATTAATGAGAGCCTGACAAAAGCACTCGAAGATATTAAGGTTGTGGATCAGATCAATGTTCTTGCCAAATCAATCATGGATATTACCGGACAGACGAACCTTCTGGCTTTGAATGCATCCATTGAGGCTGCCAGGGCGGGAGAGGCAGGAAAAGGATTTGCGGTTGTTGCAGATGAGATCCGTGTATTGGCAGAGCAGTCAAAAGCCGCAGTTGCCCATATTCAGGAAGTGACTGGCAATGTGACCGCAGCCGTTGAGAATCTTGCAAATGATGCAGAGAGGCTGCTGGAGTTTGTCGGAAATGATGTTGTGGAGAGTCTTGGAGGATTTGCAGAAATGGCAAATTCCTATAACAGTGATGCTGCCAATGTAGATTCTCTTGTAACGGACTTCTCGGCATCATCGGAGCAGCTGCTCGCATCCATTAACGGAGTGATGGATGCTATCTCCGATGTCAGCAAGACTGCGACAGAGGGAGCTACCGGAACAACGGATATTGCTGAAAAAGTAGGAAACGTTGTGCAGGAGGCAGAGGCAATTAAACAGAAGGCAGAGACAACCTATCATTCTGCTGAAAAACTACAGAAAAATGTGGAACGTTTTATTGTTTAACGGATATGGGATATTGATATAGAATGTGACAAAACAGCAAGCGTGTTTTGGGAGCAAAAGGGAATCGTATGATAGATAAGTATTATAACGGGGTTATTGAACAGGTCGCAGGAGGAATCGGAAATGTAGAACATAACAGTATCCTTGTGCGGTATAGCAATGATTTTTCTATATGGGATTTAGAGAGTGTCAATCATTATAAGGACCAGACAGATATCTTTTTTACCTGTCATGAGTTTTCTTATAACAAGATCGCAGAGGCTTATGAACCATATCTGGGACTGATACGGCAGATGTTTCATAAGTATTGCAGCGGCACACTGGAAGAGTTTATGGAAGAATGTGATGTCTACAAGCTTCAGAGACCTGTGTTTGAAAGTTATTTTGAAAAGGGATTTTGCGAGAGAACGGAACAGATTCTGATCGATGAGGTAGAGTATGAGCAGGAGCGCATGCACAGTTCGATCGTGACCATGCTTCAGAAATTATCGGAGATCTGTCCAATCGTCATTGTGTTGAACCGCTTTCAGCTGGCTTCGAAAAGTACCATGCAGCTTACCAACAGACTGCTTCAGACAAAGAATAAAAATATCGGCATTGTCTTGGGAGTCAATGATGTGCAGTCGATTCCGGAATTTGCACATGAAGAGTGGGATGCGATCTGTGAGAGTATGGATGACCGGAACATGGTGTACCATATCGGAAATGCAGGCAGGAACATGGAACCGGATGTCATGGACTATTACTCTGATTATGAGAGTGACGATGGCTATCGGAAACTGAATAATCTGGTATACTTTCTGGATTTTGATCAGGCAGACCATCATCTGAGCAAGATTGAGCGCCGGATCAAGTTTGATAACTTTACGATTTCTGAGAAAAAGCATTATCAGCTTTTGCTGTTACAGATTATGGTGTCGGTGTTGCAAAGAGATATTGCGAAGGCTCTGGAATCCTGCGAAGATCTGGAAAAACTGCAGGATCAGGAGAAAGAGGGAGCATTTTATTATAATTTCTGGATGGCAACTTCTTACATGTATCTTGGAAAGTTAGAGGAAGCCATGATTTATGTACAGAAGGCAAAGGAGTGCGGAGAAGCGCTGGGGGATGATTTTTTAGTGTTCCGTGCAGAACTTTTAAAAGCGCAGAACCAGATGTCCGGCTGGTGCAATATTTTCTTCTGTGCCCAGGATATTGAGATCAGCGATAAACTGATCGAGAAGCTGAATGCGTACCATTACAAAAATCATCTGGCGCATATTTATATTTATGCATACGACAATAAACCGGAGATCGTGGCAAAAGCGTACCGGTCGGAAGCATTTCTGATTTATTTTTCCAAGGGCGTTGCGCTTGCAAAAGAGATTGGCAATGAGCAGCTTATCAGCATTGCATATCGGAAAAATATCATGATAGCATCCACAAATGGCGAGTACGAAGTTTCCCTGTTATATTCGATCCGTACCTATGAGGCGATGAAAGATGTTGACAGCGTGGAGGGCGGAAGGATCTATTCCGGTATTGCGTATAATTTATGTGCAATGGGAGAAAATGAGAGAGCCCAGAGCTATTACAACAAGGCAATTAAGATATTATGTAAACTGAGAAAGCCGGAGGATATTGCAGAAGTACATTATAATATGTCATTGAACTGCGTTATGCTGGGGCAGTATGACAAGGCGCAGGAATACCTGACACAGTGTATGAAAGCGATCGAAAAGCTGCATCTGAACAGTCTGCGTGTCTGCAACCTGTCCAAACTGTATGGATTGTTTGCTCTGGTTTCCATTTTACAGGGAAACCGTTTTAACTGTGAGAGGTATCTGTATAGCTGCCGCCAGTTTTTGAATTATATTTTCGAGAAGGAAAAGACAGAAAACAACCTCGCCACTGTGCATGACTATGCAAAGGCAGATGATGATATGTTCCTCTATACGTTTTCCAAGGCATTATTAGCACAGCATGACGGAGACAACGAGGAGGCGCTAAAATTATATGAGCAGGCAGATATTTATTTAAAGAGAGCAGAGGGAAACCAGTTTTTCTGTTATGTGCTGTTCCGAAGGAACAGGATGGAATGCTTCAGGAATGCAGGAAAAGAGATCCTTTATGAGCAGGAAGAGTTTATTTTAAAACAGTATGAAGAGACACATCGTATCATGTTCCATGAGTACGCGGAGGATATGAAAGATCTTCTGCCACCGGTAGATGACGACTGTGAGGAATTATCAACCAGGGAAATCGAGGATCTGTTAAAGCAGGAGAGCGTGGAGCGGGCATATAAGAGTAAGAAAGAACAGCTCGACTTTATTTCTATCTGGCAGAAACTGATCGATGTAAATGGTATCACTGCAAAAGAGATGCTCAATATGGTCATGAAGACATTTTTAAATCATTTTGACGTCGACCGGGCAGTCTATATCCGCTATAGCGAGAGGGTGCCGCAGGTACTTTACAATGACACAGAGAAAGAGATGACGCCGGAGATCATGAAGATCATGGAAAAATCCATGCGGAAAAATGCGGGCGGATTTGTGATCTCCAAGATCAGCAGCAATTATTCCGAACATCAGGATATCACATCGATTTTTGGTGATGAAGATGTGTGTTCCATGGTGGCGATTCCTTTTTTTAACAACGCAAAAATCGAGAATATTGTCATCACCTATGTGCTGATGAAGGATAACTGGCATTCCTCGGTGAACCGTTATATGCTTGATGAGGACGATCTGAACTTTTATCAGCTTCTGTTCCGTGAGGTGCGTTATGCATTGAACAGGCTTGATGCCTATGACAAGATTTATGAGATGAATACAAAACTGTATATGTCGGCAGTTACAGACCAGCTGACAGGATGCTATAATCGTGAAGGGTTCTACCGCAAATTAGACGCACTTCTGAAAGAGATTGCAGGGGAAAAAAGAAAACCAAAGCTGGGAGTGATGTTTATTGACCTGGACAATTTCAAACACTATAATGATACGTACGGACATGATGTGGGCGATTTCGTTCTGATCAAAATGGCTGATATTTTTACGGAAGTCTGTGGAAAAGATGGTTTTGTGTGCCGTTATGGCGGGGATGAGTTCCTGATCTTCCTTTATACAGACAACAGGGATATTTTCAAAGAGAAAGCAGAACGTATCTATCAGATTATTGATGAGGCAGACGGATTTTCGGCGGAGATCAGTGAAAAACTCGGACAGTCATTCTCAATCGATAAACAGCATCAGATCTCCTGCTCCATCGGTATTGCAGCCGGAGACCATATCTGTACGGAAAATGATATGACAGAGATGATCAAGAAGGCGGATGACCTGCTATATTCGATCAAAACAACGACAAAAGGAACCTATCGTATATGAAAATCGTTTTACCTGAGAAAGTAACTTATATTATTGACACACTGACACAGCATGGTTTTGAGGCCTATGCTGTAGGAGGGTGCGTCCGTGATACGATGTTAGGGAGGATTCCCATGGACTGGGACATCACGACATCAGCAAAACCGGAACAGGTAAAAGCGTTATTCCGTCATACCATAGATACAGGAATCCAGCATGGAACGGTTACCGTGATGCTTGAACATGAGGGATTCGAGGTGACCACATACCGTATTGACGGAGAATATGAGGATGCAAGGCATCCTAAGGAGGTACAGTTTACTTCCAATCTGTTAGAAGATCTGAAGCGCCGCGATTTTACGATCAATGCTATGGCTTACAATGATAAGGATGGGCTGGTCGATGCGTTTGATGGTGTGGGAGATTTAGAGCGCGGTGTGATCCGGTGCGTGGGAGCTGCTGTGGAGCGGTTTACGGAGGACGCGCTTCGTATGCTGCGTGCAGTGCGGTTTGGAGCGCAACTTGGCTTCTCTATTGAAGATGAGACAAGAGAGGCGATTGTTTCCCTGGCACCAAACATTGCAAAAGTGAGTGCAGAACGTATTCAGATCGAAATGGTAAAACTTCTCACGTCCGGACATCCGGAACTGCTGCGCACGGCCTATGAGACAGGACTTACCGCAGTTTTTCTGCCGGAATTTGATGAGATGATGAAAACACCGCAGAATAATCCGCATCACTGCTATTCCGTGGGAGAGCACACACTGCATGCCCTGATGGAGATACAGGCAGATAAAGTGGCGCGTATTACAATGCTGTTACATGATGTGGCAAAACCGATGTGCAGAATCACAGATGAGCATGGCGTGGATCACTTTTATGGACACCCACAGGAAGGAAGTCTTGTGGCAAGGAAGATTTTGCAGCGGCTGAAGTTTGACAATGACACAACCGACCGGGTATGCAGACTGATCTTATGCCACGACGATAATCCGCCTTTGCAGGAGCGGACGGTCCGCAGGGCGATCTATCGGAACGGTGTGGATCAGTATCCGCTGCTTTTTGCAGTAAAAAGAGCGGACATGCTGGCACAGAGTGCATACAGGCGGGAGGAAAAAGCAGAGTATTTAAAGGAATACGAAGAAATATATGAGCAGATCATGGCGAAGCGGCAGTGCCTTTCCATAAAGGAACTTGCGGTTACGGGAACGGATCTGATCGCAGATGGAATGCAGCCGGGAAAGGCGATCGGCGAGACGCTGAAACAGCTTTTGGAGTATGTGCTGGAACACCCGGAGGACAACACGAAAGAAAAATTAATGGAACAGGTTCATAATATCGCATCCCCTCACATATGATGAATTGACACGGCAGGAGAGCATTTGCTCTCTTATCGCAGATTCATCGTATGGAGGGGATTTTCATGTATATCAGGCCGGAACAGATAGCAGAACAATATGAGATGGAGGTAAAGTCTATTTCGAAGGGAAGGGACTGTTTTTTGTGTGAAACAGATCTCGGAATGCGCGCGCTGAAGGAGTATAGGGGCTCTGTGGAGCGTGCGGAATTTCTGGCTGGAATGCTTGATTTCCTGAAGGGGCAGAATATTGTGGCAGAGCAGATCTTTTATACAAAAGAAGGGGAAATTTTTGCCAGGGACGAAGAGGAACAGAATTATCTGCTATTGTCAGTTTTCCGTGGAGCCGAGTGCGATACGAAGAGCAGGGAGGACATGGTATATGCGGTAAGATTGCTTGCTGGTTTACATAATGCAACTGAACAGTATCCGGACGAGGTGCCTGAGTTTGTAAAAATGAATCCTAACGCCCTGCTTTTGCTTTATGAAAAACATAACCGTGAATTGCGGCAGGTGCGCAATTATATCCGTGGCAGAAAACAGAAAAATGAGTTTGAAGAAATGTTCATGCGCCAGTTTGCAGGCTTTTTTGAAAAGGCACAAGCTGTCACAGAGCAGTTACAAAATATGGAGATTCGTGAGGAGTTGACTGGCTTCTGCCATGGGGATTATAACCAGCACAATGTCATTTTTTCGAGAGAGGGTGTGGCAATCGTCAATTTCCTTAATTTTTCCTATCAGATCCGGGTGAGTGACCTCTCAAATTTTGTGCGGAAGATGATGGAAAAAAATAATTGGAACACGTCGCTTGGAATGGAGTTGATCGGGGCATATGATTCTGTGCGTAAACTAAAGCCGCAGGAATTTTCATATTTGTATTTTTACCTTGCGTATCCCGAGAAATTCTGGAAAATTGCAAATCATTATAGCCAGTCCCACAAAGCCTGGCTTTCCGGCAGAAACACCGAAAAACTCAGCAAGGTGATCACACAGGAGGGGGCGAGGGAGCATTTTTTGCAGACGCTTGCAGGGAAAGTAGAAAATAGGATATAATTAGGTAACAGCGAAACTCCTCATAGGTTATGTCGAATTGTGGAATACCAACAAAAACATTCAAGACACGCTCTCGCTACGTGTCGCTCGCAGCGGTACTAAGAACTCATATCCTGCATTTCATTTCTGATAAATCAGAATGAAATACAGAATCTGATTTCTAAGTACCGACCGCTCCCCAATGTCTTTCATGTCTTTTGTTGATTTTTCACAATTTAATTTACGTTATCTAAGAGTTTTGCAATTATCCTGAATAAACGTTGTAGTCCTATGAAAAGGTATCATGTTTTAGGGGAAAATGCAATGAAATAAATCAAAGATAGTATGTATATTTTAAAGCAATCACATACATAATAAGAAGCATAGTAATGCAATATAGTATGCAGGAATGATCGGTGTGCATACTGAAAAAAAATAGCTGACGCATTTATCAAACAGAAAGGACGAAATTATTATGAATTGTAAAAAGTATCGGATCTGTCTTATGCTTCTTGTGCTTGCACTGCTGGCAGGAACAGCGTTTTATTATATGACAAACGAGAAAGAGGCAGGAGAGCCAAAGGATGGGATGCTCGTACAGGAAGTTATTTCAGAGGAAAGCAGGAACTACGCATGAGTGCAGGCGATACGCTTTATTTAAAGATTGGAAAGAATATTGTCGTGACAGACCGCCGTGTGACACTCGGTGATGTGGCAAAGATGGAGTGCACGGATCAGGCGGCACTGCGCCAGATCAGGCAGAAGAAGTTATATTCCTTCCGGGCAGAGGATGATAAGAAGAAAAAGAATACGCTTGTTGTGTTTTCCGTATTAAAAGTGATCGAACTGATCCATGAGGACTACCCGAATCTGGACATCAGCAATGAGGGAGAATCAGACTTTATCGTAGAGTATGTGAAGTCCCCGGAAAAACCGGTGTGGATGAATTGTCTGAAGACAGTGATCTTATGTATCCTGATTTTCTTTGGGGCTGCTTTTACGATCATGGCTTTTAACAATGACGTAGGTGTGACAGATGTTTTTGCAAAGTTTTATCAGCAGATCACGGGAATGGAATCGAATGGCATCACCGAACTGGAAATCTGCTACAGTATTGGACTTGCTGTTGGGATTATTGTGTTTTTCAACCATGTGGGACACAAGAAAATCACGCATGATCCGACACCAATCCAGATCGAGATGCGGAAATATGAGACAGATCTGGATACCGCTTTCATCAATAACGCAGAGAGAAGAGGACACAGTGTTGATGTGGATTAAACATTTATTTCTCGGATTTATCGGACTTGCCTCCGGTGTCGGAGTGGCAGCGGGAACCTTTGCATTTATCATAGTCATCGGTGTCGTGCCAAGAATGATTGCAAAATGCAACCGGGCGGAAAATACCATTCTTTTTGAAAATATGATCGTGCTTGGTGGGATTTTTGGCACAATTATGTCGGTATTTACAGATATCAGCCTTCCGGTCGGGCACTGGCTTTTGTATGTATATGGTTTCTGTGCAGGTATTTTTGTGGGATGTATTGCAGTGGCACTGGCAGAAATCTTAAATACGTTCCCGATCATCTTCAGAAGATTCCAGATAAAAGAAGGACTTTCCTGGATCATGCTGTTTATGGCATTTGGAAAATGTGCAGGAGCGTTCTGGTATTTTGGACATCACATGACACCGCCCTGATGCAGAAAGGACAGTCTGGAGAAAACATTTTCACAGGCATTTGTCAGAAGGACAGCACAGAGACATTGTTATATGGTCAGCATGGTATTTGACGAAAACGTGATTATGGCATAAGATAAAAAATAAGAACAGTCAGACACAGCCCAAAGCAGTGGGAGTATGTCTGCACAAGACGAAAGAGAGAATGACGGATATGGTCACATCCATCGCACGCCAGAGCGTGATCTTAAAATGTAATATGCAGAAAGCAGTAATGCTTGGAAATTATGAATTTTATTACGGAGCAGGGGTTGCCGGAAAAATCGGGGGATTTGAGATTCCAGATGATATAAAACCGCTGGAACTTCGGGAACTATTAGACAAAAAGTTAGATCAGATCAGCCCCAAGGATGAAAAAGAGACTTATCTGATCCATATTTTAAAAGAATTCCGTCCGGATGAACTATATGACGGGCAGATGAAGGAACTGCTTTTATGGGGAAAGGGAGAACAGTATCTGTGGAGTGTCAATATTCCACAGTGACATCCTGCTGGGACATCAGAGGGTCTGATACTGGTCTCTTCCGTTTCCTTTGGCGGAGTACATAGCTTTATCAGCCGAAATATAGAGTTCTTCCATCTTAATATCTGGATGATCGGCAAATGAGATTCCAATGCTCGCAGAAATATTGCTCCATTCTTTTTTCATGGTGGAGAGTCCGCGGATGACCTGACACAGTTTTTCTGCAACTGCCATGGCATTTTGTCTGTCTGTGACATTTGAGAGGTACACAACAAATTCATCGCCACCGATGCGTCCTACAATGTCATAACTGCGGACAGATGTGCGGAGCGTGTCTGCAACCGCAATTAAGAGAGCATCCCCTTCTAAATGTCCATAAGTATCATTCACCTGTTTGAATTTGTCCAGATCGATACTGATCAGTGGACGTACACAGTCAGGATTTTTGCCATCTTCCTGCATTTGTCTTGAAATATGATCTTCGGCAGCCCTCCGGTTATAAAGACCGGTGAGGGCATCTGTCTCCGACATGACCCTGATCTCTTTTGTTTTCCGGCTATGAACCAGCAGAATACCCAGCAGCAGCGAGAGCAGTGCCATACTGACTGCCAGAATAATCGGAATGGAAATGCGCGGATAAGCATAAACAAGGGTAAAGAGGGACGGATCCTCCCTATAACTGCAGTTCTGAAGAACAATGGAATCCAGCTGTTCAGAGGAAATACACGCCAGTCCCTTATTGATAATGCTGAGCAGTCTTGGATCGCACTGGTCAGACAGACCAAAGGAAGCAGCCTCTGTCATGGCAGTGAGCGTTGTGGAGGACAAATTACGGTATTTTACCTGCGAGAGCAGATAGTTGGCACTATAGTTGTCGGCATAAGTACAGTCTGCACTGCCGGACAGCACAGCCTGAAAACATTCCTCGATCGTATCATAGTAAACCACATCCTCGGTATCATATTCCGGATTGTCCAGAATGGAATTTGTGAGATTGAAGCTGTTCGGCAGTGCAACGATATCCCTCTCATGGCTCTGTGGTTTGCTATTCCGTACAACCACAATGGACGAGTTCAGATAAGGGGTTGTCAGAAGTGCATGATTCTGCTCAGCCCATGAATAATCGTGTGCCAGTGCCGTAAGCATATTGATCTCATGTGACCGAAGCTTCGACAGGGCATCGGAGAAACTGTCAGACTTTATATACCGGAAATGCAGGCCGGTATACTGGCTGACAAGATCGAGAACATCCGCAGCAATGCCGGAAGCGGTCTGTGTATTTTCATTGTAACCTTCAATTGGTGCATTCGAAGGGTCACAGGTCACTGTAATCTCCGGCGCTGTGGAAAGATAGTCTAACTCATCCCGGGTAAATTCGCAGCGGTAATTCCGGATATCCTGCTGGTAAGTGGTGTAGAGGTCGTGATCAAAGTTGGGATTGACGTTTAAGATCACAGCCTGGGCATAGTTTAAGTATTCCATGATCGGATTTCCCTTAAAAGTCACAAAATAAAGTGGGAAAGAAGGAAGACTTGCAAGAATCTTTTTTTCAGAAGGGTGGGAAACACTTGTAGCATAAATGGCATCCACAGTGTTGTCTTCAAGCGCTTTTTCCAGCTGTGCTGTGTTTTCGAAGTATTGTTTCTCAAAGGAAAAATGGTGTGCATCCGCATAGTCATCCAAAGCATCTAATTGTTTACAGCTTGCAAGAACGCCAATGCTTATTCCATCGAAATCCGCATAGTCGTTATAGTAATAGGTATCGTTATCCTTCAGCGCATACAATTCGTAATGGGTTGTGACCGCCGGCTGTGCAGAAAAGTCAAGAGTGCTTGTACGGAAGGAAGAATAGTCCACACCGCAGACAAGGTCGATATTCCTGTCATTTAAGGATTTCAGGCATGCCGAATAATTCATCTGGATAAATTCATATTCCCATCCGGTATACTGGCTGATTTCCCGGAGATAGTCCACAAAATAACCGCTGTAGTTTCCGTTCTCATCACACTCCTGATAATTATCCATTGTGTAAAAACCTACCCGGATGATTTTTTTACCATCGCGGGCATAGCAGTTGACAGGGGAAAAAATGGTGAGAAACATCAAGGTTGAAAGAAAGAGACAAATATATTTTTTCATGGCATACTCCATTTACTTCATTCGTGATCGATCCGCAGCGTTTTCCTGAAACAGTGTATGCCGACAGATTCTATCAACATTATACTACAAATGGCAAGTGATTCAATGCATAATGTAATCTAATTCCATTAGAGTTACTTATATTAAACAAAGAAAAAATAAGAGATACTTATTCTTTGAAAGTAAGAAAAAATATTGGCTGGTTCATGAAATTACAGAACCTGTGTTATGCATATTTTACAGTAAAAAAGGCAAGATAAGAGAGAGGATTTATGCCGGACAAAAAACAGGAACATAAAATATGTGGATACAGGAGGAACAGAAAATGGCAGATAAAGAGACAGAGCAGATAAAGAAACTGAATCAGACCGTGCACAGCAAGGATACAAGAGAGCGCGATCAGGCATATAACGAGTATGTGAAGCAGGTGACACCGACACACAATCTGATCTTTCACATGGTAAAGGCATTTTTTACCGGTGGGATCATCTGCTGTATTGGGCAGTTCATTTTAAATACGTGCGAAAATTATGGACTGGACAAAGACACCTCCGGAGGCTGGTGCAGCATGCTTCTGATCCTGCTCAGCGTGATCCTGACGGGATTTAACATTTATCCGTCGATCGCAAACTGGGGAGGCGCGGGGGCGCTTGTGCCGATCACAGGTTTTGCCAACGGTGTGGCTGCCCCGGCAATCGAGTTTCAGAAAGAAGGGCAGGTTTTTGGAATCGGATGTAAGATTTTTACGATCGCCGGTCCTGTGATCTTATATGGGATAGTTTCAAGCTGGGTACTGGGGCTGATTTACTGGATGTTCTGGTAAGAAGCGTATTCCGGTCTTTTCAGGGAAAAAATGATCGCTGGACCGGATGCCGTTTGCCGCATGAATGACGAAGAATAAAACGCTCCGCAGGAGTACAGCAGCCTGCGGAGCGTTTTTATATGATATTAATCATACAGTGGAGTGCCATGTTTGATCCTGCGCACAATCTTAACACCAAGAATCCAAAACATGGAGATCACAATGTAAAATGTAGAGGCAAGACCAATAATTGATCCAATAATTGCAAAAATAATTAATCCGATATTCATAATAACTTAGTTCCCTTCTTTTTCATTTCCAGAATCTGTTTTTTCATCGTGATTTTCAAACCACCACATAAAAATAGCAGCACCGATGACAGCAGCCGTTAAAACTGCAAATAAAATATGTTCAACCATAAGAACCATACCTTTCTGATACCTGCCCATTTGGGCGCAGATATCCTGTAAATGGGATTTTTGCGTACCAAAATAAGACCGCGGATAAAATGTGCGGTAAATCAGTAGGAATTATATGGTTTCATTATTTTTCTTGCCATCCTTCTTGTGGATATAACGAACGATGACATGATTGCCCGGTGCGCGATAAGTCTGACTTAAAACGCTGCATGCAAAAATGATGGGAAACAATTGTGAAAGAAGTTCCACAATCAGAAACAGACAGTTGACCGCACGGTTTGTGCGTGTGTTTATGCGTCTGCCTTCCTGACGGAGATATGCATTGGCTGAGATCATACGCTCCGTGGTATCGGTGGAAAGCTGCTCCGATAAATCATCAACGCCGGAATTTACGAAAACACTGTCTGTGTGATGGAGAATTCCATACATCAGAGAAGAATCTGCCTGTGTGCTGCCGCAGCACATTCCGAGGAAAAACATAGAGAGGATGAGTATGAGACTGATATATTTTTGTCTGACAGACTGCATGCTATCTTTTTCCTCCTTCCTTCTTCTGACGAAAGTACCTGTGGGATTTTCCTGTTTGTACTTTACCATATGAAAAATCCGAGACTATTTTACCGCAAAAAGGTGAGCCAGACAATAGAAAATATATTTTTCCATGAAAAACAACTTTTCTTGTCTTTTAAGAATATTATGGTAAAATGAAGAAAAACAGCTTTGATCCGGAAAATCAGGCTGGAAGTGAGAGAGGAACGGTTATGAACCGCTTATTTGATACATCTGTCAATGTTGGACTGAGACAGTTTTATGTGCTGGGAGCAGCAGGAAGTATTGGAAATCTGTTTGGATTTGTTGGAAATGTGTATATTTATGGACTCAGTGCGCCGACGATTTTTTGTGCCCTGTGTACATTGGTCATATTTGGAATGACATTCTGGGGCATCCGGTCAAGACATGTGAAGCGTGCAGCCTATGTCATCATTACACTGATCACTTTTTTCGAGTTCCCGATACTTTATTACATTTACCAGACGGGAACGATCGTGTATATGGTGCTTGCCATGGTGGCAATTGCAACCTTTCTTCCAACGACTGCGGCAGTGATCTTCGGATGTCTCGCTTTTCTGGTGGATATGTCAGCGACCATCCTTGCATATTATCATCCGGTGGATGTGGAATTGGTAACGGCTGAGAGTGAGTTAAATTCTACGCTCTGCTCGTTGATGATCGTACTTTTCAGTGTGTTTACGATCACGATCATTTTAAATATGCAGCAGAAAAAGCAGGCGGAAGAACTCACAAGTCTCAGCAGACAGCTGGAACAGGCGGCAGATCATGATGCGCTGACCGGGTTATATAACCGGAGATATCTGAACCGCTATCTTGAGAGACTGGCACAGAAAGGGAAAAAAGACGTTTATGCGGCACTGATCGATCTGGATTTTTTTAAGAAGGTCAATGATGAATACGGACATGCTTTTGGAGATGAAGTGCTCATTGAATTTGCGAGGATACTGGAACGTAATCTGATAGCAGATGGAATCGCAGTGAGGTTTGGTGGAGAAGAGTTTATGCTGATCCTGCCGGATGTGACGGAGGAGGAGATTCGCCATATGCTGGCGAAAATGAGCGCAGACTACAGACTGTTTGGAAAACAGAAAAAGAACCGGGCATTTACATTCAGCTGTGGTGTGGAACAGTTTGCAGACGGTATGGATGTTTCGGACGTTTACCGGCAGGCGGATGAAAAACTTTATCTCGCAAAGGAGAGAGGCAGAGACCGTGTGATCATCAACAGATAAAAACAGAACATGATAAAATTTATCAATAAAATACGTTAGGCTTGTGTAACTGATATAAAGCGAATTATAATCGGTACGAAACACAGGAAAACATTGTGTTTTATGAAAAAATCATAATAAAAATGAAGACAGCGGAAGAAGAAAACTGCTTTCATGAAATACAAAAAGGAGGATTTTATCATGGTAGATTGGAAGAAAATTGCATTATTTGCAGGAGGTACATTATTTGGAACAGCTGGTGTTAAGATTTTAGCCAGTGATGATGCGAAGAAAGTATATACACAGTGTACAGCAGCGGTTTTAAGAGCTAAGGACTGTGTAATGAAAACAGTGACAACTGTTCAGGAGAATGCTGGTGACATCTATGAAGATGCAAAGACGATCAATGAAGAACGTGCAGCAGCAAAAGAGGCAGCAGTTGTTGAGGACGCAGAGAAAGCAGAGGAAGCTGTAGAAGAAGCTTCCGAGCCAGCAGAAGCATAAGAGGTGGATTCGTAAAGAGGCTGTCGCACAGGAAACGTGTGGCAGCCTCTTCCTTAAGTAAGAGGAAACAGATTGACATATGTGGTCTGGTAAGTACAGACCGCATAACTGGAAGGATGTAAGAATAATGAAATTTATGATAAAGCACGAGGCAAAAGGAAGAATGCGTATCCACGCAGTACAGAACCGCATGAGTTATGCACAGGCAGATACACTTCTTTATTTTTTACACAGCCAGAAAGAAGTAACATTTGCAAAAGTCTACGACAGAACCTGCGACGCAGTGATCTCTTATGTAGGTGACAGACAGACGATCATCGAATTACTCCGTGGTTTCCACTACGAGGATGTGGAAGTACCGGAAGGTCTGATCGAGAATTCGGGAAGGGAGTTAAACAATACCTACCAGGAAAAATTAATTGGTAAGATTGTGTTCCATTACGCAAGACGCTGGATCCTTCCTTATCCGATCCGTATCTGTCTCACTTCACTCCGCTCCGTAAAATATATCTGGAAAGGACTAACAACACTTGCAGCAGGAAAGATCGAAGTTCCGGTTTTAGATGCAACTGCCATCGGTGTTTCAGTTCTTAGAAGTGATTTTAATACCGCAGGTTCCATTATGTTCATGCTTGGAATTGGTGAATTATTGGAAGAGTGGACACATAAAAAATCTGTGGATGATCTGGCGAGAACCATGTCCTTAAATGTGGGAAAAGTATGGTTAGTAAGCGGTGGACAGGAAGTGTTAGTTCCGACTTCCCAGATCAAAGCCGGAGACAAAGTGGTTGTTCATATGGGAAATATCATTCCATTTGACGGTGTTGTTGCTGAGGGAGAGGCGATGGTAAATCAGGCTTCCTTAACAGGCGAGTCTGTCCCGGTGAGAAAGACCGTAGAGAGCACGGCTTACGCAGGAACCGTTGTGGAAGAGGGCGAACTTACCATTCTTGTAAAAGAGGTTGGAGGTTCCAGCCGTTTTGAGAAGATCGTAAAAATGATCGAGGATTCTGAAAAGTTAAAATCCGGTGCAGAGAGCAAAGCAGAGCATCTGGCAGATAAACTGGTGCCTTACAGTCTTGGCGGTACGATTTTAACTTATCTGCTCACAAGAAATGTGACAAAAGCACTGGCCATTCTTATGGTGGATTACAGCTGTGCCTTAAAACTTGCAATGCCGATCTCTGTTTTATCTGCGATCCGTGAGGCAAGTCTTTACAATGTCACAGTAAAAGGTGGTAAATATTTAGAGGCGGTTGCGGAGGCAGATACCATTGTATTCGATAAGACGGGAACGCTTACCAAGGCAAAACCAACGGTTGTAGATGTCGTATCATTTAACGGAGAAAGCACGGACGAACTGCTCCGTATTGCAGCATGCTTAGAGGAGCATTTTCCTCATTCCATGGCAAAAGCTGTTGTGGATGCAGCAACACAGAAAAACCTCGAACATGAGGAGATGCATAGCAAAGTAGAGTACATTGTTGCACATGGAATTGCTTCGACAATCAATGAGAAACGTGCCGTGATCGGAAGTGCACATTTTGTATTTGAAGATGAAAATTGTGTGATTTCGGAAGGAGAACAGGCAAAATTTGACGCACTGCCGAAGGAATACTCTCATCTGTATCTTGCAATTGAAGGAAAACTTGCAGCAGTCATCTGTATCGAAGATCCTCTGCGTGAGGAAGCCTCGGCAGTTGTTCAGTCATTAAAACGGGCAGGTTTGTCCAAGGTTGTCATGATGACAGGAGACAGTGAGCGTACTGCAGCGGCGATCGCAAAGCGTGTCGGCGTGGATGAATATTATTCGGAAGTACTGCCGGAAGATAAGGCAAGCTTTGTGGAGAGAGAAAAGGCAGCCGGAAGAAAAGTCATCATGATCGGTGACGGTATCAACGATTCCCCTGCATTGTCTGCAGCCAATGTCGGAATTGCCATCAGCGACGGAGCTGAGATTGCAAGAGAGATCGCAGATATCACGGTAAGCTCAGATGATCTGTACCAGATCGTCACCTTAAAATTATTGAGTGACAGTCTGATGGAGCGAATCAAAAAGAATTACCGCAGAATCGTAGGATTTAACTCCCTGCTCATTGTACTTGGTGTGACAGGGGTGATCCAGCCGACCACATCGGCACTGTTACATAACAGTTCTACTCTGCTGATCGGTCTTGAGAGTATGCAGAATCTGCTGGACTAAATGACAGATGATTTTAGAAGAGAGCAATGTTTCGGGAATACAGCAATCAGGGCGGTAAATACAGACTCCCGGTGTGGATTTTTAGCAGGAATCCACACCGGG
>OGQE01001606.1_pt1 | contig 19769 bp, 9 predicted proteins | sample 1553131 | NCBI WGS metagenome assembly OGQE01 (sample SAMEA2579929, study PRJEB22360) | human gut metagenome | biome: human gut; feature: human-associated habitat; material: faeces | place: Denmark | collected 2008/2010
ACCCTCTGATTAACAGTCAGATGCTCTAACCGACTGAGCTAAGGAAGAATGTTTTGTTTTTCTCAATTGCGATGCAAAAGTAATAGGATATTTTGAAATATGCAATATCTTTGCAAAAAAAATTAGTGAAATGGATAAAATAATTGGATTGGGCAACGCCCTGGTAGACGTACTTGCAACCCTGAAAGATGATACACTCCTTGATGAAATGGGATTACCCAAGGGAAGCATGCAACTTATTGATGATGCTAAGTTACAGCAGATTAACGAACGATTTAGCCAAATGAAAACCCACTTGGCAACCGGTGGAGCGGCTGCAAATACGATCCTCGGACTCGCTTGTTTGGGTGCCGGGACCGGTTTTATCGGAAAAATCGGAAATGACGCTTACGGAAACTTTTTTCGGGCAAATCTGCAAAGAAATGGCATCGAAGATAAATTATTAGTGTCTGATCTGCCATCGGGAGTTGCTTCTACTTTTATTTCTCCGGACGGAGAACGTACTTTCGGTACTTATCTCGGTGCTGCCTCTACGCTGAAAGCCGAAGATTTAACGCTGGATATGTTCAAAGGGTATGCATATCTGCTTATCGAGGGGTATCTGGTACAGGATCATGATATGATTCTTCATGCCATCGAGTTGGCAAAAGAGGCCGGATTGCAGGTTTGTTTGGATATGGCCAGTTATAATATCGTAGCGGGTGATCTTGAATTCTTCACCTTATTAATAAATAAATATGTAGATATTGTTTTTGCCAATGAAGAAGAAGCGAAAGCGTTTACGGGCAAAGAAGATCCGAAAGAAGCTCTTGAGTTGATCAGTAAGAAATGCAGTATTGCCATTGTAAAGGTAGGCGGCAATGGTTCTTATATTCGTAAGGGTACTGAAGAAATTAAGGTAGAAGCTATTCCGGTGAAAAAAGTGATTGATACAACAGGAGCAGGCGACTATTTCGCATCCGGATTTCTGTACGGACTGACTTGCGGATATTCTTTGGAGAAGTGTGCTAAGATTGGTTCAATTCTCTCCGGAAATGTTATACAGATAGTTGGAACCACGATTCCCGGTGAGCGTTGGGATGAAATAAAGTTAAATATTAACGAAGTTCTGTCAGAGTAAGCAGGCAATGAGTTACTTTTACGTCTCATTTTAACGAAAAGTGTATGAAAAAGTTTCTGAATAGACGAAATGGTGTCCTGTTGGCAGCAGTGTTGGTTGCTGTAGCATTCTTTAGTTTCAAGAGCGGTGACGACCGTAACTTCCAGATTGCTAAAAATCTGGATACCTTTAATTCTATCGTCAAAGAACTCGATATGTTTTACGTAGATACGCTTGATCCGAATAAGACGGTCCGTGAAGGGATCGACTATATGTTGTCTTCGCTTGATCCCTATACGGAATACTATCCGGAGGACGATCAGGCCGAACTGCAGCAAATGTTGAATGCCTCGTTCGGAGGTATCGGATCTTTGATCACGTACAATCAAAAGCTGAAACGTTCGATGATAGCCGAACCGTTTGAGGGAACTCCTGCAGCTAAGGTCGGATTGAAGGCCGGTGATATACTGATGGAGATTGACGGAAAAGATTTGGCGGGGAAAAATAACCAGGAAGTCAGCCAGATGCTCCGGGGAGCAGTAGGTACCAGTTTCAAGCTGAAAGTGGAGCGTCCGGACGAAAAAGGAGGAACACGGCCATTGGAATTTGATATTGTGCGTCAAACCATCCAGACTCCGATGATTCCTTATGATACCATTTTTAATAAGAATGTAGGTTACATCAATCTGAGTACTTTTTCCGGCACTCCTTCGAAAGATTTTAAGAAGACCTTTCTGAAACTGAAGAAAGAAGGTATCACTTCATTGGTGATTGACCTGCGTGGTAACGGTGGCGGACGCTTGGAAGAAGCGGTAGAGATTGCTAATTTTTTCTTGCCTCGTGGTAAAGTGATTGTAACGACGAAGGGAAAGACCAAACAGGCCAGCAATACTTATAAGACATTACGTGAACCGCTGGATCTCGATATCCCGATTACTGTACTGGTGAACGGTGCTACGGCTTCCGCTTCCGAAATCCTTTCCGGAGCTTTCCAGGATTTCGACCGTGCTGTGATTGTAGGTAGCCGTACGTTTGGAAAAGGACTGGTGCAGACCACTCGCCCATTGCCTTATGGAGGAGTAATGAAGCTTACTACTTCTAAGTATTACATTCCCAGCGGACGCTGTGTGCAGGCCATCGACTATAAACACCGCAATGAAGATGGCAGTGTAGGTACTATCCCCGATAGTCTGACTACCGTGTTCCATACGGCAGCCGGTCGTGAAGTTCGTGATGGGGGAGGAGTGATGCCGGACATCGAAGTCAAGCAGGAGAAATTGCCTAATATTCTTTTCTATCTGGTACGTGATAACCTAATTTTCGATTATGCGACGCAGTATTGCCTGAAGCATCCGAGTATTCCTTCTCCACAGGAGTTCAAGGTGACCGATGCCGACTATAACGACTTTAAAGCGATGGTGAAGAAAGCTGATTTCAAGTACGATCAGCAAAGTGAGAAGATTATGAAGACGCTAAAAGAGGCTGCCAAGTTCGAAGGTTATCTGGATGAGGCTTCGGAAGAGATTAAGGCATTGGAGAAGAAGCTGACTCATAACCTGGACCGTGACCTCGACTATTTCTCTAAAGATATCAGGTCGATGATCGCCGATGAAATCATTAAGCGTTACTACTACACACGTGGCGGCATCATCCAGCAATTAAAAGATGACGACGGGCTGCAAGCTGCTCTTAAGATATTGGCCGATCCGGTGAAATATAAAGAGACCTTGAGTGCTCCGGTAAAGAAATAAATATCCGGCCGGCCGGATCAGAACACCACGGATAACTCCGATTTTCGTAGAAGTTCCTTTAGGAAGCATACATTCTGTGCATCCGGGTTATCTGTGGTGAAAACAAACTATCAACGTTCGATTGGGTAGCTCTGCTTTTTCCGCACAAAGAATTTTTCTAAAGACGACTGACTGATGAAGAATCTGTTATTGTTCCTAGTTTTTGCCTGTACCTTTTCTTTTTCTTGCCTGGGGAGTCCTGTCCCTTTCTCACCCATTGTCCGCAACTATTCTGTTCTTGACTATAATGCCGGAAATGAAAACTGGGCGGTTGCCCAAGATGAACGCGGGGTGATGTACTTTGGCAACAACAGTGGACTGCTCCGGTATGACGGAAGCCGATGGAAGCTGTTTCCACTGCCGACTTCGGGTATTGTGCGTGCGGTCTATGTGGCTTCCGACAGGCGGATCTATGTCGGATCGTTCGAAGAGTTCGGTTATTTTGAACAGAACGACCTGAACTTGCTGGAGTATCATTCTCTGAAAGAGCAGGTAAAAGGATTCGATTTCCATAATGACGAGATATGGACCATTGTAGAGCAGGGAGGAAATATAATCTTCCAGTCATTCGGATCCTATTTTATATACGACGGTAAGGGAACGAAGGGAGTCCGTTGCCCTGAACTTCCCCTGAACCTTTTCCGGATCGGGGACACGCTGTATTCCCAACTGATCAATGGAGGTGTCTGTACTTTTGCAGGCGATAAGTTTATTCCCCTGATTTCTCGTCAGGAGTTGGGTGATAGCGATGTTCTGGCAGGGTTGCCTTATCCCGGCGGAATGTTGTTGCTGACCCGCAATAGCGGGGGATATATCCATACTTCTTCCGGCATCCGCCCCTGGCACACGGATAGTGATGAAGAACTGAAACGCCATACTGTTAATCGTGCGGTAATGACAAAAGACTCTTGTTACGTGATAGGCACTATCTCCAACGGGCTGTATGCTTTCAGCAAAGAGGGACACTTGCTTTGGAAGGAGAATGCTGATAACCAGTTGGAGAATAATACCGTTCTGGGCCTGTATTGTGATATGGACAATAATATCTGGACAGCCCTTGACAATGGTATTGCCTATGTCCGCAATAATTCGCTGATTTACCATTTCGAGCCGGTTCGCCGCAAAGTCGGGATGGTTTATGATGTGCTGGTACGCGATAAGGATGCTTACATCGCATCCAATCAAGGACTGTACCGGCTTGAAGATACCCGTCTGGAGTTGGTTCCGGGCCTTGAAGAGCAGGCATGGACCATTGGAGAGTGGGGCGGCCAGGTGCTTTGCGGTCATAATAAAGGTACTTTCCAGATTAAAGGCATGCAAGCCCGGCTTCTTTCCGATGTGCGGGGGGCTATGTGTATGCGGCAGGCGCAGATCAACGGCGAGCAACTCCTGATACAGGGCACCTATACCTTTTTGAATATTTACAAGAAGAGTGCTGCCGGCGAATGGTACTTCGCTAACTCGGTGGGCAACTTCAGTCACATGGCGAAGAATATCGAAGTGGACGCTCATGGGAATATCTGGGTGCAACACATGCGAAAGGGGCTCTACCGGCTACGTCTCGATGAAGAGCTGAAGCAGGTGACGGACCTGAAACAGTATGATTCCTTGTCCGGCAATCAGGGTGGAAACTGCTATTTGTTCAAGGTGAACGGGCGTGTCGCTTTCTCGGATGGGCGGAACTTCTACACTTACGATGACATGGCGGATTCTATCATCCCCTACAAAGCGATGAACGAACAGTTGGCAACGCTCAGGGACATTCATACCGTCGACGTCATGAAGGGAGATCTCTACTGGTTTCTCAGTGACCGCGAAGCCTATCTGGTGAGATGTACCGTAAGCGACTTTAAAGTTGAGAGGAGAATACCTTTCTCTATGTTCGGCAACCTTCCCATCGAAGGACTGGCACGGATGGTATACGACAGGCGGAACGACTGCTCCTACCTCTGCCTGAACAACTCTTTTGCCCGTATTGCTGCCGACAGCACCGGTTTGTACAAGTCACGTCAGAAGCCGTCTTTGTGGGTTTCGGGTTTTTCGGCATCCGACGAGCAGACGGGAGAGCGGATACAACTGCCCGTTTCCGGTACCGACGAGATAGCTTCAGCTTTCAATAATATCAGCATTTCCCTGGCCTATCCTGTCTACAACGATTTTGCGCTGAACGTGCGCTACCGGCTTGAAGGGCTGTCCGCCTCCGGTAAGTGGACCGAAGGCCTTCCGGACTTGCAGAAAGAATTTACCCGTCTTCCGTTCGGCTCTTATTGTTTCCGTGCCGAGGTATACGACGAGAACGGAGTGATTTCCTCTGTCGACCTTCCATTCCGCATTTTGAGGCCCTGGTATCTTTCGTATCCGGCTGTCGCTGTCTATGCGCTTTCCGGGATAGCCTTGCTGCTGGGGCTGCTCTATGGAGTCTACGTATACACCAAGAAGAAAAAAGATGCCGTCATTGAGCGGCAACGTGCCCGCCACAAAGCGGAGATAGAGCAGCAGGAGAAGAAGATCATGGAACTGGAGAAAGAGCAACTCGAGGCCGACCTCCGTTTCAAAAGCAAAGAGCTTTCGGGTGTAGTGATGACCAATATTGCGCATCAGGAATTTCTGAATTCACTCAAAGAGGAGTTGCAACAGCAGAAACTCTCAGGACAGTATACGCGCAAGAACCTGGATAAGTTGCTTTCAATGATCAACCAGAATATGGTTTCGGATGAAGAGAACTGGAACATGTTCCAGTCCAATTTTGACCGCATCCACGAGAACTTCTTCCGAAACCTGAAAGAGAAGTTCCCTGACCTGACTTCCGGCGATTTGCGTTTGTGCGCATTGCTCCGGCTCAATCTGCCGACAAAGGAGATTGCGAAGCTGATGAACATCTCCGTGAGAGGTGTCGATGCTGCCCGCTATCGTCTGCGCAAGAAGCTGGGACTTCCTCCGGAGAGCAGCCTGACGGATTTTATGATTGCGTTCAAATAGTTGGCAATGAACTGTTTGATATGGAAAGAAGTACCAATGCAGTACTTCTTTTTTTGTTTTTCCCGGTTTGCAGTATTCTTGCCGTATGGGTAAATGGAGTCTGTTTGCCGCAGATTTGTTTTATTTGCATCCGGAAAGTCAGAACATTCATAAATAGATACTAAAACTGTAAAGACCATGAAACATTTTGTACGAAGAATGCAGGCGCTTGCCGCTTCTTTGGTCGTAGTGGCCGCCGGGTTACAGGCACAGAAGGCTCCCCGGGATATGGACCGCTTTATCGACCAGTTAATGAAAAAGATGACGCTGGAGGAGAAGATCGGCCAGCTCAACCTGCCCGTGACCGGAGAGATCACTACCGGACAGGCGAAAAGCAGCGATGTAGCCAAACGAATCCGTAACGGAGAGGTGGGAGGACTGTTCAACCTGAAAGGAGTGGAACGCATCCGTGAAGTACAGCGGCAGGCGGTGGAGGAGAGCCGCCTCGGCATTCCCTTGTTGTTCGGTATGGACGTAATCCACGGATACGAAACCATTTTCCCTATTCCTCTCGGCCTGTCGTGTACCTGGGATATGAAAGCCATCGAAGAGTCCGCCCGTATAGCTGCCGTCGAAGCCAGTGCCGATGGTATCTCGTGGACATTCAGCCCGATGGTGGACGTCAGCCGTGATCCCCGTTGGGGGCGCGTGTCGGAGGGAAACGGTGAAGACCCGTTCCTCGGCGCAGCCATCGCCCGTGCCATGATACGCGGATACCAGGGAAAGGATATGAGCCGGAATGACGAGATAATGGCTTGTGTGAAGCATTTCGCCCTTTATGGAGCATCAGAGGCGGGGCGCGATTATAATACGGTGGATATGAGCCGCCAGCGTATGTTCAATGAATACATGCTGCCCTACCAGGCCGCAGTCGAGGCAGGTGTCGGCAGCGTAATGGCTTCGTTCAACGAAGTGGACGGTGTGCCTGCCACCGGAAGCAAGTGGCTGATGACCGATGTGCTGCGCAAGCAGTGGGGTTTCGACGGGTTTGTGGTAACGGACTATACCGGTATCAACGAGATGATAGACCACGGCATGGGTGACCAGCAGACTGTTGCTGCCCTCGCCCTGAATGCCGGGGTGGATATGGACATGGTGAGCGATGCCTTCAGCGGCACTCTGAAGAAGTCGGTGGAGGAAGGCAAAGTATCCGCAGCTGCCATCGACGCCGCCTGCCGCCGTATTCTGGAAGCGAAGTATAAGCTGGGACTGTTTGACAATCCTTATAAGTATTGCGACGTGAATCGTCCCAAGAAGCAGATCTTCACCAAGGAACACCGTGCCATTGCCCGTAAGACTGCTTCGGAGAGCTTTGTGCTGCTGAAGAATGAAGGTGTGTTGCCACTCAGCAAGAAAGGAACCATTGCCGTAGTCGGCCCGTTGGCGAACACCCGTTCCAACATGCCGGGCACCTGGAGCGTAGCTGCTGTGCTGGATAACGCTCCCTCGCTGGTCGAAGGACTCAGGGAAGTAGTCGGTGACCGGGCAAAAGTGGTAACCGCCAAGGGAAGCAATCTGATTGGCGATGCCGACTATGAGAAGCGCGCCACCATGTTCGGACGTGAACTGCACCGGGATAACCGTACGGATCGCGAACTTCTGGACGAAGCCCTGAAAGTGGCTGCCGGGGCCGATGTCATTGTCGCCGCACTGGGCGAGTCGTCCGAAATGAGTGGAGAAAGCAGTTCGCGTACCAACCTGGAGATGCCGGATGTACAGAGAGCGCTGTTGCAGGAATTACTCAAAACCGGAAAGCCCGTTGTGCTTGTGCTTTTTACCGGTCGCCCGCTGGTGCTCACCTGGGAAGAAGAACACGTGCCTGCCATCCTCAACGTATGGTTCGGAGGGAGTGAAGCCGCTTATGCCATCAGCGATGTGCTTTTCGGCGATGTCAACCCCAGTGGAAAGCTGACCGCTACTTTTCCGCAAAATGTAGGCCAGATTCCATTGTTCTACAATCATAAAAACACCGGGCGTCCGTTGCAAGAGGGACGTTGGTTTGAGAAGTTCCGCAGCAATTACCTCGACGTGAGCAACGAGCCGCTCTATCCGTTCGGCTACGGATTGTCTTATACGACTTTTGCCTACAGTGATATTCACCTGAGCAGCACGGAGATGAGTGCTGATGGCGAACTGACGGCGACTGTTACCGTCACCAATACCGGCAGCCGTGACGGAGCGGAGGTGGTTCAGCTTTACATCCGCGACCTGGTGGGCAGCGTCACCCGTCCGGTGAAAGAACTGAAAGGTTTTGAGAAGATTTTCCTCAAGGCCGGAGAGTCTCGTAAAGTAAGCTTCAGCATCACGCCGGAATTGTTGAAGTTCTATAATTACGATTTGCAGTTTGTCTGCGAACCGGGTGATTTCGATGTAATGATTGGCGGAAACAGCCGGGATGTAAAAAAGGCACGATTTCTTCTGAAGGGAGAATAATAAAGAAAATAAGATTGTATTTTTGATTTATTATCCTATCTTTGTAGAACCATAGAATCAATCCGAATGTACTCCCCGTTACGATAAAACATGATCGGAAAAGAGAATCTGATGATAAATCATAAATAATTATATATTATACGGAAAACCGCTACTTGTAGCGGTTTTCTTTTTATACAAAAGCCAAAACTTCGAAAATTGCCCTTTAGACGCCTCCATCCCGAGACTTAAGTCTTGGCGGGGGAAGATTTAAATCTTGAAAAATCATCGCTTAAGCGATGATTTTATAGGGGGTAAATACCCTGATGTGACTTTTAGTAATTAGTTCTAACATTAAATAAGGCGTAATCCTATTTCTTTATTTGTACAAAACTACCTTATATCCTTAGTGTTTTTTCTTCTCCTTTTTCCTTTTGGAAAAAGTCCTGTTCATGCACCAACCGGTTCTGATATTTTCATCCCGGAGTGCAGAATCTAAAAAGTCTTTTTTCCTCTCCGGAGTCTTTAAAGCAAATATTTCCTCGACGGAAAGGAGTAGAACAGATGAAGTAGTCATATTCCGGTCTCCTTTCAGAATCTATTTTTTATTTTATTGAATATTAATTAATTATATTCCTTTGCAGTAGGGATGAAGTAGTGCGGAAATCTTGTTTTTTTCTGCATGGTACTCTTGTAGTACCCCTTTTTTTGACTTACATCAATTTACCGTCTAAGTTTGCAGCAGAATTTTAAATCAGTACCAAACGATGAAAAAAAATCTGTTTACCCTATGTATGATGTTGCTGCTCTCCATGCTTTCTTTTGCGCAGGGCAGTCTGACCATCTCGGGTGTTGTTACCGAGAAAAAGACAGGGGAGCCTATCATTGGCGCCAGTATCCTGCTGAAAGGTCAATCGTCCGGAACCATTACGGACTTTAACGGCAACTATTCTATTCCGAATGTTCCTTCGGGCGCCACTCTTGTTTTCAGTTATATCGGCATGAAAACGCAGGAGGTCAAAGTGACTGCCTCCTCGAAGCTGGATATCTCTCTTGAAGAAGATAACCAATTGATAGACGAAGTTGTCGTGATCGGTTATGGTATACAACGTAAGTCCGACCTGACCGGTTCGGTAGGTACAGTGAAGAGCAAAGACCTCACGAAAGTTGCCACTCCCAACGTGGCGAATGCCCTTCAGGGACGTGTCTCCGGTGTGTATATTTCGGCTAACGGTGCTCCCGGAAGCTCGCCCGAAGTACGTATCCGTGGTATCGGCACAACGAATAACAGCAATCCCCTTTATGTGGTGGACGGAATGTTTATGGACGACATCTCTTTCCTGAGCACACACGACATCGAGTCGATGGAGGTGCTGAAAGATGCATCGGCGACCGCCATGTACGGTTCGCGCGGTGCCAACGGTGTGATTATCGTCACTACCAAGCAGGGAACGGAAGGAAAAGCGGTGGTGAACTTCACCGCCAGCGAAGGATTCCAGTTCAACAACAGCAGCTTCGAGATGGCCAATGCCACCGAATACGCGACACTGCTGAACGAAGCACTGGTCAACACAGGCGGAAAACCCAAGTTTGACGACCCTGCTTCACTGGGCAAAGGAACCAACTGGTTCGACGAAATCTTCCGTGTGGCTTCCGTACGCGACTATCAGCTCAGCGTCAGCGGCGGATCGGAGAAGGTGCGCTACAACCTCAGCGCTGGATATTACCAGCAGGACGGCATCATCACCGGAAACACCTACAACCGCTTCACCCTGCGTGCCAACAATAGCTACAAGATCAGCAAACGGCTGACCCTCGGGCACAATCTGTCGGCCTCTTTCAGCCATAAGAAGAACGAAAACAGCGCGGTGGTGAAAGCTGCCTATACCATCAGTCCCGTGAAGCGTCCCTACAATGAAGACGGGAGTTTTATGGATTCCGAAAGCGCCTCTTCTGCCAATCCCGTCGCCACACTCCATTATACAAACAATGACGACTGGAAAGAACGTATCGTGGGCAGCGCCTTCCTGAACTGGAATATCCTGAACGGGCTTGACTTTAAAACCAGCCTCGGCATCGACTACATCAACGGACGCCGCCGCAACTTCGTGCCGAAATACTACGTTTCGGAAACACAGAAGAACGAAACCAACAGCCTCTCCAAAACCTGGGACCGCGACTTCACCTGGTTGTGGGAGAACCTGCTGACTTATGACTGGAAGATCAATGATAAGAACCGGCTCAACCTCTTGGGAGGTATCACGGCGCAGAAGCGTGTTTACGAATTGCTGGAAGGCACCGGACGCGATTTCTTCTCCGATAACGAAAACTACTGGTATCTCGACCAGGCTTCGGCCGGCTCCAAGTCGGTGGTCAACAACGGATACCACGAAACAATGATGTCTTACCTCTTCCGTGCCAACTATGCGTTGATGGACCGCTATCTGCTGACTGTCTCGGTCCGTGCCGACGGTTCATCCAAGTTCGGTCCTGACAACCGTTGGGGCTACTTCCCCTCAGTAGCTGCCGGATGGAGAGTCTCCGAAGAAGCGTTCCTGAAAGACCGCGTGCAGTGGCTGAGCAACCTGAAGCTCAGAGGAAGCTGGGGACAGATCGGTAATGATAAGATAGGTAACGACAAATACCGGGCGCTCGCCAATATCTCTCCGTCCTATGATGCCGTGTTTGGCGGCGTGTTCTATCCCGGCGGAACCATCACGTCACTCTCCAACCGGAGCGTTCATTGGGAACGTTCGGAGCAGATGGACCTCGGCTTCGACCTCGGACTGCTGAACAACCGCTTTTCACTTGAACTGGACTACTATCGCAGAGACACGAAAGACATGCTGGTGACGGTGGATGTACCGGCTTCCGTAGGCCTCACCCCGGTAGAAACAAACGTAGGGGCGGTGCGCAACAGCGGTGTGGACTTTACCGTGAAATGGGAAGATTCGCTGAAAGACTTCCGGTATGGTATCCGTCTGACAGGAACGACCATCAAAAACGAAGTCATCAGTCTGGGCGGCAAACGCATCGCCAGCGGTGACATCGGCGCCGGAAAATCCGTACAGATGACCGAAGAGGGAAAGCCGATTAAGTATTTCTATGGCTACAACGTGATCGGCATCTTCCAGAACGAGGCACAGATCAAAGACTACAACGAGCGTGCCGCCGCTGCCACCGGAAATGCCGGACAACAGTATCAGAACAACGTAGGTCCCGGCGACCTGATATACGAAGATGTAGACGGCGACGGATACATCACGGCCAACGACCGCAAGGATCTGGGTAGTCCCACTCCCAAGTTCATCGGCGGTCTGGGCATCAGTGCTTCCTGGAAAGGATTCGACCTCTCTATCGACTTCCAAGGCAACTTCGGAAACAAGATATTCAATGCCAAGCAGGTGGAACGTTTCTCCGGTTCGGACAACTGGGACCGCTCCTTCCTCGACCGCTGGACACCCGAAAATCCGAATACCATGACACCGCGAATGACTCTGGAAGGCAATAACTATCAGGTGTCGAGCCGCTACGTAGAGAGCGGTTCGTACGTGAAACTGCAAACGGTGGAACTGGGATATACTTTCCCGAAATCATGGATGCAGAAGGTATCCGTACAGAATCTGAGAGTCTACTTCTCCGGCAACAACCTGGCCTATTTCACCGGCTATAACGGCTTCACACCCGAAGTGCTGGGCGGCATCGACCGTCAGATCTATCCGGTGACAGCTACCTGCCGCTTCGGCCTGAGCGTAACTTTCTAATATTAAATGATATAGACATGAATACGATTTACCACAGAGCAACACAGAGTCTCACAGAGATGATTTCCTTTTAAACATTCTATGAGATTAAACTCTGTGAGACCCTGTGTTACTCTGTGGTGAACCCAAAACCATTACAATGAAAAAGATATATTCAATATTACTGGCTTCGGCACTGACCCTTTCTTCCTGTGCCGATTTCCTCGATGTAGATTCGCAGGGAAAGCTGACCGAAGATGTCTTCTTCGGCGAAGAAGAAGGCGCGTTGATGAGTATTAACGCCATCTATACCCAACTCCGGGCGTGGGACATCATCGGATTCTCATGGTTTGCCATCACCGAGCTACCCGGTGATAACTCCGATACAGGCAGCGAACTGGCGGACGGTAGTGTGGCACGTCTGAACCAGTTCAACGACTTTACTTACGACGCCTCTACCTCCGAGATCAACGGCTGGTGGGAAGGCAATTATAAAGCTATCGCTTCATGCAATGTGGCTCTGGACAATCTGGGTGCGGTGAAGAACGAAGAACTCCGGGTGAAGTGCGTCGCCCAGGCCCGTTTTTTCCGGGGATTCTTCTACTTCAATCTCGTACGTGCCTTCGGCGGGGTGCCTCTGGTGACCAAGGTGTTGCAGCCCGGCGAATACAATCAGCCCCGTGCAACCGAAGAGGCTGTCTATCAACAGATCATCGAAGACCTGACCTATGCAGCCGAGCATCTGCCTACCCGTCAGGAGTGGGGTGCGAAAGAGTCGGGGCGTGCCACCAAGGGAACAGCCGAAGGATTGCTGGCCAAGGTATATCTCTTCCGTCAGGACTATGCCAACGTGAAGAAATACACCGGTCAGGTGATTGCCCGCGGCGAGTATAGCTTGCACCGGGATTATCGCGACCTGTTCAATCCGAACTCTTACTATTCGGACGAAGTGATGCTTGCCGACCAATACCTTTGGGGCGAATCGACCGAACGCAACCTCGAGTCGGAGTATGTGAAATGGCAGGGCATTCGCGGTGAGATGGGCTGGGGGATGTTCTCTCCTTCCGAAGCTCTCGACCAAGCCTATGAAGCAGGAGATCCCCGACGCACGGCAACCATTTTCTACGATGGAGAGACATTGGAGGGAAAGGGCGAGATTCATTTCAAGAAAGAAGTGCCGCCCCGTGCCAACAAAAAGACCATCTGGCCTACCGGTTACTGGAACGAGAATTCGTTTGCCAAACAGAATTGTCACCTGATCTTCCTGCGTTATGCCGATGTACTGCTGATGTATGCCGAGGCCTGCAATGAACTGGGCGAAAGCCGGGAAGCACTCGACAAGCTGGAAATGGTGCGCGCCCGTGCCCGCAGAACGGTGCATCCGGCGGATATGACAGTGGGATTGCCCGAGATTACGGAAACCGGTAAAGAGAAGCTCCGCGAGATCATCTGGAACGAACGCCGCATCGAACTGGCTTTGGAGGGACACCGCTTCTTCGACCTGATCCGTGCGGACAAGGTGGTGCCGGGCTATGCGGAGAAGATGATGAAGGCACACGGGAAGACAAACTTCTCGATAGCAAAACATGCAACGTTCTTCATCCCGCAGAAGCAGGTGGATATCTCGCAGGGAGTCCTCAAAAACTGATATGAAACATGTATAACCAGTTCATTAAAATAGAATCATTCCAATAATATCAATTCCATGATTACACACAGCGTCTTTCCGATTGCCCTTTGCGGCAACGGAAGCCGCTATCCCCACTGCACGATGGAATCTCCGTGTCTCTGCCGTGCAGCGACCTGAGGGCGTGTCATTATTCACCAAATATGAGTCTCGACACGCCCTCTCGGGGGATAAAATCTTGAATTAACAACAACAATGAAACAGACCCTTTTATTTCTTCTTATGATCTGTGCTTGTACGTTGCAAGCCACCGCTACAGGCAAACAGCCGAGACTGACCGATGATGAGTTGATGACTCTTGTCCAGAAACAAACTTTCCGTTACTTTTGGGATTTTGCCCATCCCGAGTCCGGTCTGGCCCGTGAGCGCAGCAATGACCGCCTCGAGATAGCTACCATCGGTGGTTCGGGCTTTGGGGTAATGGCAATTATAGTCGGTGTGGAACGTGGGTTCATCACCCGTGAGCAAGGCGCTGAGCGGCTGCTCAAAATAGTGGAGTTCCTCAATAAAGCCGATAGCTATCATGGCATCTGGGCACATTGGATGGACGGGGCTACCGGAAAGACCATTCCTTTCAGCAGGAAAGACGATGGAGCCGATTTGGTAGAATCTGCCTTTATGTTCGAAGGACTGCTGGCGGCACACCAGTACTTCACTCACGATAATCCGACAGAGAATCGGATACGAGGACTGATCAATACCCTGTGGCATCAGGCAGAGTGGGACTGGTTCACCCGTGGAGGTGAAGATGTGCTTTATTGGCATTGGTCACCCAATAACGGATGGGCGATGAACCATCAGCTGAAAGGGCAGAACGAGTGCCATATCACTTATATTCTGGCGGCTTCTTCGCCTACTTATCCGATTCGTGAATCGGTGTATCATAAGGGGTGGGCCAACTCCATTACATTCAAGAACGGAAAAGAATATTACGGCATCCGCTTGCCCCTGGGCACCGACTTTGGCGGCCCTCTCTTCTTTACACATTATTCCTATCTCGGACTCGATCCGCGCGGACTCAAAGACAGTTATGCCGACTACGGTGAGCAGATGAAAGCACATACCCTGATCAACCGTGCTTATTGCATCGATAATCCGAAGAAGTATAAAGGATACGGCCGCAAATGCTGGGGACTGACAGCGAGCGACAATCATCAGGGTTACTCGGCACATTGCCCGCAGAACGACTTGGGAGTGATTACTCCGACCGCAGCCATCTCTTCCATTCCTTATACTCCGGAACATTCTCTGGAGGCTATGCGTTATTTCTACGAAGAATTGGGCGACCGTCTGTGGGGAGAATATGGCTTTAAGGATGCCTTCAACCTGACAGAAAACTGGTTTGCTTCCTCTTATCTCGCCATCGATCAGGGACCGATTATTGTGATGATTGAAAACTATCGCTCAGGCTTGATATGGAAACTCTTCATGAGTCATCCCGATGTACAGAGAGGATTGAAGAGACTGGGGTTCGGCTCAGAAGAATAAGATATACCATAGATTACAACCATGAAACAACTATTCCTTCTTTTACTCGCTTTGGGGTCTCCCACCCTTGCCCTTGCGCAAGACATGCGGCAAGATACTTATTGCAACCCGCTGAACATAGATTATACCTATATGATCTATAACTCCGACAAGGACATTTCCTACCGCTCGGGTGCCGATCCGGCAGTGGTCAGGTTCCGTGGAGAGTATTATATGTTCGTCACCCGTTCCAATGGATACTGGCACTCTAAAGATCTGCTGGACTGGGATTTTATTGCCCCCAAAGACTGGTATCCGCAGGGGAGCAACGCTCCGGCCGCTCATAACTATAAAGACTCAGTGCTTTATGTCACCGGTGATCCTTCGGGTTCTATGAGTATTCTCTATTCCGAGAATCCGAAGAGCGGCGAATGGAAAGCTACACCCGCCATCCTTCATAACCTGCAGGACCCCGATCTTTTTATCGACGACGATGGCAAAGCCTATATGTTCTGGGGTTCGTCCAATGTTTATCCCATCCGGGGTATGGAACTGGATAAGAATCACCGGTTCCTTCCGAAAGGAGAAGTGAAGGAGCTTTTCAATCTCGACATGCCGCGCCACGGCTGGGAACGTTTCGGTGAGAATCATAGCGATACCGTTTTAGGAGGATATATCGAAGGCCCGTGGCTGACCAAGCACAACGGGAAGTATTATATGCAGTATGGTGCTCCCGGTACCGAATTCAATATCTATGCCGACGGTGTTTATGTAGCCGATCATCCGATGGGGCCTTACACCTATCAGAAGCACAATCCCGTGTCATACAAACCGGGGGGATATATGAACGGAGCCGGACACGGCAGTACGGTTCAGGGGCCCGGCGGAGAGTATTGGCATTTTGCTTCGATGGCTCTTTCCATCAACGTCAACTGGGAACGCCGGCTCTGCATGTTTCCTGCCGGATTCGATAAAGACGGTATTATGTACGTGGACACCCGCTTCGGCGATTATCCCCGCTATGCTCCGGCCGTACCCGGCAAGAAGGGGCAGTTCCGTGGATGGATGCTCCTTTCTTATCGCAAACCGGTGACGGCATCTACTGCGAAAGGTGAGTTCGGACCGGATGCATTGACGGATGAAAGAACCAAGTCTTTCTGGCTGGCGGAAGCAAATGATGAACGTCAGTGGGTACTGATCGACCTGGAGAAACCTGCCCGTGTCTGTGCCGTACAAGTGAATTATCACGACTATCGGAGTAATCTATACGGTCGGATTCCCGGATTGCGTCACCGCTATGTGATTGAGGGCTCTTCCGACGGGGAGACCTGGAATATACTGGTCGATCGCCGGAGCAGCTATAAGGATACGCCGAATGACTATGTAGAACTTGAAGTCCCGACTACCGCACGCTATATCCGCTATAAGAATATAGACGTACCTACTCCGAATCTGGCTATTTCTGAACTGCGTGTATTCGGACTCGGGTTCGGCAAGGCTCCCCGGTCACCTCAAAAGCTGGCTCTGGATCGGCACACCGACCGTTGTGATGTTACCGTTCGCTGGGAGCCGGTGAAAGGAGCTCAGGGATACAACGTCCTGTGGGGGATCGCCCCTGATAAGTTATACAGTTCGTGGATGGTGTACGGTGGCAATGAGTTGGAGATGAAATCGCTGACTATCGATCAGGATTATTATTTTGCTGTGGAAGCCTTTAACGAAAATGGTGTATCTTTACCTTCCGAAACTAAATATGTAGAATAATACCGAATAGCCATGAAACAGTTTGTCCTTTTCTTTATCAGTCTCTTTCTTTTGGGTGTGGGTGCCCGTTCGCAAGAGATGTATCAAAAGAAAGTTTTTATCTCTTCCCGGGGTGATTCTCTCAATTACCGTCTACTTCGTCCCGAGGTGGAAAAGACGGGACTGCAATATCCTTTGGTACTCTTTCTGCACGGTGCCGGTGAGCGGGGGAGTGATAACGAGAAGCAGTTGACACATGGTGGTCAGATGTTTCTCAATCCGGTGAACCGGGAGAAGTATCCGGCATTTGTCCTTGTACCTCAATGTCCCGAAAAAGACTATTGGGCGTATACCTCTCGTCCCTCTTCCTTTATTCCTTCGGAGATGCCGGCAGGACAAGAGATCACTCCTGTACTGCGTGCAGTAAAAGAGTTGTTGGATACCTATCTTGATTTGCCTCAGGTGGATCGTAACCGTATCTATGTGGTCGGTCTTTCTATGGGAGGCATGGCGACGTACGATCTTGCTGTCCGTTTTCCCGATACGTTTGCTGCTGCCGTTCCTATCTGCGGGACCGTGAATCCGGTGCGTCTGGCCGATGCAGCAAATGTTCGTTTCCGTATTTTTCACGGTGATGCCGACAATGTAGTGCCTGTAGAAGGCTCGCGTGAGGCTTATAGAGCGTTGAAGAACTTGGGAGCGGAAGTGGAATATATTGAGTTTCCCGGTTGTAATCATGGAAGCTGGAATCCGGCTTTCAACTATCCCGGATTCATGGAGTGGATCTTTGCTCAGCGTAAGAGATAAAGAACTTTATAGTTAAGTATACTATTTAAAGAGGAAGTCAAAATTCGTATTCACCACAGATTACACGGATTTGCACAGATAAATATTATTGATTGTCAGTAGATTAAAAATCGTTTTGTGTAAATCTGTGCGATCTGTGGTGAACTATGATACACTCTCTTTGAGGTAACGGTTATCCATCGTCCGCAAGAACTATTTGTCTTCCTTTTCTTTGGGAGAGGACAGGGAAGAAGTCTTCTCTTCATAGTCCCCGTTTGCTTTAATCAGTTCTATCAGCTTTTCTACGGCTTCTTCTTCCGGAATATTCTTTTCAATGCATTCCTTCTGTTTATAAAGACTGATTTTGCCACGTCCGGCTCCTACATAACCGTAGTCGGCGTCTGCCATTTCGCCCGGTCCGTTGACAATGCATCCCATGATGCCTATCTTGAGCCCCTTCAAGTGCGAGGTGGCTTCTTTGACGCGGGCAATCGTACTTTGCAGGTTGAACAGTGTTCGTCCGCATCCCGGGCAAGAAATATATTCAGTCTTGCTGGTACGGATACGTCCTGCCTGCAGAATTCCGAAAGCAGTGGCATCAATCACTGAATGGCTCAGTTTGCCTTGGTTGAAGAGATAAATTCCGTCACACAATCCGTCAAAGATCAAGGCTCCCATATCCGCGCCGGCTTTGACCTGCAAGTCTTCGGCTGTATCTTCGGCATAGTGTTGGAAGAAGATAACCGGATTCTGTAATCCCTCCACCGTCAGTTGATGTGCCAGGGCACGATGTTCGCCTACGCGGTTCGGGTGGTTGCTTTGTGAGACCACGACTGCTTCGGGGTGTTGCTTCAGGCATGCGACAACTTCCCGGGTAAGCGCCATGTAAGGGGTAAAGAGGAATTTCAGTTCGGCTACGCATGTTTCCATTAACTCCAATTGTGCATAATTGAAGGCAGGCCATGTGTCAGGTTCTCCTTTCCATACGTCGGCATCGAGGATGTATTGAACTCCGGGTTCTGTCTGTTCGGGCAAAGCACGTCCGGCATAAATGTAATCCGGTGTAAATTGCGGATGGGTCTCCATACGTCCGTCCATGCGGTCGGCAAGTACCACGGGCAGATGGTCTCCGCCGATATTGCGTACCGGCCGTGTTTTACGGCGTACCGGAGAAAGGTAGTTGAAATCCGGAGCTTCCATGCCGGGAATGTACGGATGGTTCCGGCGACTTGTAATATAGTCCACCAGCTTGCGTGCCACGGGAATCTCGGCTTCCGGTTCTTCACTCAGCGAGACACGGATCGTATCGCCCAGCCCGTCAGCCAACAATGCGCCGATGCCCAAAGCCGATTTGATACGTCCGTCTTCTCCGTCTCCGGCTTCCGTAACACCCAAGTGGAGAGGAAATGACATGCCTTCCTGTTCCATCACTGATACCAACAGGCGTACGGTCTTTACCATTACCACCGTGTTGGATGCTTTGATTGAGATGACGACATCCGTAAACTTCTCGTCTACGCAGATGCGCAGGAATTCCATGCACGACTCTACCATACCTTCCGGCGTGTCACCGTAGCGTGACATGATGCGATCGGACAGTGAGCCGTGGTTCACCCCGATACGGACGGCTGTATGATTCTCTTTACAGATATTCAGGAAGGGGACGAAGCGGTCACGTATCTTTTGCAGTTCGGCGGCATATTCCTCGTCGGTATATTCCAGTTGTTTGAAAGTGCGTCCGGGATCTACGTAGTTGCCGGGATTGATGCGCACTTTCTCGGCATATTGTGCCGCTACATCGGCTACTTTCGGGCTGAAGTGTACATCGGCCACAAGCGGAACCATATAGCCGGTACTGCGCAGGCCGATATTGATGTTCATCAGGTTTTCGGCCTCTTTTACCCCCTGTGTAGTGAGACGGACATATTCTCCGCCGGCATCTACAATGCGCTTTGCCTGGGCCACACAAGCCTCGGTGTCTTGTGTGGGGGTATTTGTCATCGACTGGATACGGATAGGATTGG
>OGQE01001608.1_pt1 | contig 19748 bp, 23 predicted proteins | sample 1553131 | NCBI WGS metagenome assembly OGQE01 (sample SAMEA2579929, study PRJEB22360) | human gut metagenome | biome: human gut; feature: human-associated habitat; material: faeces | place: Denmark | collected 2008/2010
CTATCGCCCCTCATTTCTATTTTATCTTGTTTGTACCCCTTGTACACCGATGTTTACAAAAGAATAGACATGTGCGGACAATAACTCGCGACCGAGCATCCGCTTACGCTAAAGTTATAAATGAAGAACTTCCTGATGCACGGCAGATTGCGGATCGTTTTCATCTTCATCAGAATCTTCTTGAAATTATCAAGAAATGTATTTCTTCAAACTTGCCGCAAACTATACGGATAGAATCAACTGGTGATGATAAGGCTACGGGCAGTATTTTTGATCAAGACATACAGGGACCGGAGATTTCTGAAGCGACAAGTAAAAAAAACTTATCCAGTGTGGATAACTTGAATGAAAATGAGAAAAAACGGTATGAATTATTAACAAACATTCAGAAAATGATTGCTGCAAAATATAAATACAAAGATATCGCAATGGCATTAGGAGTCAGTACACGAACCATTAACAGATATAAGGATTGCCCCCCACTTGAACAATGTCATTTAGAAAAACCATCAAGAAAAAAGAAATTTGTGCATACAAAAATGACATCATGAGCCTAATTGTGGAAGGATATCATGCAACGGGAATAGCGCGAAAATTAAAAGCAAACGGATGCCTTTTAGGAAACAATACGACGATACGCAAAACTATTTGCTGATGAATGTGGTACTGATATCAATAAAAATCAAAAGGGTCCAAGTACTAAGAATAAGAAGATGTTTGAAAATGTGATTATTCCGAGTGGAGGCTGATGACAAACACCACCTTCCAGAATGGCCGCAAGGCTCGCAACACTTGGCTGGCAGGGAAAATCAAGTGCGGGAAATGCGGGTACGCACTCAAAACGACCTACAATCCCTCTGGTTATGAATATCTCCGCTGTTCCAAGCGGGCCGACCACAAGGGCTGTCCGGGGTGCGGCACTCTCCGCAAGACGGAGTTTAAACAGTTCATTTTTACCGCCATGGGTGAAAAATTCCGGGAGTTCAAGCTGTTGCGGGGTGGCGAGGAAAAGGCCAACCCGAAGATTACCGCCTATCAGGTGGAGCTTGCACAGGTAGAGGCCGAGATTGAAAAACTGCTTGATACGCTGGCCGGGGCCAACGCCACCTTGCTGGCCTATGCCAACAAGAAAATCGAGGATTTGGACAACCGCCGAAAAACACTGTCCAAGGCGATAGCCGACTTGTCCGTTGAAACGCTGTCCTCCCAGCAGATTGAATTGCTGTCCGGGTATCTGGACGATTGGGAGAATATCAGCTTTGAGGACAAACGAAAAGCCGCTGACGGCCTGATTTCTTCAATCAGCGCAACCAGCGACTATGTAAAGATAGAGTGGAAAATCTGACACTCTTTCCACTCTATCAAACCACTTGTTTCTTTATACCGCTTGTAGCCCCTTGTACACCGTTGCTTACTTTGGCGGATAGCATAAAACGGCAGCAGGAAAGTATACGTGATGTTTATGTAAAATATAAAACCGAATGTGACAAATTAAGTGAACAGATAAATTTTTTGAATCGGCAGATTGCAAACGCAACCGGGCAGAAAAAAAATGAATATATGCAGCAGCACAAGGAATGCTGTACAAGGCATCAGCGACTTTCGAAAATGAAAAATGTATTTGGTGCCAGAAATACACAATATCTGCAGAAAGTGAAAGAACAAAACGCATATACAAAACAATGCAGGGAGTATATCATCAGTAATTTTGGTGAGAAGGGAAGAGCCTGGGGAGAACGCCTTAAAAAAAGAAAAGTTGATTTAGTAGGAGATAGTTGAGTGCTTTTTGGCAGTATATCAATAAGCGGAAACAATTTTGAGAGGGAAACCGAATATGCGTATTTTTATCAGTCACGCAACGAAAAACAAGGAAGTTGTATTAAAGTTTGCAGAATTTTTGGAATCTGTGAGCAGTGAGATTGAGGTTTTTTGCTCCTCAGAAAATGGGAGCATTAAGGTTGGAAAGGACTTTATTAAAACCATTTTTGAAGAATTAAATTCCAGTGCCTTATTTATTCCGGTTTTGAGCAAAGAATATTATGAAAGCAGATTTTGCATGATTGAGCTGGGGGTTGCATATTCCTATTTTTTCAACAAGTACGAAAAGGAAGGGGAAGAGTATATCATGCCGTTTGCTTTACATCCTGTCACGAGGGGACAGGCGCTATCTGGGACGCCTATGGCGAATATCCAGACGGGTGAAATGAATGATGAGGATGATATAAAAAGCCTGCTGGAATATCTGTCGGCAGAAAAAGGTGTCCATATTGGAGCGGGAGTAAACAGGAAATTGCATTCTTTTAAAGCTGAATTGGATCAAATATTTTTGACAAAGCAGAATATCGTAGAGCTGGCAAGAATAGGGACTTATTTTGATGACAGCATTGATTTTAAGCGGAAAGAAGATGTGGTAAGTTATAGTGTCAAAGATAATGCAATCATCGTTAATTATAATGTGAACCCTTATGAGAAGATGGAGGTAAAAAAGCCCAGTTTTATAAGTATGGTTATGAAATATGTAGATACGATTGATCTTGGGCGTTATCTGGATTTCAATGATGCGGCGGAATTTACATTTGTGCTGACCAGTTTTACAAATTCTTTGATGAGGATATATGTAGAGTTTAAATACACGGGCCAGAGTGTTTTAGAAACGTTTAAGCTGCCGGTAGTTTATGGAGAAAATAAATTGAGCATACCGTTAAAAGAGATGCGCAGTAAGGCATTGACTCAGATAAAAGAAATTTGTTTTGTGATCCATCCGGAAGATGTTGTTGAAGAGGAAGGGATGTTCCAGATTGGTGAGATTAGGATATGCTGATTTACTATAGAAGTATCCAGTGCCTGACCCCGGGAAAAAACAATAAAAAAACTCTAAAATTTCTATGAAATCGGAAGAATAAAAGAAAAAGTGGTTGTATAACCATGTCATAGATGATACGCTTACAAAAAGCAACCGGGTGATGGAGAGAAAAATCTATGCAGTACAATATAGAAAGTTATATCGCAGAGAAGGAAGCACGCGAGAGAAGGGTACTTGTATATACAGAGAAAATACAGGAACGGATGCTGTATCATTCCTCAGAAATCATTAAGAAGCTGGTGGAGGAAAGACATCGCCAGAATATGACTCAGCAGGAGATCGCAGACATTATGGGAGTGTTGTCATCGAATCTGGCGCGATTCGAGAGCGGAAGCAGGATTCCTACGCTTGTAGTACTGGAAAAATATGCAAACGCCCTGGGAAAGCATATAGACATAAAAATCTGTGACCTCAAAGAGCAAGAGTGACGCCGGAGAAAATGAGGGAATTAGAAAGTCCCTCATTTTTTGCAGAAAATCATAGATGACAATGTGATAAAAAACGATGTGTTTCAACAGAAAAACGAAAGGATTATGGCAAGAAAGAGGAGAATATGGTTTCCAGGTGCAATTTATCATCTGATGCACCGTGGAGTGAGGAGAACTGCAATATGTGTTTGAGGGACGATATAAATCCTGTCTGGTAAAAGAGGACTCCTATTTTTTGCAGACCAGTCGGTATATACATTTGAACCCGGTAAAAGCAGGCATGGTCAAATATCCGGAGGAATATCGCTGGAGCAGTTACCGAACAATGATCGGCCTTTCCGATGATAAGATCACAATGGTGTCGAAGACACTGGCTTATTTTAAAAATAATAGTGTAATGCGTTATCGGAAATTTGTTGCAGATACAGGACACAAATATATTATGCAGGAGCAGAAGGATGGAAGAATGATAGAAGATGATGCGATGTGGCTACCGTGGTAAGGAGTTTTGCAATACAGGGAATAGATGCATTCATAGCATCCGGGGAGCATCCGGTGCCTGACCACAGGAAAAAAGGATATATTCGACTGATGGAAAGGATAGAGGAGAAAGGCCTTTTATTATCTGAATATCCGCCTGGAGTTCGTCCGAGCCAGTACACTTTTCCACGAAGAAACCGACTTATCAGCGCCTGGTCAGATAAGTTGATTGTAATCGGCGCTGGAAATCGAAGCGGCGCACACATTGCGTAAACGTCAAAGCCTACGCCTTGGCTAATTAGTTTTTTTATGCCACACTCTAAATGACACGAAAAAACTATTAGTTTTTTAGAGGAGGCTAAAGCGCATGTGCAAATTCCGCTCGACCTGAGCACTGATTCCGCTTGGAACTGATCATGCCTTCCAGCCACACCGGACTGGCGGCGCTGCCGCACCGTAATATTCAGGGATGCAGGCACGGGAGCAAGAAAGAGATGTCCTTGCTTGACAGAAAAGAGGTCAGTGCATAATTACTGGTTTCATATTCATGAATGTAATAGGGGTGTTGATAGATGGTGTTAAAGTAATTATACACTGGAAAACATCGAGGACGGTAAAATGGGCGTTCCGGAATTTTATAAAGGACAATCTGGTGATGTTTATTGGAGATGTTCTGATACTGTTGTTGCTTGGCGGAGTTTGGTATAGATGGGAAAATTCGAGCGAAAAGGCAGCACAGGATTTAAGCAGACAAAGATATATACAAGATTTTCAAAATGATAATCAAGAATCGGAAATAGATATACGGTAAGACAGAAAATAAAAATTATTTTGAGGTAAATATATGCCGGATACTAAAGATTTTAGGACAATAGATGAGCAAATTGAAGGTCTTGAGAAAAGAGGATTGCAGTTTAAAAATAAAAAGAAGGCTGTAGATATATTAAAAAAATACAATTATTTCGACGTAATAAATGGATTTGAAAGTATTTTACTTAAGAAAAATGTGGGAGTAAAGGAATATGAAAATATTTACTTTGAAGATTTTAAAGATTTGTATTTTTTTGATTTGACGTTGAAAAAAGACACATTATTTAAAATTTTTGATATAGAATCGAGATTGCGCACTTCAATAGCGTATAATTTTACAAGCAAGTATTGTTCATCGGCAAAAGATACCATGAATTATACAGATCCGAAATATTATAAAAAACCGACAGATGTACATTTAAAGAATATATTTTTAAGGTTTGATTTATTTCGACAAACGCAAGTAGATGTTCATGGAAAAGTAAAGAGAAAGTCCTTTATTGATGAGCTGAAGCTAGAGAGGGAATATGTTGGGCAGTACAAGAATCCTCCATTTTGGGTAGTAATAAAAACACTGCCGTTAGGAAGCTTGTATTATACATTTATTTTTTTGGATGATACAGTAAAAGAAAAGGTGTTGAAAGATTTTGGACTTGAATTGGTCGATGCAGATTTATTCGAACAAGCATTATTTGTATTAAAAGAAGTTAGAAATCAATGTGCTCATTTAGAGTTAATTACACGCTTTAGATTGAAGAGAAGTAAAGGACTGAATTATTTAAATGATATAACTGTTAAAGCAAACTTATCACATGGAGATATAAACTATTTAGATGTTGTGAGAATATTTCGTGTATTCGGAACCGTTTCTGATATAAAAAGGGAAATTCTTTTATTTTATTTGAAGATGTTAGGAAAGAGAAGAAAAGAAATCGCAGATAAAATATTGGCAAAAATGGGACGAAAAAATTTAAAAGTTTGGATGAATTTATAAAAAGACTTGCATTTCTAAGGCTACCGTGTATAATAATAGTACGGTAAAGCTGGCGTACGGAAGCCAGTAGCCATGTATTTGGCGTAAAGGTACCTAATAATAGGTGCCTTTATTTTTTTACAAGAAAGATGTTCTCCTTTTGAAAATTTGGGGCATCCAGTGCCTGACCCCGGTAAACGTCAAATCCTGCGCCTTGGCTAATTAGTCTTTTTATGCCACACTCTAAATTGAATATTACGGTTCAAATGTACCCCTGTTCCGAAGGAACGGATACCGGCAATCCGGTGTTATGAGATCCCCGGAATAATCAAATATAGAAGAGCGATGCCCGCTGCTTCGCAATGAAGCCGGTCATCGCCCTTCTTTCTTTTCCGCTTGTCAGCGTTCTACATATAAATATGCTACGGTATGATAGGTGTCGCATCTGTAGAAATTCACCCAGGAATCATCGGGGATTTTGTTCCATTCGATTTCCTGTCGATAAAGGTGCAAAATATGTCCATCAACATCCGCAGTGACAGGGCAGAGCTGTTTGTTTTCTGCTAAAAATCTTAAAACTTCTTTTTTGGGCGCTCCGCCTATTGTCTGCATTGTAACTTTGCAGCCTTTTCTAAAAAATATGGGGTCCACAATGTGAAACCGATAAAAACTGGTTTTTTCTGAATTAAAGGTGATGCATCCTTGATAACGGCCAATGAATTCATTCTGTCCCCATGCAGTTCCGATATAGTCCTCGACTCCGGTTCCGGCTAAAGTGGGATAATCGGAATCTCCATCGAAATAGACCTTAACTTCGCTCTCCCCAAACCAGTACTTTTCATAGTCAGGGTTAAAGATGGCTGTAACGTTCATTCCTAAAAATCGGCCTTTCCCAACGGATTTATCAAAAATGGTAATATCATGCAGGAGCTCGTTCGACACTTCTTTATAGACTGTCTGGAAATAGAGAGGATTTTCGACATCTTCCAGAGTCATATCTACATCATAGTATAGCCGTTTTATATCAAAGCCGGTCCGATTTACAAGCTGTATTCTGGCATGCTCACAAAATGGCATGGGAATATAGCAGACAAAGGAACGGCCTTCCGGAGAGGAAAACAGTTCGTTTTCATAAGGTTTTAAGGCTCCGGCTCCGAACAGGAAAAAATTCCCTACAGGTACATCAACGGACGGTCTATCTTCATGGTCCCAATACATCTGAATAGAAACGGAATTTAAGATTCTTGCCGCAATGTTTTTGTCATCAAGGCCGTCGAACGTTATCCAGATCCTGCGGATAACTCCCATTCCGGAAAAATCCGCGAGCACTTTGGTTTCTCCCTGAGAAAAATATTCAAAAGCATGGCCCTTTGCACCATGATTTTCTTTTGCCGCTGCACCTCTTTTGGCATCTGGATTTTCGAAGCTGAACCACCTCGGTTCACTGTTGAAATACTCAAAAAGCTTCATAATAGATTTCTCCTTTCCTGGAAAATGTTTACTTTAATCCTGTGGTTGTGATTCCCTGGACAAAATATTTTTGAGCAAAAACAAAAAGAAGAAGAATTGGAAGTACTGACAAAGTTGCCATTGCCATAAGGGGAGCAATATCCATGGCGGCACCATATGAATTTCTGAAAGTATTCAGTCCGATGGCAACGGTAAATTTTTCCGGATTGATTAAGAAAATCAATGGCGCAAAAAAATCATTCCAGCTGTTTACAAATGCAAAGATTATTACTACCAAAAGAACAGGCTTTGAGTTTGGAAGAAACATTTTCCAAAAAATAGTAAACCATCCTGCACCGTCAATTTTAGAAGACTCAACCAATTCATTTGGAATTGCCTCAAAAAACTGTTTTATCAGAAAGATTGAGAATGCGCCCCCTCCTGTAAAAGCAGGAACGATCAAAGGAAGGTAGGTATCGATCCATCCTATTTTGGAATAAATAGAATATACGGGAATCAAAGTCACACTGCTCGGGATCATCATTGTTGCAAGAACAAGCATAAACAAAAAATTTTTCATTCTGGAACGTAATCGGGCAAAGCCAAAACCGACTAAAGCTGCACTGCTGACTGTTCCTATTACGACCATCCCGGAAACGAAAATGCTGTTCAGCAGATATTTGCTGAAAATTCCTGAAGAAAGCCCTTCTTCATATGCGGATAAGGTCCATTTTTTAGGAATCAGTGTAGGGGGAAAGGCCACGGTTTCCTGAGGAGTTTTAAATCCGGTAAAGATTAAATATAAAACAGGGAAACAGAAAACAAGTGATACCAAGATCATTATAATGTACCATAATAATCTGAAAAAGAGAGCTTTTTTTGTATGTTTCATACAACGGTCTCCTTACTTTTCTAAATAAACCCATACATTTGAAGAACGTATGATCGCAAGACTGAGAAGCATTATCACAAGAAATAGTCCCCATGATAAAGCGCAGGAATATCCAAAGTCAAAATAGCGAAAAGCATTGTTATACAAATGTAGTCCATATACATATGTCGCATCGATAGGCCCGCCTTTGGTCATGACCATGGGCTGAGTAAAAATTTGTAAAGCACTTATCATGGACATGATAAGATTATAGAAAATCACGGGGCTTACCAACGGCAAGGTAATCTTAAAAAACATATGTATGGTATTGGCACCATCTACCTTGGCAGCTTCGTAAAGCATTTCAGGAACATTTTGCAGTCCTGCCAAAAAAATCAGCATAGTTGATCCGCAGAATGTAACATTCATCAGTATCAATGACGGCATTGCCCATTTGGGGGCCTGAAGCCAATCTGGTCCGGTAATTCCTATTAAAGAAAGCAGATAATTAAGGAATCCCTGATATGGATTAAATAGGTTTGTCCACACGATAAATATCGCAATGCCGGCACATACGGAAGGAAGATATAAAAGCGATCTGAAGATTGTTCGGCCGCGATATGGACGATTTAATAATATTGCCAGCACAAGAGCAATGATCAGATTTACCGGAACGGATATGACGGTATATACTGCAGTGTTTTTCAGGCTTATCAGAAATTTTTCATCGTCCATGAACATTCTTCTATAATTTTCCAATCCGATAAATTCCGGAGCCTTGATACCGTTCCAATTTGTAAAGGATGCATAAAAAGAATAAAGCATCGGACCAAAGGTCAGTAAAATAAAACCGATTAACCAGGGAGAAATAAATCCCCAGAATGCGCGTTCTTCTTTTTTTAAAAAAGTAGATTGATGTTTCTTTTTTCTGGTCATACAGATAATCCTCATAACGGTGTATTGATTTTGCGGGAGGCGGATGAAGCTATATGATGAAATCATATAACTCCATCTCGCCTTGTCCCTTTCAAGTTATTCGAGAACGCTTTCACCTTTTTTCTGCAGGACAGCGATTGCTTCATCCACAGTCGTCTCTGACAAAGAGACAGCATTATACTGCTTGGTTAATTCGTCATTTATTTCAGCCCATATTCCAAGGCTTTCCTGACCGGCCGCGCGATTCATCATATCTGCAAAAGCCTCTTTATTGTATTTGACGGCGTAGCTGTTCGGAAAATCGTTCAGATAATTGTCGCTTTCCACATAGCTTTTTAAAACCGGAACGCCAAGCTGAGAAATTTTTTCCTGCGATTCTTCTGAAAGGGTATTCCATTTTATAAACTCCCAGGCCGCTTCTTTATGCTCAGATGTGCTGGAAATGGCCATTCCATCCGTGTAAGCAGGATATGTCCATGGGCCATAGTCTGTATTGGAAGGTAACTGTACAACGTCCCATTTAAAAGAATCTCCGATCAACTCCTCCCAGCTGTTTATATCCCAGGTAGCACAGAGTGCTGTGGCAAACTTCCCGGTTTCAAATCCGCCGCCTATGGAATCTGTTTCCAGATCAGAAGGAGAATATCCGCCAATGATTAAATCGGTATATAAAGAAAACGCATGTTTAAAATAATCATTCCCTTCTGCCTGCATTTTCTTATTTTCCACATCATACAGGGGCATCTGTCCATAAAGATCCCGTATCATTTTGGAACCATCAGTAAGCTTGGTCCCGTATATTTTATTCACCCCTTCTCCAGTCGTCAGCTGCCGGGTAATATTGACGAAATCTTCTTCTGTCCAGGATTCGGTCGGATATGCTAATCCTGCTGCATCAAAAATATCCTTATTGTACGCCATAGCAAAAACCTTACTGACATAAGGAGCAGCATATATTTTCCCATGTTTGGTAAAAATATCAAGAGAACCATCTGCCCATTGCCCGGCAACCTGATCTCTCTCAATATATGGTGTGAGATCTTCAAAGACACCTTCCTCAGCAAAATCATACATGATGTCGCCTGCAATGCTTATGACGTCAGGGGCCGCTCCGGAGGTAAAGAATGTCTGAAGCTTCGTATGATAGCTTACTCCGTCCGTATAGGTTGCTTCGATCTTGATGTTGGGATGCGCTGCCTCAAAATCTTTGACCAATTCCTCCTTACAGGCGAGTTCATTTTTGTCTCCCCAGTAACTGAAGGTTAATGTGATCTGTTCTTTTGAAGCTTCGGTAGAGGTATTTTCGTTTGCATTGTCGGACAGGTTCTCCTCTTCCTGAATGCTACTTTGTTGATTTTCAGCAGAAGTCGCGGAAGAATTACAGCCTGATAACAATAACGGAACAGACAAAAGAACTGCGATCGATTTAAAGAAATTTCCCATTTTTCAACCTCCTCCTAATAGAAAAATGTACCAAATTACTTCTACGTTTGTGAAATAATATAATTAAATAGCACAATGATCATTGCTTATAAAGAAATATAATACAGTTATTTTGAAAATACTACATGGAAAAATATGAAAAAATTTACACATAAATTTTTCCCGGGTGTGAAGGAAAATCTCCATTTGAGGTCTAAAAGCCATGGACTTTGGTTCTGATTTATAGGGTTGCATTGCCATATGACAATATTGTAGAATTTATACGTAGCAAAAAGTACGGGAGCAAGGAGGCGGTTTTACATGGTCCGTTATAAAGAAATTGCGAAAGATGCTAATGTAAGTATTGCCACAGTTTCAAGGGTAATTAACAATCAGGGTTACGTCTCGGAAAAGAGCAAGAAAAAAGTCAAGGAGTCTTTGGAAAAATTAAAATATAAATCATTGTCATATTTTCCGGATAACGAAAAGACGGGGGTCAAGGAAATCGTTTTTTTTGTCGAGGATTTGTTGAATCCATTTTATATCATGGTATATAGAGGTATGGTAAAAAAGGCACAACAGTATGATATGAGGGTAGTCCTGTGCGGCAAATTTGACTTTGACAATATAGAACATTTTTCCAATGGGATAGTTTTTTCAAATGAATTTATAGCCCAGTATTATCTCAAAAACTATGGAAAAAGAAATGATATTTTTATGATGTACCTGTACACCGGTTCTTCTTTTAAACTTTGTCAGGCTTTGCCTTGTGTAACAGTGGACATGTTAGAGGTTTTAAATAAGGCGATTCATTATTTGAGAAAAAAGGGAAAGAAAAAAATATGGTTTGCATCGGCAGTTGACGATCTGGATAACATTCGCATAAAAGCTTACATGAGCAAAATGGAAGAAAGCATGCTGACTCCGAAGGTCTTATATGTTGACGGATTAAATGTTTATAATTCGGATATTGATATAGTTCAGACAATAAAAAGTTTAAATTCCATAGGAAAAGATGCCTTTTCGATCGGACAGGAAATTGCGAAAAAGTACATGCAGGACCTAGTGGTAACGGAGAAAGTGGCAGTAATTTGCTTTAATGATGAATTGGCATTGGGAATGTATGCATTTCTGACTGGAAAGGGATATAGAATTCCGGAAAAAATAGCATTACTGGGAATCGACGGTTGTAATAGCCGGAAGTATATAAAAAACAGTCTGGCAACAGTCGATCTTTTTCCGGAACAACAGGGAGAAAAATGTATAGAACTTATGCATGAAAAAGCTTCCGGAAGAAAAGTGCATTACAAAAACTATATAAGACCTCAGATTATAGAAGGAGAAACGGTTTAAATTATAAAAAATCCCGGATGGCGTCCCGTACCGGTACTGCCTGAAGCATGACGGTAAAAGAAAGAATCGTTAGGTCATCGATGGAGCGTTCCGCAGGCAGAAAGCAGACGCTGGCTGAGATCTTTGACGTTTATCATATTTTTTCCTTTCACAGATCTTCCGGGAAACGGCCGGCGGCCGCTTCCCGGATTCCGCTGCTTGCTCCTATACCTGTTCGGACAGAGTCCCTCCTAAAAAAGAGATAGCTGCTGAAAATCCGTTTCGGATCTGCCCTTTCGGGGAGAACCCTTTTGCAGAAAGCTTTTCTACGTTCCACGGATGATGGGACGCAGATGGCCGAGCAGAAGAGGAGAGACCGGATCGTGATATTTGCAGTTGACGAAAGCCCTCTGCGGCGTCTGGTTGGCATAGCAGTATTTATAGCCGTTCAGACAGGTATCATAGGCGCCGATGTCTGTGAACTTCCTCGATAATTAACTCTCGTTAGGAGGGCACCATGTATCTCGATTATGAGGTCAAAATTCCTGATTCCAGACATGGAATCACACGGAAAACAATTCGTGGAATAACCTATATTTACTACGCTTACGATCGCAAGTACAGTGCGGATAAGCATTACACCGTTCCGAAGAATACGACGATCGGCAAGTGCCTGGATGCTTCTGCTGAGACGATGTATCCAAACACTAACTTCCTAAAATACTTTCCTGAAGCGGTACTTCCGGAGACCCGGGAAATCGCTGATCGGAGCGCCTGTCTCAGAATCGGAGCATTCATCGTGATCCGCAAGGTCATTGCCGAGTATCATCTGGATGAGATCATCGGACGACTGATTGGAAAGGAAGCTGGTCTCTTCCTGGATCTGGCAGCATATTCCATCGTTACGGAAAACAACGCCGGTCAGTACTATCCGGATTATGCGTACAATCATCCGCTGTTTACGCAGGGGATGAAGCTGTACAGTGATTCCAAGGTCTCTTCGTTTATTAACAGTATTACGAGAGACCAGTGCATCGCTTTCCAGAATGAATGGAACAACCGGCATGATCACCGTGAAAAGATCTATATCACGTATGATTCGACCAACAAGAACTGCCAGGTAGGTGATCTGGAGTGTGTCGAGATCGGTCATCCGAAGGATGACGACGGAAAGCCGGTCCTGAACTACTCAATCGCCTATGACCATAACAACTCCGAGCCTCTTTACTATGAGGAGTATCCCGGAAGCATCGTCGATGTCTCTCAGCTCCAGCAGATGCTGGAGAAGGCAAAGGGCTATGGATACCGTCAGGTCGGTTTCATCCTTGATCGAGGATACTTCAGCAAAGAAAACATCCACTTCATGGATAAGAACGGTTACGAGTTCATCATCATGATGAAGGGGATGAAATCTCTGGTCCGTGATCTCGTCCTGTCGGTCAAAGGCAGCTTCGAAGAAAAGCGTGAGTTCAGCCTGCGTGATTACAAGGTGAATGGACTCACCGTGGAGCACCAGCTGTATTCTTCGGATGAGAAGAAGCGCTATTTCCACATTTTCTATAACGAATGGAAGCAGACTTCCGAACGAGAGAATGTAGAAGAAAAGATCGACCGGATGGCGCTGTACCTTCGCGAGCATCAGGGGATGAAGCTGAATCTCTCCAAGGAGTTCGGCAGGTATTTCGATCTGATCTTTTATCATGAAGGTCAGGATGACGAAAAGTTTATGTATGGCCGGGAACGTTATGAGGTCATCGATGAGGAGATATCTCTGTGTGGGTACTTCGTCATCATTACATCCGAGAAGTTGAGTTCTTCGGATGCACTCGATCTCTATAAGAGCCGGGATGCATCCGAAGAACTCTTCAGGGAAGATAAAACCTTCCTCGGTGACAGAACTATGCGCTGCCAGACCAATGAGGCGCTACATGCAAAGATCTTCATCGAGTTTGTAGCACTGATCATTCGAAACCGGATGCACTTCCTGCTCAAGGAACAGATGCTGAAAACACATCACAAAGAGAACTACATGACCGTGCCTGCCGCGATCCACGAACTTGAAAAGATCGAAATCGTGCGGCACATCGACCGCGAGTACTCTATGGATTACGCAGTGACGGCAACGCAGAAGTCGATTCTGAAAGCATTCGACCTAGCCGAGCCAAACGTCCGCAAGCAGGCTGCCGGCATCAATGAAGATCTTAAGTCCTACAATATGAAGGAGGTGCTGAATAATGTGTTATCTGGTAGCGAAAGATCGTGATGCACATGGCTGTTTTGCTCTGAAAACAACGCATGGAAAGCATCTGGTAGAATTAAAGAGGGAATTGAATAAGGTCGTTGGTTATAAGGGAATACAGCTTGTAACAATCAGCAGGCCAACAGCATATGGCGAATATGCACCTTATCATTTTGTGGATACAGAGCAGGAGTTTCAGACTATCGTCAAGGAACTTCGCCCATGAGAAAATCATGCCGTGTGGACAAACGAAACTTCAGGAGTTCACACGGTATATTTTGAAGGATGTCATATAGATTGTGATGGAAATAGAAAAGGATAATATGGGAGAGAAAAGAGCATATAAACCACGGAAGCCCGGCGGCGGTCGAAAGAAGCTGAAGCCGGAGTTCAATGCCGGAAAGAACCTGAAAGAGCAGATGGAAAGTGCTGTGGCGCTTTATGATTCTGAGATGTCCTTGCAGGCCATTGCCGATGAGCTGGGATTAAATCCAATCAAGGTACGGAAGCTACTCATCACGGCCGGTGTGTATGAGTCGGATGTGGCGGAGAAGGTGCAGGACGCTTTTGAAAAGTACCGGGAAACACAAGACTATAAAACCGCATTGCTATCAACCGCAGCAGCCCTTGACCTTTCCAAAGCATCCATCACCTCGTACCTGCCTTATAAAAAAGGCGTGTACTTTCCAGGTACGGAAAAAGAGAAGATTAGTGTTGGAGCAGAGCGGCAGCGGAGATACAGAGCAATGAAGCGATGGAGGGCTGATCCGACAGAAGAAAACTTCTGGAGCGTAGTTGTGGCCTATGCTGGGGTAAAATTTAAAACCTATTCCGGCTTGCCGTTTTCTTATGAGGTACGCAAAGGTAAGAACGGCGAATACACAAAGGAGCTCTGGATCGACCGCAGAAAGAACAGCAAAAGTCTGGCATGGAGCTCGGTGCTGCTGGCACTGGGAAATAGGAAAGAGAAAGTAGTGGATAGGCCAAAGGCTCTGGGGGATATCCGAGGCGTAACTTACATATTCGGAATGTTCTACCGATTCGGCCTGATCGATGTACCAGACGAAGTGCAGGAGAAGATGAAGCATCCGAAGCAAAAGACTGATAAGCAATGAAAAATTTAAGGTGACTGGCGCCCGCCGTGAGCACAGTGGCAGTACGTGGACTTGTTGACTTGCTATTTGACCTGCTAAATGGTAAAATCAATGCACAATGGGTGAGTTGTAGCCTTTTATAAGAGACAGCTCCAGAAAGGAGTTTGAACTGCATGGGAAGATTTGTTAATCCAGATAACAGTGCATTTCAAGTTGCTCTGAATTCCAGAATATACGTGGATAAGACCGGACTGATCAATTTTACCAATAGCGTTCTTGATACGATGGATGGCTATATTTGCAATAGTCGTCCTCGGAGATTTGGAAAGTCATATGCAGCTAATATGCTGGCGGCGTATTATAGCAAGGGTTGCGATTCGGAGAAAATGTTCTCTGGTCTGGAAATAGCAAAAGCATCAGATTTTAAGCGGCACCTCAATAAGTACGATGTGATTCATATTGATATTCAGTGGTTTCTTGCCAACTGCGGAAACGCTGATGAAGTGGTTCCATTTATCACTAAAAGCGTATTGGATGAGCTTCGGGAAATCTACCCGGGAACTCTTCCGGCAGAGGGGGTAAGACTTCCGGACGCTCTATCACGAGTCAAAGAAAGAACCGGTCAAAAGTTCATCATCATTATTGATGAATGGGATGTTCTGATTCGAGACGGTGAAATGAGCGAAACCATTCAGGATGAGTACATTAACTTCCTGCGTGGGATGTTCAAGGGAACTGAGCCGACAAAATATATCCAACTTGCTTATCTTACGGGAATTCTGCCAATAAAAAAGGAAAAAGCTCAGTCTGCGGTAAATAATCTTGACGAGTTCACAATGCTTCAGGCGTTCGGATTGGCACCGTATATTGGCTTCACTGAAAATGAAGTGAAAGACCTCTGTAAAGAGTACAACAGAGATTTTGAAAAAGTGAAGAAATGGTACGATGGATATTTACTGGATGGCTATCAGGTCTATAATCCCAAAGCAGTTGTTAGCCTGATGACAAAAGGAAAGTTCAGAAGTTATTGGTCGGAAACTGGCTCGTATGAGGTTGTGGTTCCGTTGATTTGTATGAACTTTGACGGATTGAAAACGGCTATTATTGAGATGCTATCTGGCGCAGAGGTCGAGGTCAACACAGCAAGCTTTAAGAATGATCCAGCGAAAATTCAGAACAGGGATGACGTTATAACTTATCTGATTCATCTGGGCTATCTTGGATACAACGAAGAAAATGGAACAGCCTTTGTGCCAAATGAGGAAATTCGCCAGGAGTTGAGCACGGCGGTACGAAATAGCCATTGGAATGAGATGATTACATTCCAGCAGGAATCCAGAAAACTGCTTATGGCGACATTGACGAAGGATGAAAAAAATGGAGAAAAGCAATGAAAACAGCTCTTGTAACGGGAGGCAGTTCCGGCATCGGACGCAGTACGGCCGCGGCACTGAAAAATGCTGGGTTTGCAGTCTATGAATTCAGCCGCCGAAATGTACCGCAGGACGGAATAAAACACATCAGCGTGGATGTGACCGATGAAAATGCGGTTCAGAAGGCAGTAGGAGAGATTCTTTCGGAAGCAGGGAAGCTCGATATTGTAGTCAACTGTGCTGGCTTCGGCATCTCTGGCGCGGTGGAGTTCACACCGCTTGATCAGGCAAAGGCACAGTTTGATGTGAATTTTTTCGGCACAGTCAATGTGAACAAGGCAGTCTTGGCGTCCATGCGAGAAGCCGGGAAAGGGCATATCATCAACATCAGCTCTGTGGCAGCGGTCGCACATATTCCGTTTCAGGCATTCTACTCCGCCAGCAAAGCGGCGATTTCCTCGTACTCCTGCGCGCTGGACAATGAGGTAAAGCCTTATGGCATTCAGGTGACAGTTGTTGAGCTGGGTGATATCCACACAGGCTTCACGCAGGCACGGCAGAAGGTAATCGTTGGCGACAAGGAATACGGAGGCAGAATCTCACGCAGTGTTAGTCAGATGGAGAAAGACGAGCAGAATGGCGCGAACCCGGAAGTGATCGGTGCATACATCGCGAAAATCGCAGAGAAGAAGTGCAAGCCGATTTGTGTGGCAGGAGCGCAGTACAAGTTCCTTAGCCTGCTCTGCAAGCTGCTGCCCTGCGGTATTCGAGGAAAAATCGTTGGAGCGATATACGCGAAATAGCACCACGGTTGGATATACTGTATGATCAGAGCGATATATAGCTGTGAAGGAGTGGGACAACGGATACCTTGTTGTTATGGCAAAGTATAAGTACAACAATAAAACGGAAGAAGAATATGTTGATGTGAAGCAAGTTGCGGATACAGAGCAGGAGTTTCAGACTATCGTCAAGGAACTTCGTCCATGAGAAAATAATGCCGTGCGGACAAACTGAACTTCAGGAGTTCACACGGTATATTTTGAAGAATGCCATATAGATTATGATGGAAATAAAAATAATATGAAACAGAAAGATTTTGCATCACAGGCAGGAATTGCAAACAGTACGGTAAGTGAATGGAAGAAAAAGAAAACAAATCCCTCTTCTGATAAGATTATGGACATTTGTGCAGTTCTGGGAGTGACACCGGAGCAACTGCTTACAGGAAAAGGAATCGAAGATGTGGATGAAACACAGATACTACCGGAAAGCAGGATTACACCTCTGGATATGCAGATTATTGAAGATATTCGTAGTATGGTGTACATAATTCGCGGTCAACAGGTAATGCTGGATAGAGATTTAGCAGAAATATATGGCTATGAAGTTAAAAAGTTAAATCAACAGGTTAAAAGAAATATAGGAAGATTCCCGGAAGATTTTATGTTTCAATTGGCTAATAGTGAAATTGAATCCGTGAGGTCACAAATTGTGACCTCACGAAAAAATGATTTTTTCGCTGGTCAAGAAGGTGGACGTACTGTTGGATCAGGACGTGTTGCTACAATCATTGAGTAATCTTTGATAGTGTATCAAAAAAAGCTAGATTTTATGGGGCTTTCCTAAGAATAGGGGAGCCCTTTTTGTAACACGAAATAAGTGAAAAGAATAGAAAAATGGGGTGAGTGGAGCCAAAACGGTGCCAAGGTGCCGGTTGTATACTTATATCATGGTTCTTAATATCTTGCAGGATTGAAAAGGAACGTGTATAATAGAACTACCTAGATATATTACAGAAAGGAGAATTAATATGGTATATATTTCTTCATTTACATATTGCGATAGTATTCAAACGGAAATGACGCCGCAGGGACCGAGAAATCAGATTGTGAATCCGTTGCAAGTACTTGCGCCGATAGCTGTACCGGGGAATTATTCATTTGCGATTGCTTGTAATATAGCTGGATTTGATGCGAAGCAAGAAAACTGTGTACGAATACAGTTTACATCGCCTAATGGACAAGTATTGAATGATACGGGCGATATTAAGTTTCAGTTACCTGTGGAGCAACTCAAACTGGATAAACTTGGAGTTATGCAGTTTAATTTAGATATGAGAAATTTAGTATTAAGTGAGGTTGGATTATATTCGACTAGAGTAGTGGTAAACGGTGAACAAATAGGTGAATATAAGATACAAGTTATAGTAGGTGATAGATAATGATTGCAGTAAAACAATTACCAGACACAAGCATAAGTAAGGTATATAGTACGCTTGTGGGTAGTGTAATAGCGACTTCCATTGTTGTTATGGGGAATGGAGCAGTTTCTGTAGAACACGTCCATGCCTGTGACTATACAAGACCAATAATTTGTTACCACAATGAAAAAACAAATGTATATGCATCTTTTATGGCAGTGCCTAGCATATCTTTTGATGTACCTGGATATAGTAATACTGAAAGTATTAGTTCAGGTGTAGAAAAGGTGATAATAAGTGAAGAAAAATTGGACAATTTAAAGAAATTGGAAGCCATTGCGCATTTGGAAGATAACTGGAATGCAAATGGTGCAAAAGCATTTGCAGATAGTTTGATAACTAAAGTAAGGAATTTGGTGATGTTTTTAGAAATTCAACCAGAGGTTTTTCCAACAGCGTGCGAATCCTTACAATTAGAATATGATAAAACAGATGGTTCACATCTGGAAATTGAACTCAATGAAAGCGAAAATGCGGAAGTGTTTCTAGTAGATGATAGTGGACGTGAAAGCGTTATAAGTATTAGTGCTAGTATTGAAGCAATAAATAAGGTGGTGAGTGATTTTTATGGATAGTACATTTGAAGGTGCAGAAAGACTGTATCGGGCAGTATATCCGCCTTCTCATCCAGGGATGTACTGGAAAAAAGATGGAAGAATTTCGCCATCAGCATTTGCAGATCCCAAAGGTCTTTCAGTTGAAAGAGCTTTCTATAGAAAATCGGAAGAAATAGTAGAGAAAATGAAAAAAGCATTTTCTGGTTGTATAGTTTCTTTAAGTGTGCAAGATTGTCGAGATGTGGATGCTGTAGTAAAATATCTGCCATCAAGAGATAATGAGTATCATTCAGAGATTCATAGTAGTAATACGGTGGTTTTGTTGAATAAGAGTCAAAGATTTCATTTGGCTGAAGTAGCAAATAAGGAATATATGGAAGAATAAGAGGGTATGTAGCGAATTAATACATACCCTTTTATTCATGACAATAGAATGTTCGCGGAGCGTGCATTCTATTGTTGAGTCGAGGGTGCGGACAAAATTCTGGACTACTATGGGGCTTCGAAAGGAGCCTTTTTATGTATTCAAAAGAACAAAAGGATATTGCACTACGGATATATCGTAAACGTCAAATCCTGCGCCTTGGCTAATTAGTCTTTTTGTGCCACACTCTAAATGACACGAAAAAACTATTAGTTTTTTAGAGGAGGCTAAAGC
>OGQE01001612.1_pt1 | contig 19710 bp, 18 predicted proteins | sample 1553131 | NCBI WGS metagenome assembly OGQE01 (sample SAMEA2579929, study PRJEB22360) | human gut metagenome | biome: human gut; feature: human-associated habitat; material: faeces | place: Denmark | collected 2008/2010
TAGTACGACTGGGCAGTTACAAGCCCATGACCTTTAGGTCGTGGGTAGTTGACTCTGATGATATACTGAGGGGATACCATCGACAAAAATACGACAGATAAGGGGTATTAGATGAGAGAGAAAAGAATCAGATGGAACGTATTTGCACAGGCAGTCTATACCATTGCGCTGCCGATCGCGTTTCAGAATTTATTGTCCACGACGGCGAGCATGGTGGATACGATCATGATCGGAAGCATGGGAGAGCTATCGGTCGCGGCGGTCGGCATCTGCTCGCAGATTTCGTCGCTGTTTTTCTCCTGCTATTTCGGATTTGCAGGAGGCGCGCTTTTGTTCTTTTCCCAGTATTGGGGTGCCAAAAGTGAAAAGGGTATCAACAAAACCTTTGGGCTTTCCATGAGCTTTATGCTGCTTGTCGGTCTTTTGTTCGGAGCAGCAGCGGTGACAAAGCCGGAGTTTTTGCTTGGGATTTATACAGATAAGAAAAATATTATAGAGGTGGCGATTCCCTATATCCGGATCGTTGGCTTTGCTTATCCGCTGCAGGTACTGGCGGTCATCATCAGCTTTCTGATGCGGGCGACGGAGCGCGTCAAGATTCCTCTCGTTTCTTCCGCAGTTGCGCTGGTAGTCAATTTTGTCCTGAACTGGATCCTGATCTACGGACGGTTCGGCATGCCGCAAATGGGAGCGGCAGGCGCGGCGGTAGGCACGCTGGTTTCCGGCATTGTCAATCTGATCATCCTGACAGTGTTTTTGCTGAAAGATAAAAAGACGGTTACCCTGCATGTACAGGAAATGTTCCACTGGGGAGAAGGATTTGCCGGAACCTATCTGTCCAAATGTTTTCCGATTCTGTGCAATGAGCTGTTTTACGGCATCGGTCAGATGCTGATCAATATCGTGATCGGAAGACAGTCGGAGAGTGCGATCGCCGCAATGGCAGCGTTCCGTGTTCTGGAGGGCTTTGTTTATGCCTTCTTCGGAGGACTGGCGGATGCCAGCAGCGTTGTGGTCGGCAAGGAGATCGGTGCAGGACGGCATATGAAGGGCTATCAGTATGTGAAAGGGTTCACGATCCTCTGCCCGGCGATCACATTTGGTATCTGTCTGGTTGGTGTGATCTTCAACCGCCCGCTGTTGTCTTTGTTCGGATTAGGAGCAGAGGCTATGGAATATGGCAAGTATATGTTGCTCATTTATTTGGCAGCGGGAACCGTGCGAACCTGTAACTACATTATGAATACCTGTTACCGCGCAGGCGGCGAGGCAATTTTCGGAACTGTTTTGGAAATTATCTGTCTGTATACGATCAGCGTACCTGCAACCTGGGTTGCAGGCATGGTTCTGCATCTGCCGTTCCTGGCCGTGTTCGCCTTTTTGTATACAGATGAGCTGATCCGTCTGGTGTTCGAGCTATGCTATACTGCGAGCGGCAAATGGGTCAAACCGGTTACACAGGAAGGGCGCGCGACCCTCGAAGAATTCCACGAGCAGATGGCGCAGCGCAGAAAGAAAAAACAGACGGCATAGTGCACCGTCCTTTTAATAAGAACAAACCAAAACAGCCGCCCGGCAGATATTTACCGGACGGCTGAAATTATTTTTTATTCATGAAATGATCTTTATTTCATGAAATGCTTTTTATTTCATGGATTCTTCCTGCTTCTTGATCATTCTGCGAACCATCTCGCCGCCGATGGAGCCGGCTTCCTTGGAAGTCAGGTCACCATTGTAGCCTTCCTTTAAGTTGACGCCCAGCTCGGACGCAACCTCAGTTTTGAAGCGTTCCAGTGCGGCCTTCGCCTCAGGAACTTCCACTCTATTGGATTTACCAGAATTCGTTGCCATGATTAGTCACCTCCATTATTTTCTGCTGTTGGGTTTCAGATAAGCTGCAGAGACTCTGTCATCGGATGGAACGTTGGCTCTGCAGCTGCCTGTCCGGTCGATGTATCAGTGTCACATTTGCTTATCTTGAGCTTAGTATGTTCCGGATACAGGGAATTATAATGGAAATTTTTGTCATTTTAGTTTTCTTTTGAACGACTGATTTACACAGAACAATAGGAATCGAACGGGCAGAGAATTTCTGCACCCAAAAGCGCAGCGTCCTCTTTTGTATGAGCAGCAAACAGAAGAATTTTGTCCTGAGCGCGGTTTCGGACGAGCGCAGCTGCTTTTTTGCGGTTTTCGCTGTCCAGACCGTTGAAAGGTTCATCTAAAATTAAAAGGTCGAAGGGAACGAGCAGGGCGCGCAGCAAAGACAATCGGCGCTTCATGCCGCCGGAAAATTCGCATACCGGCTGGAACAGGGCATTTTGCGGCAAAAGGGCTGCAGCGTAGGCAGAAAGTTCTGCGTCGGAAAGGCGCTGCCTGCACACAAAACGGAGATTTGTCAGGACATCGTAGCCCTCCAGCAGCCGATCCTCCTGAAAAACAGCGGAAATTTTGAGATGCTTCAGTCCATCTATTGTGCCGCTGTCCGGTGTTTCCAGACCCATCAGGATGCGAAAAAGCGTTGTTTTTCCTGTGCCGGACGGAGCCATGAGACAATAGGCGTTTCCGGGAGAAAGCGCGAGGCTTAGATCGGAAAAGACGACCTGTCCGTGATAGGATTTGGAAAGCTTTTGCAGAATCAGATCATTGTTTTTCATGAACAGTGTTCCCCTTTCCGCCGACAGCAGTCATGAGCCGGAGCAGAATTTTTTCAAAACAGGAGGCGATAAGAATGATCGCGAGCGTCCAGGCAAACAAAGAAGCCGTGTCGAGATAAATTTTTGCTTCATAGAGGTTTGCACCGATGGAAAAGTCGGGGACGCCGATGACCTCGGCGGCGATGCCGGATTTAAATGCCATGCCGAGCGCCGATTTACAGGCGCTGATCAGATAGGGCGACAGCGCCGGACGGTACAGGTAAAAGACTTTTTTATGGAAAGGAACGCGAAAAACCTGCGCCATTTCCAAAAGTTTCGAGGCGGTGCTTTTTAAGCCGCTGACCGTGCTGATGTGCAGGATCGGATAGGCGACCAGAAAAGAAATCAGGATCGAAAGGTTTTTCGAACCGGTCCAGATCAGGGCGAGGATGACAAATGACGCGACCGGGATAGATTTCATAAACTGAATTGGCGGTTCCAGAAATTCCCCGACAATCCGGAAGCGGCAGGAGAGCGCCCCGGTCAGGATGCCGAACAGCATGGCGAGAAAAAATCCAATGCAGATGCGGGAAATCGAAAACCAGATGGAACGCCAGAACCCAGCGGTGATCAGACATGAAAAAAAGGTCCGAAGCGTTTTTTCCGGGCCGACGAGTAGGATGTCATTGTGAAAGAAAACAGCGAGCAGCTGCCAGACGAGCAGCCAGAACGCGTATATGCCGAGCTTTTTGAAAAGCTTCGGGAATCCTTTTTTTCTATTCATAAAAAATGCTCCATATCAAAACAGCTGCAGCCGCACGCAAAAGCGCGGGATGCAGCTGTAACTTCTTATCATATGGAAACTTTGTTTCCATATGATAAGAAACGCTCCGCGAGGATGCGCACTCGGCGCAAGAATGTGCCGAAGCACATTTTTTTACCGCAGATAATAGAAATCATCCTCCGGCAGAGAACCGCCAACGGACTGTGGGTTCTGCGAAAGCAGTACGGACAGATAGCCGTTTAACGCATCCTTCATGTCCTGTCCGTCGAGATAGGTGATGTTGCAGGCGGGCAATGCTTTCTGTGCGATGGCAGCTTTTGCGACGATGCCTGCCTTTTCGATCAGGGCAGCAGCACCTTCAGGATCGGCTGCAGTATAGGCGATCGAAGCCTCGTGCTCCGTTAAAAACGTATCTACAAGATCTTTGTGTGCGGCTAAAAACTCGTTGTTGACGATCGAAACGCCGGTCACGAGACGGCTGTTGGAACCATCCTCCTGCAGGCTGTCCCATACTTTTGTCAGATCAAGGACAACGGACAGGCTGTCGTTCTGCGCGATGGCAGCAGTTACAAAAGGTTGTGGAAGCAGACCGATCGCATTGGGATCTTCTGCGAGAACTGCGGCAACCTCGGATGCCTCGGACTTAAATTCGAGGGTCACGGCATCGTCGGAAAGACCGGATGCAGAGATCAGATAGCGGAGCACATATTCCGGGGTTGTGCCTTTGCCGGGCAGATAAACGGTTTTGCCGGACAGGTTTTCGATCGAGCTGATAGAAGAATCGCCGGATACCAGATATAAAACGCCGAGGGTGTTGATATCGATCACGGAAACTTTACCCTCTGTCTTGTGATACAGGACAGAAGCGACGTTTGCGGGCAGCAGGGCGATGTCGATCTTGCCGGAAGCAACCAGACCGGTCAGTTCGTCGGCAGCGGTCACCATTGTGAATTCGTAGTTATTTGCGGCAGTGCCGTTTTGGACATCGTCCATGAGCTTGACCAGTCCCATTGTGGTAGGACCCTTGAGACCGCCTATGCGGACAACGGTGTCATCAGAGCTTTCCTCCAGGGCTTCGGTCGAGGTCTCTGTTTTAGCAGCAGTCATTTCTTCTAAAGAAACTTCCTCGGAGCCGGTTTCGATAGCGCCTTCGGCAGTGCTGATGGTTTCGGAAACAGTGCTTTGCGAAACGGAAGCGGAAGATGAGCAGCCTGCGAGCAGGGATGCGCACAGCAGGGTGCTCATCAGCAGGGAACCAAACTTTTTCATAATCATGTCTCCTTTTTCAGACTTTGATAGATGGTTTTCGTACTGATGCCGTCCAGCATGCCGAGCTTGCCGGACAGGCTGCTGATCTGGTTCATAGGCGCGTCGAGAACAATGCTGATAATAGAAAGACCGCGCTCCCGGTAAGGCAGTCCCATCCGTCCGATAATATACTGTCCGTATTCATGCAAAATACGGTTCATCGTTTCGATCGAATCGGGATTTTCCACCATAATTCCAATCAGGGCTACGCGGTTGTCCATAAAATTTCCTCCTGTGTACGCCTTCTCCCGCAGAAAATCAGCCCGCAATCCGAAAAACTGCGGCAAAAATCTTTAGGGTCAGCACGAATTGTCTTAACAATAGCATAAAATCGGGAGACTGTCAAAAAAAACTGGCATTTTAAAACACCTTATGATATAATCGTACAATGACTGTAGTGAGTTTGATGCGGTTGTGCGTCTTTTTATAAAAACGCTTTTGTACCGGCGGCTCACTGGAATATCCGTCAGACGGACAAAAGCAACACGAGGAGGACTTATACAATGAGTTTACAGGTTGAAAAACTTGAAAAGAACATGGCGAAACTGACCATTGAGGTTTCCGCAGATGAATTTTCCAAGGCACTGGAAGATGCTTACCAGAAAAACAAAAGCAAAATCTCCGTACCCGGTTTCCGTAAGGGCAAGGTTCCCAAGAAGATGATCGAGCAGATGTACGGCAAGGGTGTATTTTATGAAGATGCTGCCAATGCCCTGATTCCGGAAGCATACGAAAAAGCGCTGGAAGAATGTGAAGAGACCATCGTTTCTTCTCCTAAGATCAACGTTACCCAGATCGAAGAGGGCAAATCCTTCATCTTTACTGCAGAGGTTGCATTAAAGCCGGAAGTAACCCTGGGTCAGTATAAGGGCGTTGAGGTTGACAAGGTAGAAGTTTCCGTAACCGACGAAGAGGTTGAGGCTGACTTAAAGCAGCAGCAGGAAAACAATTCCAGAACTGTAGTTGTGGAGCGTCCTGTACAGGATGGCGACATCGCTGTAATCGACTATGAAGGCTTCATCGACGGCGTAGCCTTCGAAGGCGGCAAGGGCACCAACTACAATCTGACGATCGGTTCCCATTCCTTCATCGGCGACTTCGAAGAGCAGCTGATCGGCAAGAACGCAGGCGAAGCGTGCGAAGTAAACGTAACCTTCCCGGAAGAGTACCATGCAAGCGAGCTGGCTGGCAAGCCTGCACAGTTCAAGGTAACTGTTAAGGAAGTAAAGGAAAAACAGCTTCCTGAATTAAACGACGAGTTCGCAGGCGAGGTTTCCGAGTTTGAAACCCTGGCTGAGTACAAAGAAGATATCAAGAAGAGCCTGCTTGCAAAGAAAGAAGCAGACGCTAAGGGCGCTAAGGAAGACGCTGTCATCGACGCAATCGTAGAGAATGCGCAGATGGAGATCCCGGACGCTATGGTAGAGACTCAGCAGAGACAGACCATCGACGAGTTCGGTCAGAGACTGCAGATGCAGGGTCTGAACCTGGAGCAGTACTTCCAGTTCACCGGTCTTACCTACGAGCACATGATGGAGCAGGTAAAACCTCAGGCGGAGCGCAGAATCAAATCCAGACTGGTTCTGGAAGCAGTTGCAGCTGCTGAGAATATCGAAGCTACGGAAGAAGATTTCGATGCAGAAGTAAAGCGCATGGCAGAAGGCTACAAGATGGAAGCAGACAAGATCAAAGAGCTGATGGGTGAAGCCGGCAAGAAGCAGATCATGGAAGATCTGGCTGTCCGCAAAGCTGTAGATTTCGTTGTAGGCGAAGCAGTAGAGAAATAATTTCAAACTGCGAACGATTCGAACATGATCTAAAATATTTCTTAAATATCAGCTGGATTTGTTGCAAAAGACAATGCCATGGGATAAGATTGGAAACAGATCAAATCCGACAGCGGGGCAGTTTCCTGCTGCAATAAAAAAGAAAACCGCAGGGTTTTATGTATGCCAGAGCAGGGGCGTTTAACTGCTCTGGCATACCCCTTGTGAAAGGAGAGTGCTCAGATATGAGTTTAGTACCTTATGTAATCGAACAGACAAGCCGCGGAGAACGTTCTTATGACATTTATTCCAGACTGCTCAAAGAAAGAATTATTTTCCTGGGTGAGGAAGTAAACGATGTAACGGCGAGCCTCGTTGTGGCTCAGCTTCTTTTCCTGGAATCTGAAGACCCGGACAAGGATGTCCATCTGTATATCAACAGCCCCGGCGGCTCTATTTCTGCCGGTATGGCAATTTATGATACGATGAAATTTATCAAATGCGATGTCTCTACGATCTGTATCGGTATGGCGGCAAGCATGGGAGCCTTTTTGCTGGCAGGCGGCACGAAAGGCAAGAGAATGGCCCTCCCGAATGCGGAAATTATGATCCATCAGCCTCTGGGCGGCGCACAGGGACAGGCGACTGATATTGAAATCAACGCGAAGCATATATTAAAAACAAAAGAGAGAATGAACAGAATTCTTGCGGAGAATACTGGAAAAGAGTACGAAGTGATTGCTGCGGACACCGAAAGAGATAACTGGAAGACCGCAGAAGAAGCCAAAGAATATGGCCTGATCGATATGATTATCACTTCCCACGAGGATTATTTGAAATAAGAAATAGATAGGAGAACGATATGGCAGGCAGATTTTCTGATGACCAGGTGAGATGTTCCTTCTGCCACAAGACACAGGATCAGGTGCATAAGCTGATTGCTGGTCCGGACGGCGTATATATCTGTGATGAGTGCGTGGACATCTGTGCCGAAATCATCGAAGAGGAAAATGAAGAAGAACCGCAGGAGGAAGATCCTAAACAGATCAACCTGCTGAAACCGGTGCAGATCAAAGAATTCCTCGATGATTATGTGATCGGTCAGGAAGAGGCCAAAAAGGTACTGTCCGTTGCTGTATATAACCATTATAAAAGAGTGACAGCCGGGGCGGACGACGATGGCGTTGAGCTGCAGAAGTCCAACATTATTATGCTGGGACCTACCGGCAGCGGCAAGACATATCTTGCACAGTCTCTGGCGAAGATCATCAACGTACCGTTTGCGATCGCAGATGCGACGACGCTGACGGAAGCCGGATATGTCGGTGAGGATGTTGAAAACATCCTGTTAAAGCTGATTCAGGCGGCTGATTATGATATTGAACGGGCACAGCTCGGTATTGTATATCTGGATGAAATCGACAAGATCACGAAGAAAAGTGAAAACGTATCGATTACCCGCGACGTTTCGGGAGAGGGCGTACAGCAGGCACTGCTGAAGATCATGGAAGGCACAGTAGCGAGTGTTCCTCCCCAGGGCGGACGGAAGCACCCGCAGCAGGAGCTGATTCCGATTGACACGACGAACATTTTGTTCATCTGCGGCGGCGCCTTTGACGGCATCGAGCGGATCGTGGAATCCAGACTGGACAAAAAGAGCATCGGCTTCAACGCACAGATTTCTTCCAACGTAGAGCGCAAGGCAGGCGAGCTGTATGCGGATGTAACTCCGCAGGATCTGGTGAAGTTCGGACTGATTCCGGAGTTCGTCGGACGCGTGCCGATTACGGTAGCGCTGGAGGGACTGGACAGAGAGGCATTGATCCGAATCCTCATGGAGCCGAAGAATGCGCTGATCAAGCAGTATCAGAAGCTCTTTGGATTCGACCATGTAAAGCTTTCCTTTGAGAAGGAAGCGATTGAAAAGATCGCTGACCTCGCGCTGGAGAGAAAGACAGGCGCCAGAGGACTTCGCTCCATCATGGAAAAGACGATGATGGATGTGATGTATCAGATCCCTTCCGATCCGAGCATTACACAGTGCGTAATTACAAAAGAAGCGGTAGAAGGAACCGGAAAACCGATGGTGGTACGGCGTGAAAAACAGGGACTTCTGGACGGCTTTAAAGAAGCAAAATAGAATGACAGTAAAAGACGCCGCCCGCGACAGATACGGACGGCGTTTTTATCGTATAGGAAACTTCGTTTCCATACGATAAAAAATACTCCGCAGGATTTTATCCTAAACTCCGCATCAATAGGAGATAGCATACGATGGAAAATTTCAAAAAACTTCCGGTGATCGCCCTGCGCAGCATGACGATCCTGCCGGATACGATGATACATTTTGACCTGATCCGCAAGAAGTCCATTCTGGCGGCAGAACAGGCGATGAGCGAAGATCAGGAGGTATTTCTGGTAACCCAGTGCCATGCTGAGACGGAGGACCCGCAGGCAGAGGATCTGTACCAGATCGGCTGTATTGCAAAGGTAAAACAGGTCACGAAGCTGCCGGACAATCTGGTTCGCGTTCTCGTAGAGGGCGTTTGCAGAGGACGTCTTAGGACGCTTTTTGGAGAGTGGGAATGGCTCGGTGGCGACATCGAGGTGCTGGAAGTGCCGGCAATGGACGAAAGCAGGAAAGAAGCGATGCTGCGCAGCGCGCGCGATCGTTTCACAGAATACTGCAAATATTATCCCAGAACGGGACGGACGCTTCTGCGCCATATGGAGGAAATTCACGATCCTGGTAAGCTGATGGATCAGATTATCGAAAATATTCCGGCAGATTACACCGTAAAGCAGAAAATTTTGGAGCAGGTGGATCTCGAAAGCCGTTTCGAAGCGCTGGCAGAGGTGCTTGCGACGGAGGTAGAGGTTGCCAGAATCCGCACTGATCTGACGGAAAAAGTGCGGGAACGTGTGGATAAAAACCAAAAAGATTACATTTTGCGGGAACAGCTGAAATATATTCAGGAGGAGCTGGGGGAGGACGATGCGTCGGATGCAGCATTGTATGAAGAAAAGCTGCAGCAGCTCAAAGCCTCTAAAGAAGTAAAGGAAAAGATCGCAAAAGAAATCTCCAGATTCAAACGGCTTTCCACAAACAGTGCAGAGTCCGGTGTGGAACGTGCCTACATCGAGACACTTTTGGAGCTTCCGTGGGACAAAACCTCCCGCGAAACTTCCGACCTGACCCGCGCGGAGGAGATTCTTGACCGGGATCATTATGGTCTGGAACAGGTAAAGGAGCGTATGCTGGAATTTCTGGCGGTACGCGCGCTGACCAAACAGGGAGAAAGCCCGATTATCTGTCTGGTAGGACCTCCCGGAACCGGTAAAACCTCGATTGCACGCAGCGTTGCAGAGGCGTTGAATAAAAAATACGTCCGCATCAGCCTTGGCGGTGTGCGGGATGAGGCGGAGATCCGGGGACACAGAAGAACCTATGTCGGCTCAATGCCCGGACGGATTGTCAATGGTTTGAGACAGGCAGGCGTGAAAAACCCGCTGATGCTGCTGGACGAGGTGGATAAGGTTTCGAGCGACTATAAAGGAGACACCGCTTCGGCGCTTCTGGAAGTGCTGGATGCCGAACAAAACCGCAATTTCCGTGATCATTATGTGGAAATTCCGATCGATTTATCGGAGGTGCTGTTTGTTGTGACGGCAAATACGACCGAGACAATTCCGCGTCCGCTTCTGGATCGTATGGAAGTGATCGAGGTCAGCAGTTATACCGCTGCGGAAAAGTTCCACATCGCACGGGAGCATCTGATGCCCAAGCAGCTGAAGAAAAACGGTATGCAGGGACGGCTGATCGTCAGTGATAATGCACTGCGCAGCGTGATTGAGGGTTATACAAGAGAAGCCGGTGTCAGAGGTCTGGAGCGAAAGCTTGGGGAGATCTGCCGGAAAGCAGCGAGAGAGCTGTTAAAAGAGGATAAAAGCTGTATCCGCGTCAACGACCGGAACCTCGAAAAATATCTCGGCAAGCCCAGATTCCATTCCCTGAAAGCAAATCAGACGGACGAAATCGGAATTGTGCGCGGCCTGGCATGGACGAGTGTGGGCGGCGATACGCTGCAGATTGAAGTCAATATGATGCCGGGCAAAGGCGAGCTGGAGCTGACCGGACAGTTAGGCGATGTGATGAAGGAATCCGCTATGACTGGCCTGAGCTATATCCGTTCGGTCAGCGAGCGGTACCAGATCGATCCCGACGTATTTAAAAAGAATGATTTTCATATTCATATTCCGGAGGGAGCGGTTCCAAAGGACGGACCGTCCGCCGGTATTACGATGGCGACGGCGCTTCTGTCTGCGCTGACCCATACGCCGGTTCGCGCCGATCTGGCGATGACGGGCGAAATTACGCTGCGGGGCAGAGTGCTGCCCATCGGCGGCTTAAAGGAAAAGACTCTGGCGGCAAAGACTGCTGGAATCAAGACAGTATTGGTGCCAGAAAAGAACCGTCCGGACGTTGAAGAGATTCCGGCGGAGATCAAAAATGGGTTGGAAATTCTTTTTGTAGAAACGATGGACGATGTGATTGCGCACGCTTTTGTGGGCGGGAAAGGAAACAACTGATATGGTAATCAAATCCGTTCAATTGGAAACGGTCTGCGGCATTACGAGTAAGCTTCCGGACAATATGCTGCCGGAAATTGCATTTGCCGGAAAGAGTAATGTTGGCAAATCCTCCCTCATCAATGGGATCATGAACCGGAAAAGCCTGGCGAGAACTTCTTCCCAGCCCGGCAAAACCCAGACCATCAACTTTTATAATGTAAATGAAGTGTTTTATCTGGTAGATCTGCCTGGCTATGGCTACGCAAAAGCCAATCAGGAAGTCAAGGCACAGTGGGGCAAGATGATCGAACGATACCTGCATTCCTCCAAGCAGCTAAAGGCGGTTTTTTTGCTGATCGATATCCGGCACGACCCGTCTGCAAACGATAAGCAGATGTATCAGTGGATGCGTCATTACGGCTTTGATCCGATCATCATTGCAACCAAGCTGGACAAAATCAACCGCAGTCAGATCCAAAAGCAGCTCAAGGCAATTCGGGTTGGCTTAGAGGCACAGAAGGATACGATCATCATCCCGTATTCCTCTCTTTCCAAGCAGGGACGGGAAGAAATTTATGATCTGCTCGACAGCATTCTCTCAGAAGACGGAGGCATTAAAGCATGTGGAGACAATCCAGAAAATATGTAAAAGCGGTGTTAAACCTGATCACTGCAGTAGTGATCTTGCTGTTTGTCGTATTTGTTGTGCCATCGGTCATTTCGTATTTTATGCCTTTTGTAATTGGCTGGATCATCGCGATGATCGCAAACCCGCTGGTGCGTTTTTTGGATGAAAAGATTAAGATCCGCAGAAAAGCAGGCTCTGCGATCGTCATTATTGCAGTTATCGCTGCGATCGTAGCTGGTATTTACGGGATCCTGAGCCTGCTTGCAGGACAGCTGAAGGGATTTGTGGAAGAGCTGCCGGGACTCTGGAAGGCAATGGAGTCTGATATTTCCAACGCGGGAAGCTCACTGGAAAGCTTTTCTCACTATTTTTCTCCAAACGTGCAGGAGCAGGTTGCCAGAATTCTGAATTCGCTGATGAAGCTGTTGAGCAGCGCAGTGGATCATATGGGCAGTCCGACGGTATCTGCAGTCGGCAATTTTGCAAAAAATATCCCGACGATCATCGTCGGTGTCATCATGTGCCTGTTGTCCTCTTATTTCTTCGTTGCGCAGCGGGAAGAAGTGATTGCTGCGTTTCGCAGATATGTACCGGAGAACTTCCGCAAAAAGTGGGATGTGATGTATCACAGTCTGACCGGTGCCATTGGCGGATATTTCAAAGCACAGCTAAAGATCGAGATCTGGGTATATCTTCTGATGCTGGTAGGCTTTTTGATCCTGCGTGTGCGTTACGGTGCGCTGATTTCGATCGGGATTGCGATCCTGGATTTTCTGCCGGTATTCGGAACCGGTACGGTTCTGTGGCCATGGGCAGTGATCAAGGTGCTTGGCGGAGACTTTAAAATGGCCATCGGGCTGCTGATCATCTGGGGGGTTGGACAGCTTTTGCGTCAGCTCATCCAGCCGAAAATTGTTGGGGATTCCATTGGCGTTCCGCCGCTTCCGACCCTGTTTCTGATCTTTATCGGTTATAAGGTAGGCAGCGTTGCCGGCATGATCCTGGCAGTTCCGGCAGGCATTATTGTTGCCAATATGTATCAGGCAGGATTTTTTGACACAACCATTGACAGTGTGCGGATCCTGGTGCATGGTTTTAACCAGTTCCGGCGCCTGACCCCGGAGGATAAGGCAGAGATTTCGGAGAAAAAGGAATAAAAAACGTTGTCGTGAGGTTCGGGGCGGCGCGCCAAAGTCTGAGGAAACGCTTGGTTGTTCGGGGGTTTTGGCGCGCTGCGCCCGCAGAGTGGAGGACGATTTGCGCAACTTTAGAATTGTGATTCAATACGAAGGAACCAGATATCAGGGCTGGCAGCGGCAGGGGACGACTCAGAACACACTGCAGGGCAAATTCGAGGCGCTGCTTTCGAAAATTGCGGGGACTCCGGTGGAAATCCAGGCATCCGGCAGGACGGATGCAGGTGTGCACGCCCTAGGGCAGACCGCGAATTTCCATATGAATACGGAGCTTTCCTGCGAAGAGCTTCTGGATAAGCTGAACCAGTATCTGCCGGAGGATGTGGCGGTTATTTCCTGTCAGGAGGCTGCTCCCAGGTTCCACGCGCGTTTAAATGCGGTCGGTAAGACCTATTGCTACCGGATTCACAACAGCAAAATCCCGGCGGTGTTTGACAGACGGCTGGTATGGCAGATCGAACAGCAGTTAGATGTAGATGCGATGAAAACAGCGGCGAAGTATCTGGTCGGGACGCATGATTTTGCAGCGTTTACCTCCGCAAAAAACAAGAAAAAATCGACTGTCCGCTCGATAGAGTCCATTTTGTTTGAGCAAAACGGCGCGGATATCCGGATTTCTTTTCGGGGAGACGGATTTTTGTTCCATATGGTCCGCATTCTGACCGGAACACTGGTGGAGGTCGGTCTAGGGGTGCGCAGACCGGAAGAAATTGCTGCGATTCTGGACGGAAAAGACCGGCAGAAGGCGGGAATGCTGGCACCGGCGTCCGGACTTTGCCTGATGGAGGTTTATTATCAGTAGAGGATCTTTATGAAAAAGATATGGAATCAACTGGGACACAGTCTTTTTGCAGAGGATGAAAGCAGTCGAAAAACAAAGCACATTCTCAAGACTGTGTTTTTCTTTTATATTCTTGTGCTGCTCAAGGTGATTGTTTTTAAGTATCCCCTTGCGCGGCTGGAGGCGATCGCTGCTTCCTGGACAAAGGAGGTTGTCTGGGAGGGACTTGGAACCGCCAACTTCACTTTATTTAAGACGATTCGGATGTATATCCGTTACTGGGGAAAACTAAACAGCTTTGAAAATCTTTTCGGCAACGTGCTTGCTTTTGTGCCGCTTGGCTTCTTACTGCCGTTTCTGCAAAAGGAGAGCCGCCGATTCTGGATTCTGTTTCTGGACGCGTTCGTGCTTGTCTGCTGTATCGAGCTGTTTCAGCTTTTTACGGCATTCGGCGCATTTGATGTGGATGATATTTTGCTGAACTGCGTGGGTGCGCTGCTGGGATATGCGGTTTTTTCGCGCTGCCTGCGGGGCGCCCGTCGGACACAGGAGAAGCAGGATGTATCGGGTGCACCGGGCACCGTCGGATAAAACGCGGTATCTGGGATGGAAGCATAGAGCGTGCTGCGCGGAATGCGGTTGGTATTCGTAAAAAATTTCACTGCGCTACGCTGCCGGAACGCAGAATTGGCGCTGGATTTTTCTGTGGAAATGGAGTAACATGAAAACATGTTTGCTGCATAGCAGAAAAAACTACATAACAATTTGAAAAATGGGGAGATACAAAAGGAGGAGAGGGTCGATGCGACTGATTTTTATTCGACATGCAGAACCGGATTATTCAATTGACAGCCTGACAGAAAAGGGCTGGCGGGAAGCGAAGCTTCTTGCTGAGCGCACGAAGCGTTGGAAGGTGGATGAATTTTACTGCTCGCCGCTTGGCAGGGCGAAGGATACTGCTTCGTTTACGCTGAAGGAATGCGGCAGGGAGGCAGTGACATGTGATTGGATGCGCGAATTCGATGCCTGTGTCGTTGACCCGGAAACCGGAAAGAACCGGCTGAGCTGGGATTTAAAGCCCGCTTACTGGACAAAAGAGCCGGATTTGCTGAATATAGATCGTTTTCTGGAAACGGATCTGATGAAAAGCGGTCCGGTTGCAGAGACCTATCAGAAAGTCTGCGATGGCTTAGACGGCATCCTCGCAAAACACGGTTACCACAGGGAGGGACGCTTATATCGCACGAAGCAGCATAATGAGGACACAGTCGTGCTGTTCTGCCATATGGGAGTGACATTTTATATGCTGTCCCACCTGCTTTCCATTTCTCCGGTGTGTCTGAATCATACGATGTTTCTGCCGCCGTCTTCCGTGACGGTTGTGAGTACGGAAGAGGTGGAGCAGGGCTATGGGATGTTCCGGACGCAGATGCTGGGAGACACGTCTCATCTGTACTGCGCCGGGGAGCCGGTGTCCCACATGGGATATTTTGCGGAGATTCTGCAGGAGCGTCCGTTATGATCGTACCGCGGGGCACGGCAGGTGCACAATCGGCACGTCAGCCTGCGGGCGCATCGTCTGCACAATCGGCGTGTCAGCCTGTAGGCACAGCATCTGCGCAATCCGTCATTCCAACCGCTTACGCTATGCCGCAATCTGTAGTGCTTCCGATTGCGGACACAGCGCTCCTTACAGCACGGACGCTTGCACGCTATCATTTTCCGGAAGATGAGCGTGAGCAGCTCAAACAGCTGTGCACCCAGCTAAAGGATACCTGCAGTGATCAGATCAGCTGCAGGTTCGCAGCGTGTCCGGAAAAAGAAGACCGACTGGCAGCATCCATGACACTTGGAAAAGGAGTGGACGAGCTGCAGGAAAAGCTTCAAGAGCAGGACATGCTGCTGGAAAGTTATATGGTTGAAACGCTCGCCGGAGAAGCTCTGATGGAAGCCTATAGCCGATTCCATGTGGAAATTCATCGAAGAACCGGATGGTTTGTGAAGCAGATGAGCTTTTTGGGAAGCAGCAGTGAGCCGATCGAACAGCTGCCGACGCTGCTGAAAATGCTTGACTGCAATGGTCAATACACCGCTTCCTACATCACCTGCAATGAAAGCCTTTGCCTGATCCCGAAAAAAAGCGTCGTGTTCTGGGCAGAATTGACAAAGGAGGGCGTCCGCTGCGCCGGTGTATGCGACAGCTGTGAAAATGTGCAGTGTGAGAACCGAATCCCGGATAATCCGGACAATCAGGAAGCGGCAGAAAAGACGGAAGGCGTGGTAGAGAGCATTCGATGGCCGGATCTGTTCGGACGGCCGCTGCCCTATGGCTATAATCGGATTTTTGGCAGATAAAAAGACCGAATGGAGGAAGACAAGACGTGAAGAAACTGCTTTGTTATTTGAAAGGGTATGAAAAGGAAACCGTGCTCGCCCCTTTGTTTAAAATGCTGGAAGCACTGTTTGAGCTGTTTGTCCCGCTGGTAATGGCTGCGGTGATCGACCAGGGTATCGGCGGATCGAACAAACCGTACATCGTGAGGATGTGCATGCTTTTGATTGCACTGGGCATCATCGGACTGGTCTGCTCGATTACAGCGCAGTACTTTGCGGCGAAGGCGGCGACCGGATTTTCCACCCGTCTGCGCCATGAGCTGTTTGCGCACATCCAGGGACTGTCCTATACGGAAATGGATACCCTCGGCACGTCTACGCTGATTACGAGAATGACGAGTGATATCAACCAGGTACAATCCGGTGTCAATCTGGTGCTGCGCCTGTTTTTGCGTTCGCCCTTTATCGTATTCGGCGCGATGATTATGGCGTTTACTGTAGATGCAAAGGCGGCGCTGATTTTTGTGGTGACGATTCCGCTGCTTTCCATCGTCGTGTTCGGCATTATGCTCTGGACGATGCCTCTGTACAAAAAGGTGCAGGCGGCGCTGGATCAGGTGCTGGGTCTGACCCGGGAAAACCTGACAGGCGTGCGCGTCATCCGTGCTTTCAATAAAGAAGAGGAAGAATTAAGCCGTTATCAGGAAAAAAATGAAACGCTGACCGGGCTGCAGAAATACGTCGGCAGAATCTCCGGTCTGATGAACCCCATCACTTATGTGATCGTCAACGTTTCGATCATTGCGCTGTTGTATACCGGCGCGATCCGCGTAGATTCCGGCATCCTGACCCAGGGACAGATCGTAGCGCTTGTCAATTACATGTCCCAGATTCTGGTGGAGCTTGTCAAGCTGGCGAACCTGATTATCACGGTGACAAAAGCGATCGCCTGCGGCAACCGTGTGCAGAGCGTGCTGGAAGTGCAAAACAGTATGGAGCTGGCTGATGTGGAACAGAAAATTGAGACGGACAAAAATGCGCCTGCGGTTGTCTTCGACCATGTGTGTCTGACTTATGCGGGAGCGGGCAGCGAATCGCTGACGGACATCAGCTTTACGGCAAAGCATGGCGAGACGATCGGCATCATCGGCGGTACGGGTTCCGGTAAATCCAGTGTGGTCAATCTGATCCCCCGTTTTTACGATGTAACAAAGGGACGTGTCCTGGTAGACGGCGTGGACGTCAAAGATTACAGCCCGGAAGTGCTGCGCAGCAGGATTGGCATCGTGCCGCAGAAAGCAGTGCTGTTTGCCGGAACCATTGTAGAGAATCTGCGCTGGGGAAAGAAGGACGCGTCCAAAGAAGAAATGTGGAAAGCGCTGGAAATTTCCCAGTCAAAAGAGTTTGTTGAGAAAAAAGACGGACAGCTCGAGAGCAGAATCGAGCAGGGAGGCAAGAATTTATCCGGCGGTCAGAGACAGCGTCTGACCATTGCCCGTGCCCTTGTCAGACAGCCAGAGATCCTGATTTTGGACGACAGCGCGTCTGCCCTCGACTATGCGACGGATGCGGCACTTCGAAAAGCGATCCGAAATATGGAAGGAAATCCTGCGGTCTTTATCGTTTCCCAGAGAACGTCCTCCATTCAGCATGCAGACCGGATCCTGGTGCTGGACGATGGAAAGGCTGCCGGCCTTGGAACCCATGAGGAGCTGCTTGCAAGCTGTCCGGTTTATCAGGAAATTTATTATTCCCAGTTCGATGAAAAGGCGGCGAAGGCAGTGCGTGAAAACGCCGCCAATGCGGGTAAGGCAGAGAAAGGAGGATGCTGAGCATGGCAAAAAAAATGGAAGCAGGACAGACGCAGACCCTGAAAAAAGTGCTGCACTATATGAAGCCGTACCGTTTTTTCCTTCTTTTATCTGTGATTTTAGCGGCGATTACTGTCGCATCCACGCTGTATCTTCCACTGCTAATCGGTAAAGCGGTGGATTGCATCGTTGGAAAAGGTAATGTCAATTTTGACGGACTGATTGCAGTTCTGATCAAAATGGCGGTCATGATCGGGATCACCGCACTGGCGCAGTGGATTATGAACGTCTGCAACAATAAACTGACCTATCAGATCGTGCGGGATATTCGAAACGAGGCATTTGAAAAGATAGAGGTCCTGCCCCTCAAATACATTGACGGACATGCCCACGGTGAGATCGTCAGTCGTGTCATCGCGGACGTCGATCAGTTTGCGGACGGTCTGCTGATGGGCTTTACCCAGCTCTTTACCGGTGTGATTACGATTCTGGGAACGATCGGCTTCATGCTTTCGGTCAACGTCGGCATCACGATTGTCGTGCTGGTGGTAACACCGGTTTCCTTGTTTGTGGCCTCGTTTATCGCAAAACGGACCTTCAGCATGTTCAAGGCCCAGTCCGAAGCGAGAGGCGAGCAGACCGCTTTGATCGATGAAATGATCGGCAACCAGAAGATTGTGCAGGCATTCGGGCAGGAAAAGGATGCCATCGAAAAATTCGACGAAATCAACGGCCGTCTCCAGACTTGCTCGTTGAAAGCGATTTTCTTTTCCTCCATCACAAATCCGTCCACCCGTTTTGTCAATAGCCTTGTGTATACCGGCGTTGGCATCTTCGGCGCGCTGGCTGCGATCAACGGACGGCTGACGGTCGGACAGCTGAGCAGCTTTTTGAGCTATGCAAATCAGTACACCAAACCCTTTAATGAAATTTCCGGCGTCGTAACAGAGCTGCAGAACGCGATCGCCTGCGCGGGACGGGTATTCGAGCTGATTGAAGAAAAATCTCAGGTGCCGGAAGTGGAAAATGCGGTTTCACTGCAGCATGTGGATGGAAAAGTGGAGCTGAAGGACGTTGCGTTTTCCTATGTGCCGGAGCAGAAGCTCATTGAGAACTTCAATCTGCAGGTAAAGCCGGGTGAGCGCGTGGCGATTGTCGGACCCACCGGATGCGGCAAAACGACGGTGATCAACCTGCTGATGCGGTTTTATGATGTAAACAGCGGCTCCATTTCGGTAGAAGATGTGGATATCCGGGAAATGACCAGACACAGCCTGCGTGCGGGATACGGCATGGTGCTGCAGGAAACCTGGCTGAGAGCCGGAACCATCCGCGACAACATTACGGTCGGAAAGCCGGATGCGACGCAGGAAGAGATCGAAGCAGCGGCGAAGGCATGCCATGCGCACAGTTTTATTATGCGCTTGCCGGAGGGCTATGACACGGTTATTTCGGAGGACGGCGGAAGCCTTTCCCAGGGACAGAAGCAGCTTCTGTGCATCACGCGCGTTATGCTGTGCCGCCCGCCGATGCTGATTTTAGACGAGGCGACGTCCTCAATCGATACCAGAACAGAATTAAAGATTCAGAATGCATTTGCAAAGCTGATGGAAGGCAGGACGAGCTTTATCGTTGCACACCGTCTTTCCACCATCCGCAGCGCGGACGTCATTCTGGTCATGAAGGATGGTCATATCATCGAGCAGGGCAACCACGAGACGCTGCTTGCACAGAACGGCTTTTATGCAACGCTGTATAACAGCCAGTACGCAATGTGAGCGGTATCGGGAGAAAATAGAACTCTATTTGAAAGGGACGAATCGAAAAAAAGATTCGGCCCTTTTTTATCGTATAGGAAACTTCGTTTCCATACGATAAAAATGCTCCGCGAGGA
>OGQE01001646.1_pt1 | contig 19377 bp, 20 predicted proteins | sample 1553131 | NCBI WGS metagenome assembly OGQE01 (sample SAMEA2579929, study PRJEB22360) | human gut metagenome | biome: human gut; feature: human-associated habitat; material: faeces | place: Denmark | collected 2008/2010
CAGCTCCTTTCCCCGGTCGGGAGGCTTCCGCCCCCGGAACCCCGCCACGGCCATTACGGCCCTGCGGGTGCTGCGCAGCCGGGGCTGGAACATCCCGGACAGCGCCATCCGTGCCGGTCTGGAACAGGTGCGCTGGCCGGGCCGGTTCGAGCTGCTGCGGCATTCGCCCGCCTTTTTGCTGGATGGCAGCCACAACGCCCATGGAATGCGGGCCACCGTGCAGAGCCTGCGGGACCGCTTTCCGGGGCAGAAGTTCGTGTTCCTGCTCAGCATCATGGCGGACAAGGATGTGGACGAGATGCTGACACTGCTCCTGCCGCTGGCCGGGCAGTTCGTCACCGTGGCGGCCCATCCCCCCCGCGCCATGCCCGCTGAGACGCTGGCCGAACAGATCCGCGCCCGGGGCGGCAGGGCCGAGCCTGCTTCCACCATTGAAGCCGGTGTGGCCCGGGCGGTCGCCCTTGGGGGCACCGGCCCCGTGTGCGCACTGGGCACGCTCTACTTCTCCGGCGATGTGCGGGAAGCGTTTGCAAAATTGAACCAGTAAAGAAGAGGGGCTGCGGCACACGGGAAAACCGGTGCAGCAGCCCCCTTTTTGCGGACTGGCTTACAAAAAAATGCCCCACTGTTTTGTGATGCACAGAACAGCGGGGCAGTATCATTTATGGGGTGGGGATGTGCTCAGGAGATGCGCTTCTGCTCAGGCCTTGCCTGCGCAGCCGAACAGCTCGATCTTCTCCTTGCACTTGTCAACGATGGCCTGAGCGCCGGGAGCCAGCAGCTTGCGGGGGTCGAAGCCCTTGCCCTGCTGATCCTTGCCCTCTTCGATATACTTGCGGGTAGCCTCAGCGAAGACCAGCTGGCACTCGGTGTTGATGTTGATCTTGGAGACGCCCAGGCTGATGGCCTTTGCGATCATGTCGTCAGGGATGCCGGTGCCGCCGTGCAGGACCAGAGGAATGTTATTGGTAGCCTTATGGATGCGGTCCAGAGCCTCGAAGTCCAGACCCTTCCAGTTGGCGGGGTAGACGCCGTGAATGTTGCCGATGCCGGCGGCCAGGAAGTCGATGCCCAGATCAGTGATCTTTGCGCACTCTGCGGGGTCAGCGATCTCGCCATTACCCACGACGCCGTCCTCGACGCCGCCGATGGAGCCGACCTCGGCCTCGATGCTCATGCCCTTGGAGTGTGCCAGAGCGACCAGCTCCTTGGTCTTCTCCACATTCTCCTCGATGGAGTAGTGGCTGCCGTCGAACATGATGGAAGAGAAACCGGCCTCAACGCAGGCCTTGCAGCCCTCGTAGGTGCCGTGGTCCAGATGCAGAGCGACCGGGACGGTGATGCCCATGGAATCGACCATTGCATCGACCATAGCAGCGACGGTCTTGAAGCCGGTCATGTACTTGCCGGCACCCTCGGAGACACCCAGGATGACAGGACTCTTCATCTCCTCGCAGGCGGTCAGAACAGCCTTGGTCCACTCCAGGTTGTTGATGTTGAACTGAGGCACACCGTAGTGGCCGTCACGAGCTTTGATGAGCATTTCGGTTGCATTTACCAACATTATTATTACCTCCAAAAATTATCGGGGTCTGTTCGTACCCACACACCGCTTTGTGCATGGTTTAACGAAGTTGCACCCTAAGTATACCCCAAACAGCGGGTAAAATCAATCCACCGGAGAGTTTTTGTAACCAAACCGAAGCTTTCTTGGCCAGCAGTGTGCTCGAAAGACAGAGAAATAAGTGGGATGCAACATTTTATACAGGCTTCGACAACATCCGGCCAGACCGGCGGCGGAGATGCCAAAGCAGACGATTTTCAACAGGAATCCACATTCGTCAAAATGATGTTGGATAAAAAGGCAAAACAAGTGCCGCTCTGCTTCAAAATTTTGTCATAATTCTGACTTGAAAATTACAAAATGTATGCAAGGTTCTGAGCCTGTCGAGATAAGATTGTGGAAAACCTTGTGGAAAGTGTGGAATTCCACCCGGAAAACAGGCTTGAACGCTTGAGTTTTGAACTTTCTCCACAGAGTTTTCAACTTGTGGAAAAAACAGGGCGGGTATACGGATGGTAAAGCGGTCTGAATGTGGAAAACTTTTACCACAGGCAAAAAGACGGATAACCGGCGCGCAAAAGGCAACACTTCTCCCATGAGGAGCTGCCCGGGCGGGCGGCACAGAAATTTCACGGGAAGAAAAAGCGCAATTCTATGGCAAACCCCTGCCGCTTATGTTATACTTCAAGATGAGTTATAAGCGCTGTACGTCTGAAATGCGTCAGTGCCTGCCGCAAAATGCAGCTTTACAGCGCTGCGGCCCTGAAAACTCGTTTGAAGCGATACGATGACGCCGGGCCGGAAGGGCTTTGGCGTCCTGCGATAGAAACGGAAGGAGAACTTCATGGAAGAACGCAATATGCCCCGCCGTCCCCGCCGCGAAAAGGCCGACGACCAGCCCCGGAACGAGAGCCTCGTCTACGGCAAGAACCCGGTCACAGAGCTGCTGAAGAGCGGCTCCGGCGTGGATACGGTGCTGCTGGCCGAGGGCATGGCCCCGGCTGTGGCCGCTTACTATACCGCAATGGCGAAGGAAGCCGGTGCCACCGTCAAGCGGGTACACCCCAACAAGCTGCGCCTCATGACCGGCACCGAGAGCCATCAGGGCGTGGCTGCCTTTGCCAGTGAGATCGAATACGCAACGGTGGAGGACCTGCTGGCCGCTGCCAAAGAGAAGGGCGAACCGCCCTTCCTCGTGCTGAGCGACGGCATCGAAGACCCCCACAATCTGGGCGCTGTCATGCGCTCGGCTCTGCTGTGCGGCGCTCACGGCATCGTCATCCCCAAGCGGGGCGGCGCATCCGTGACCCCCACCGTCATCAAGTCCAGCGCCGGTGCGGCTGAGCGCCTGCCCGTGGCCCGTGTGGCCAACATCGGCGAGACCATCCGCCGCCTCAAGGAGCAGGGTGTTTTCGTCTACTGCGCCGACATGGACGGCGTGTCCCTGCGCAAGAATAACCTCACCGGCCCCATTGCGCTGGTGCTGGGCAGCGAGGGCAGCGGTGTGTCGCAGCTGGTCAAGAAGCTCTGCGACGGCGTTGTGAGCCTCGATATGACCGCACAGGGTACCGGCGTGGACAGCTTCAATGTCTCGGTGGCCGCAGGCATCATCCTGTATGAGATCCAGAGCCAGCGCGCCGCACAGGGCTGAGCTGGTCCGTGCCGAACGAAACGAGGGAGGGAAGATCAGGATGCCAAAGGATGACGAGCGGAAGGAAATGACGCAGGAAGAGCTCGACGCCCGCGAAGAAAAATTCCGCACCTTTTTTACCACCAGTGTAGCCCAGGTCCCGGAGGAGATGACCCGGCGGGACGATGAGAATGAAGAAAAGCCCAAGAGCCTGCTGGGCCGGCTGTTCCGCCGTGAAAAGGGCGAACAGCAGGAAGGCGGCACACCCGAAGAGAGCCGTACCGGCGAGATACAGCTGGGCGGCGAGGAGCCGGAGGAACCCTCCGACCTGGAGCTGGTCCTGGCGCTGGAAGAGGAAGTCGCAGAGCCGAAGCCCGAGCAGCCGAAGCCAGCCGAGCCGGTCATCTCCTGAACCCCCAGCCCCCCCGCAGCCCGGGGGAGCCGGTCAGCGCCCCCCAGCCTGAGCCGGAAAAGCCCCAAAAGCCCGCAGGACCCCTCAAAGCGCCGGAGCCGCCTGCTCCCAAGCCGGAGAAAAAGCCGGCAGAAAAGCAGGCCGCGCCCCGGAAAAAGGCGGTCCAGTACGAGCCGCGCACCCCGCAGGAGCAGTACGAGGACCGGGAGATGCAGGCGCTCAAAGCCATGCTGTTTGGTGCAAAGCTTCCGCCGCAGGAGGAAGAGCCTCCCCAGCCGGTGAAGCCCGCAGAACCGGAAAAGAGCACCCCGGCGGTTCCGGTCATTGCAGCGAAACCGGACGCAGAAAAAGAGCCGGATGCAGCGCCGGAGAAGCCGGCTTGGGAGGCCGGGTGGCGGCGCCGGAAAGCCCTGCCGTGCCGATGCCCGAGATGGTGTTTGCAGAAGACAAGGTGTCGAAGCCCCATGCGGCCCCGGCGATGCAGTTCTTCGGCAAGGGGGACGACGAGAAAGCGCCCGCAGCCCCGGCCCGCGCGACGCTGCCGGACAATGACGACAGCATGAGCCTGCCGCTCATGTTCCTGAACGACGGCGACGAGGTGGCTCCGGTGGAGCCGCCGAAGGAGGAAGCGCCTGCACAGCCGGCCGAAGAGGCCGGCACTGCACCGGCTGCTCCGGAGGCTGCACCTGTCGAGGAAGCGCCTGTCGAAGAGGAAAAAACGCCCGAGACGCCGGAACAGGTGGGGGAACGGCTGCACCAGATGGGCGCGGCCCTTACATTGCGCTGTGCGCTGGGCGGCATCCTTGCACTGGTGCTGCTCCACTTCGGCCTCGCTGCAGAGGGCCTTGTCGGCCCGCTGGGCGGTCTTGACCCCGTAACTGCCCCGGCAGCCTTCTATGCCGCTGATCTGCTCTTTCTGGCGCTGGCGCTGGCTGTGGGCTGGCCCGTCGTGAGGGACGGCCTGAAGGGTCTGCGGGGCGAACGCCCCAGCATGGAGACCATGCCCGCGATGGCAGCCTGCGCTGCGCTTTTGCAGGCCGCTGTGGCTTTGCTGAACGCGCAGAACTATCAGGCGTCCAGCTTCACCCTTCTGTCCGGCATTGCGGCGCTGGGGCTGTTCCTTGCACTGCTGGGCGACCGTGTCCTTCTGGCCTCGGTCCAGGGCGGCTTCAAACTGGCGCAGGCCGGTCCGGAGCATCGCGGTGCGTTCCGCGCCAAGGACAAAGACCTTATCCGCATCCTCTCCAAGGACATGGACGAAAAAGACCCCTGGGTGCTGCTCAGCCGACCCGCTGAGTGGGACGATGCGATGGTGGAGCAGGGCTTCGGCCCCCGCGCCTGTGAGCGCCGCGCCCGTAAGACGAATTACATCCTGCTGGGTGCGGCTGTGTTGGCCGGTCTGGTCTTCTGCGTCTTTGGCGGAGGCCTCAACGGCGGCGCTGCGGCGCTGACCGCTGTGCTCTGCATGGGTTCGCCTCTGTCCTCCACCCTTATCGCAGGTTTTGCATCCCTGCGGCTGCAGCAGACTGCCGCTGCCTCGGGTGCGGTGATCCCCGGCTGGGCGGCGATCGAGGAACTGGGCGGTGTGGATACCGTTCAGGCTGACGCCGATGAGCTGTTCACCCCGGACAGTGCCATGCTCGAGGACATCCGCATCTTCAAGGGCGGACGCATCGACCGGGCCATCCTCTATTCGGCCAGCGTCCTGAGCAAGTGCTGCAACACCCTGAGCGGCCTGTTCCGCCAGATCATCGAGGACCGCACCGACATCCTCTACCCGGTCAAGGACCTGGAGGTCCATCGCGGCCTCGGTTTCTCTGCATGGTGCGACAACAACCGCATCCTCATCGGCACCCGTGCGTACATGGAAAAAGAAGAAGTTCCCCTGCCCGACGAGGAATATGAGGCCAAGCACTCCAAGAACGGCGAGCTGCAGATCCTCTATCTGGCCGTGTCCGGCAGTCTGCACGCCATGTTCGTGCTCCGCTATGTGGGGGGACGGAACGCCGCCCGCAGTCTGGAACAGCTGCAAAAAGAGAATATCCAGCTGCTGGTGTCCTGCCAGGACCCCACCCTGACCGCACGGCACATCACCGACGCCTACCATCTGCCCGAGGGCATGGTCGTCCTGCTGGACCAGGAGCAGTGTGCCGCACTGGGCGCTGCCACCGCCAAAGATACCAGCTCCGAAGGCTGCTGCATCCTTTGCACCAACGGCTTTGCCAGCCTGACCGGCGGTCTGCGGGCCGCAGAGCAGGCCCAGAACGCCGAGACGACCGCTACCACGGTGCAGCTGGTGTCGGTGTGGTTCTCGGTGGCCATCGCCGTCCTGCTGACCTATGCGGGCAGCGTGGGGATGCTAAGCGTGGCTGCGGTGCTGATGTATCAGGCGGCATGGAGCGCTCTCAGCATCGCCGTGTGCGCACTCAAGCAGCATAGTTGAAAAAATAAATAGGAAATATTCTCAAAATAAATAGGAATAATTCTTGATTTCTGCCCGAAATTCTGGTATAATACCCTCAGAGACAAGGAAGACCGATCGCACACCCGGTACCGAACAAAGCGGGCTGCGCGTAGAATAAACCAAACCGGACACAGCCCATACTGGCAGTGTCAGACTATCTGAGAGGAGAACAGAATATGGAACTCAAGGGAACCAAGACCGAGAAAAACCTGATGGAAGCTTTTGCAGGCGAGAGCATGGCCCGCAACAAGTACACCTACTTTGCAAGCGTCGCAAAGAAGGAAGGCTACGAGCAGCTGGCTGCCATCTTTGAAGAGACCGCCGGCAACGAGAAGGAACACGCCAAGCTGTGGTTCAAGGTGTCCGGTTGCGCCCCCACCCCCGCCCCCCGGCCCTGCCTCGACATGGCAGCCAGCGGCGAGAACGACGAGTGGACCGAGATGTACCCCCGCATGGCAGCGGAGGCCAAGGAGGAGGGCTTCACCCAGCTGGCCGCTCTCTTCACGATGGTGGGCCAGATCGAAAAGGAGCACGAGGCACGCTATCGCGCCCTTGCCGCCAACCTCAAGGAGGGCAAGGTCTTTGCCCGCGAAGAGCAGCAGGTGTGGGTCTGCCGGAACTGCGGCTACACCTATATCGGCAAGTCTGCTCCCCTCAAGTGCCCGGTCTGCGCACATCCCCAGAGCTACTTTGAGCTGAAGGCCAAAAATTACTGAGTTTTTTCAGATATTCCGTCCGATGAGAGCCGCCGCACCTGTATAAAGTGCGGCGGCTCTTTTGCTGTCTGGTGAAATACAGTCTGCACGATTTGTATAAATTTGGCGGTGGTGTTTTAGTGCCTTTCACGAAAAGGTGCGCGAAATTGTGACACTTCTGGCGAAGAACTTGACCCTTCTTTTGGGTGCGTGTACAATAAACTAATAGTGAGAGGGATTTTGTGCAGAGCACATTGCGATAAACCTTATCCAAAGGAGGGAAGTGCTACCCTATGAATAAGATCACACGGCTGGCAGCGGCGTTTGTACTGAGCGGGCTGCTTCTGGCAGCTCCTGCCGCACAGGCGGCCCCCGCATTGCTGGGAGCATCGGCGAACTTTGAGCTGGAAGTGAACGAGATGGAGCTGGAGATCACGGCAGACGACCCCCGCCCCAAAGCCTATCTTTACACCGGCGGGCAGAGCGACTACTACTTCATCGTCTGGATGAGCAGCAACCCCACCGTGGCTTCCGTGGACGGCGATGGCCGTGTCACCGGCCGCAGCGCCGGTGAGGCCACGATCACCGCCATCACCGACCGGGGCGAGTGCGCTGCCTGCAAGGTGACTGTCCGCAAGGAGAGCGGCAATGCGGCCAGCAAAAAGCCTGCCCTCGACCACACCACCCTCAACCTCGTTATCCAGTACAACAACGCCCACCCCAGCCAGAAACTGCAGCTCATCAACACGAGCGGCTCCTTTGTCTATGCCTACCAGTGGATGAGCAGCAACCCCGAGGTGGCAACGGTGGATCCGGAGGGCCTTGTCACGGCCCAGAAGCCCGGCACCACCACCGTCACGGCGCTGGCCACCAACGGTCAGGCGCTGCGCTGCGCCGTTACCGTCAACAGCGATGTCGGCAAGGTGACTCTGAATAAGCGCGACCTGCTGCTCCGCACGGTGGGCAGCAAAGAGGCACTCACAGCGTCTGTCGCTGTGGAGGACGGCACGAATGTCCCCATCACATGGGTCAGCAGCAACCCCGGCGTCGCTACTGTGGACGCTTCTGGTGTCGTGACGGCCGTCGCCGACGGCGAGGCAAAGATAACGGCGCTCTCGCCGGATGGACGCTTCGACAGCTGCAGCGTTTTCGTGGGCCTTGCGGCAGACAAGTACGACACGGAAGAGGACCTGGCCGAGGAGCTCAAGCTTCCGGACCCCTATGTGGCGGTCCGGATGAACCGGCTGAGCTGAACCGAAAATACAAAGAGGAAGCCCCGCACTGCATCGTTCGATGTGGTGCGGGGCTTTTGCTTATTGATTTACCAGCTCAATAAAGGCTTTCATCTGGGGCGTGAGCCATTTGTCCTTGTGATAGAACAGCTGCCGGTGCATGGTGACAGTGCAGTCGGGGACATGGAGGCGGGCGATACGCCCGGCGGAGAGGACAGGACGGACGATGTACTCAGGCAGGAAGGAGAGCCCCATCCCGCGCTCCACCATCTGACAGAGCAGCGAGGCGCTGCCCAGCTCGATGTAGGGATGGATAGACAGCCCGCGGGCGGCGAGGCGCTGGTCGAGGGCGTCACGGTAGCTCATGCCCCGCTCTGTGAGAAGAAATTCCTGTTGAGCCAGAACATCCAGCGGCACTTCGGCCCTGTCGGCCAGCGGATGCCTGGCGGGGGCCACGAAGCAGACCGGCTCCGGCACATTGACGGCCAGCGTCAGGCTGGGCAGGAGCAGAGGCTGGTCGAGGGTGTAGGCCAGGTCGATCTGGTTCGCGCTCAGCAGCCGCAGCATCTCGTCGGCGGTGGCGGTGCGGAGCACCAGCTCCACCTGCGGGCAGAGGGCGTGGAACTGCTGCAGCAGGTCGGGCAGGAAGGTGCTGCATACGGAATCGGCCAGTGCCACCCGCAGGGTGCCGCTGACGGCCCGGGCAGGCAGCAGCGCGGCCTTGGCCTGCTGGGCCGTGATGAGAAGGGTGCGGGCATAACTCTGAAAAGTCTGGCCCGCGTCGGTGAGGCGGACGGTCTTGCCCACCCGGTCAAAGAGAGGCGTACCCAGCTCTGCTTCCAGCTGGGAGATCTGGGCCGATACCGCCGACTGAGAGTAGCCCAGCTCCCGCGCAGCGCTGGAAAAACTGTGCAGCTCGGCGATATGAAGGAAGGTGTTGATGTTTCGGAGTTCCATAACTGTCCCTCCGGCGTCAGCGGCGGTCGATGCCAGTGACGGTCAGGACCTCGCCGTCCACTTTGAAGTGGACTTCCAGCCCGCCGAACTCCATGCCGTAGACCCGCTCCGGGTCGTGCTGGTAGGAGGGGCGGGGGTCGTTTTCCAGCACACCCTGCAGCGCGGCCTGCTGGTCGGCAGGTACTCTGGCCCAGAGGCCGGCGTCGCAGACCATGGTCAGGTGGTGGAACTGGGTCTGTGCTGTGAAGCCTGCGGCGGCGTCCGGGTGGCAGTCAGCGTAGGGGATGTAGGGCTTGATGTCGTAGATGGGGGTGCCGTCCATCAGGTCGGCGCCCCGCACGATGAGGACGGGGCCGACGTCGGGTCGGTGCTCGATGGCTTCCAGCTGGACACTGGACAGCCCCAGCGGATTGGGCCGGAAGGGGGAGCGGGTGGCAAACACGCCCATCCGGGTGTTGCCGCCCAGGCGCGGGGGCCGGACGGTGGGAGACCAGCTCTCCCGCACCGCGCCGGAGAACTGCCACACCAGCCAGATGTGACTGAAATCCTCCAGCCCGCGCAGGGCATCGGCGTTGCGGTATTCCGGGGTGAAGATGATCTCGCCCCGCAGGCCGTCCACCAGCCCGCTCTGCCGGGGGATGCCGAACTTGGTGGGGAAGGCGGTGTGGATGTGTGCGATGACCTTCAGGGTCATGGTTTCGTTGCTCATATTATAAACCTCTGCAGAAGCCCACGGCTCTGCCCTCGATCTGGATCTCGTTCAACTGTGGCCCGGCATAAATCATGGGCGGGCAGACGGCGGCGTTGTCGGCCAGAAGCATAACGGTGTCGCCCTGCCGGTGAAAATGCTTTAAGGTGGCCTCGTCGCCGATCCGCACGGCGGCGATCTCGCCCTGCTCTACCTCAGGCTGGCAGCGGATGCAGACGATGTCACCATCACAGATGGTGGGGGCCATGCTGCTGCCGTGGCAGGTCAGGGCAAAGTCGGCGTGCCATGCGGCAGGAACACCGATGTAGCATTCGATGTTCTGTTCGGCGGTGATGGGGGAGCCGCAGGCAATGCTGCCCACCAGCGGCACCCGTACCATTTCGGGCAGGGGCTCAAACCCCGGCGGGACAAACGCAGTGTTTTCCAGCCCCATCAGCCATGCGGGGGTGGTCTCCAATGCAGCGGCAAACTCCTCCACCTTGGACTGCGGGATGTCGTTGACCCCTTTTTCCAGCTTGGTGATGGAGGATTTGGAACGGTAGCCCATCCGCTGGGCAAGCTCTTCCTGAGAGAGCCCCAGCTCGAGCCGACGCTGTAAGATACGGCGGGAAAGTTCTGACATGGCAGAGACCTCGCTTTTCCTGAAAAAGAATGTTCTGCCGTGAGTATATCAGAAAAGTTCTTAAAAATCAACGATTTTCGCGCGATTTTGGTAAAATAGTTGACAAAAAATCAACATCGAACTATAATACAACCAAAGATTGTGAAACGACACGCAGAGATCCAGATGAAAGGAGAACCTTTGATGACAAATACCACACAGATCCGCGCCTACATTGAAAGCCAGGGCCTGAAACTGGGCCATGTGGCACGGGTGCTGGGCATCAGCAGCAGTGCCCTGCATCAGAAGCTGAACGACGAGAGCGATTTCAAAGTCAGCGAAGCCGACCGTCTTTCTGCCATGCTGGGGCTGACCATGGAACAGCGGGATGCCTGCTTCTTTGGCCCGGGCACCCGGATGTGCCAAAGAAAGGGGGCGGCGTGATGACCGCTGAACAGCGCAGAAAGACCCGGGAGGCCCTGCAGAACTACGGTACCCGCCAGTGGGCCCGCAGCCCGGCCAATTGGGGCTGGGCCCGGGCCATCCAGCAGACGCAGGAGTATTACCGCACCGCCGACCCCGTCCGTGCAGGCCTGCTCCAGCTGCGCTACCTGGAGCGCCGCAAGGAGGAGGACGTGCTGGAGCGGCTCTGCATCGGGCGCACCACCTACCAGAAAGCCCAGCTCGATCTGCTGAGCACCGTAGCCGTTTTTGCCGCCCGCTACGGTGCCCTGTGACGCAAAATGCCCCCGGACAGCCATCCGGGGGCATTGCAGTCAGTGCGTTTTCTTTTCCGGAGTATCGCAGTGCTGGTGGCAGGAGGCGCAGTTGCCGCCGCAGCCTTCGCCTTTCCAGCCGCCCTGCTTGGAGATCCAGACCACTGCCAGGGCAAACAACCCTGCCAGCACCAGGATGGTAATGATCCCACGAAGTGTCAGCATTGAAAAAACCTCTCTTTTTGCGCTGGAATGCGCAATTTCAGTATACACCATTTTGCGCAAAAGAGCAACTGCCCTGCAGTGGGAAAAAATTGCGAAAAAATCAAAATTAGGGCTTGCCAATCCACTTTGGTTGTGGTATAATTCTCTTGTTCCGATTCGGAGGATTAGCTCAGCTGGTTAGAGCACCTGCATCACACGCAGGGGGTCTGGGGTTCGAGTCCCTAATTCTCCACCATACAGTTCATACCCGAACCCGATTCTTTATGAAAAAGGGTTCGGGTACTTTTTTGTTTATCGGAGGTTTGCGTTTGCACCAGCAACAGAACGGTCTGTGTTAGCAGATGGAGGGGCTTTGCCCCAACAAGTTCTGAAAAGAGACTACTCAGAGCGACAAACAAGCAAAGGCAGGGTATCACCATGACGGTGGTATCCTGCCTTTTGTTTTGATATGTTTTATCAGTAGATCACAGCATCCGTTGCAGTATAGCCTTCGAGAGAATTCTCCTTGACCTGAATACAAATATAAGTGATCTCAGAATTGCTTGCAGCAAAGAACTGACGTTTTGCCACGGGAGAAATCTTCAGCCAGTCGCCTGCTGCAAGGCTGATTTCTTCGCCATCGATAACGACCTTGCCTTTGCCGGAAAGAACACCGTAGATTTCCTCATTTGCCTTGTGGGAGTGGACAAACGGAACATTTGCTCCCGCAGGAAGCGTATTCAGGCTGATCTCCGCACCAGTCAGGGCGAGCTTTTCATGAAGCTCCGTCCGATTTTCTTTTCCAACTGTCATTTTTGTGTAGCTTGCCATTGTAAGCACCTCCATTTTGATTCGCAATCTTTCATTGCCTGAGCTAAGTATAGAAGCTCGCACATTCAAAAACAAGTACGCACCTTTTTGTAACTGTACACTCAAAAATGAATGTGCTATACTATATACAGAGGTGACCGATATGCGTACAAAAGAAGAACTGCCGGAATGTCCGGTTGCAACAGCAGTATCCCTGATTGGCGGAAAATGGAAACTCTTGCTTCTGCGCAATCTAAAAGAGCGTCCATGGAGATTCAATGAGTTGCAAAGAAGCATCGATGGGATCTCGCAGAAAGTTTTGACCGAGAGCTTAAGACAGATGATTGATGATGGGCTTGCCTACCGTCGTGATTATCACGAGAATCCTCCCAAAGTAGAATATGGGTTGACCGATCTCGGAACGGAAATGTTACCAATCGTCAATGCACTTGCAGACTTTGGCAATTACTATAAATCAGTCGTTGATCGGTCATGATCGATATTATGAAGTAGGGTTTGGGGCAGGCACGCCCCAACAAGACCGCGTTTGTGAAGCAACAAACGCCCCAGTGGGGATTTCAAGCAACAGAACGGTCTTGCGCAGCAAGATGGAGGGGCCTCGCCCCGGCAAGTTCCTGCGGAAGGACTACTCGGAACGGTAAACAAGCAAAGGCAGGGTATCACCATGATGGTGGTACCCTGCCTTTTGATATTATCGTATCCTCGGTTTCATTCAGCAGATCGAAAGTTATACTGGGGTCGCCAGGCGTTCGAGGTTCTTACGAACCATCAGTCCTTCTTCTCTGCGGTGCGGGCAAAGAAGTTGGCAAGGACAGCACCGGAAATGTTATGCCACACAGAGAACACAGCACCGGGGATGGTTGCCAGCGGATACTGTGCAAAGTGGGCAGCGGCCAGAGAAGTGGCCAGACCGGAGTTCTGCATACCGACCTCGATGGAAATTGCACGGCACTTGGTGGAGTCCAGCTTCAGCAGCTTGCCCACGCCAAAGCCGGTGAGGTAGCCCAGCAGGTTGTGCAGGATGACCACGGCAAGGATCAGCAGGCCGCTGGTCATGATCTTGGCGGAGTTTGCGGACACAACGGCGCAGATGATGAGCACGATGGCAGTGGTGGAGATCAGCGGCAGCACACGGACGGCATTCTGGGTGAAGGCTTGGAAGAAGTGATTGACCACAAAGCCCAGTGCGATGGGAACCAGCACCACCTTGACGATGGACAGGAACATATTCACGGGGTTCACCTCCACGCGCTGACCGGCATACAGCAGAGTGAGCAGCGGGGTGAGGAACGGAGCCAGCACGGTGGAAACAGCAGTCATGCCAACAGACAGTGCAACGTCGCCCTTGGACAGATAGGTCATCACGTTGGAGGAGGTGCCGCCGGGGCAAGTGCCCACAAGGATGACACCGATGGCCAGCTCAGTGGGCAGATGGAACACCTGCGTCAGCGCCCATGCAAGGAAGGGCATCAGCGTGAACTGTGCAATGCAGCCGATGATCACGTCCTTCGGGCGGCTGAACACCACCTTGAAATCCTCCGGCTTCAGGGTGAGGCCCATGCCGAACATAACGATGCCCAGCAGGGTGTTGACCCATGCGGTCTTTACCACGCTGAATGTGCCGGGGAAGAACAGGGCCAGCGCTGCCACCACAATGACGATGGCAGCCATATACTTGCCTACAAAGTCGCTTACTTTTTCCAGTGTTTTCATGTTAAACTCTCCTTTTCCAGGTCCTGATTTTTGCGGATGCAAAGGCAATGAAACATCCGGAAAATGGCTTTCCCGCAAATAAAAAACGCCTTTGTCCCTTACGGTTTGTAAGAGACAAAGGCGTAGATCCTCTGCGGTACCACTCTTATTGCCGGTGCAAAGCCCGGCCCCTCAGTGCGCATCCAACAATGCGCGGCCCGTGATAACGGGGGCCTGCCGTTCCCGCTTACTGGGGCGCAGATGCCGCCCATTCAGCCGGAAAGCTCGGAGAGGATCTTCCCACGGACACCCTGCACTGCCTTGCACCATCCGGCAGCTCTCTGCAGCATTCTTTCCGGGTACTCTTTCTCGTCATAGCCGAATATTTCACTGCCCCGGAGTATACTCCCCTGCAAGGGGAAAGTCAAGTGATACGACCCGTCGGATTTTTCATCTGGTTTGCATCCGGAGTGAAAGCATTTCAGACAAGGGCAGTGCCGGGGTCTGCGGCAGACGACGCGGAGGCAAAGCAGAATGAGCAGCCTTATCCGCACAGCGAACAAGTGATATACCAGAAAGTCCGATCTTACGACTGATTTTGCAACTTTTTCTATCAAAAAGTGGTTAAGCTGCGGCAAAGATTTTTCTTTTATGCTTTCGGCTTTCTGTGAAACATTCTTTCATCTGTTGCTGCGTGAAGTTGTTTTTTCTCAATTTTACACGATATTCCGTAAAATTGTTCGTTCCCGTTTTCCAGTTCGTCTTTTTACTGCACCACCGGTTTCACCGGACATGCAAAACACGCCGCCAAATTTTGAAATTTTGGCTGTTTATTTTGAAGCCAAGAGATGGTATATAAATTTTGTCAGAACATTTTGCGGGCAGCGAACCTGCATTCACGCAGCCGTTTCAAAGCGGCGTGACAATTTTGATAGAGAGGTGATTGGTGTGTTTTGGTATCATTGTGTTATGGAACGACTTTATCATCCCGCGTGTGGTGCGTATACATCCTTTGGCATCGCCGCGTGTTCTACATCTCACGGACGACACCGAAAACTGCGGTTCATCTCAGATGTCTCCGTTGACCCGGTGCGGGTCCTTCGTCTGGCCGCGCGCTGTACCGCGTGCCAGCTCGATCCGTCTCAACTGATGGATGTGGTGGAGGATCTGCTGGCGGAATAAGGCCACTTTTTGCGGGAGGAGTTTTTTCTGTCACAATTCTATGGTATACTGGTAGAAAAAACGCCGGAGGATACCACCATGGCAGAAATGAACCAGGCCCAGCGGGAGGAAGAGCTGGCCCGCCGTGAGGCACTGCTTGCCCAGCGGGAGGCCCAGCTGGAAAAGGAGCAGGCAGAACTTGCCGCCGCCAAAGCCCAGAGCGCTGAGAAAAAAAAGACTCTGCTGGACAACAACGACCCGAATTTCGTCAACCCCAAGGAAAAGCTCTACGATAAATTTCCCCTCACGGTCCACCAGATGGACATCATCATTGGGGTGCTGTTTGCCCTCATTCTTCTGTTTCTGGTGCTGGGCATGACGCACACCAGCTTTTTCGGGCTGTTCGGCGGCTGAACCCTGCCCGCCCCACCCGCGCAGGAACCAATAAACGCACGAAAGCCCCGGCCGGAGCCGGGGCTTTCTGTTTGCCGCAAATGCCTGTTACAGCAGGACGTATTTCAGGATGAACAGAACGGTCAGCACATACATCAGGGGGCTGATCTTCTTCTCCTTGGCCTTGCCGGTGATGACATTCAGCAGGGTCCAGGAGATGACACCGATGGCGATACCCTCAGAGATGCTGTATGCGGTGGGCATTGCCAGGATGGTCAGGAATGCGGGGATGCCCTCAGCAGGATCGTCGAACTCGATCTTCAGGGCAGAACCCATCATGTAGAAGCCAACGATGATCAGGGCCGGAGCGGTCGCAAAGCTGGGGATGGTCAGGAACAGGGGGCTGAACACCACGGCCAGCAGGAACAGCACACCGGTGGTCATGGAGGTCAGGCCGGTGCGGCCGCCCTCGGTCACGCCGGAAGCGCTCTCGACGAAGGTGGTGGTGGTGGAGGTGCCCAGCACGGCACCGGCGCAGGTGGCGATGGAGTCGGCCAGCAGCGCGCCCTTGATGTTGGGCAGCTTGCCCTCCTCATCCAGCATGTCGGCCTTGGAAGCAACACCGATCAGGGTGCCCAGGGTATCAAACAGGTCAACGAAGAGGAAGGAGAACATCACGGCGAAGAAGTTCAGGATGCCCACGCCGGAGAAATCGGTCTTGAATACCTGACCAAAGGTCTTGCCCAGTGCAGAGAAATCGAAGCTGATGAAGCTGGTGGGGATGACGCTGTACATGCCGGCATCGGGGTTGGGGATGTAGATGCCGGTCAGCTCGCAGAGGATGCCCAGCACCCAGGTGATGAGGATGCCGTACAGGATGCCGCCCTTGACCTTTTTGACCAGCAGGATGGCGGTGATGAGCACGCCCACCAGCGCGAGGATCGCACCCACGCCGATGCTGTGGAAGGTCTCGCCCTTGAAGTGCTGATAGGTGACAAGGGTAGAATCGCTGTTCACGATCAGCTTTGCGTTCTGCAGGCCGACGAAAGCAACGAACAGGCCGATGCCCACGCTGACAGCGCTCTTCAGGGTCATGGGGATGGCATTGAAGATGGCCTCACGCACATTGGTCAGGCTCAGCACGATAAAGATGATGCCCTCCACAAAAACGGCCATCAGAGCCAGCTGCCAACTGTAGCCCATGGTCAGGACGACCGTGTAGGAGAAGTAGGCGTTCAGGCCCATGCCGGGAGCCAGAGCGAACGGATAGTTGGCCAGCAGAGCCATCAGGGCAGTGCCAACGAACGATGCCAGCGAGGTGGCGATCAGGACCGCATTGGCATCCATGCCCGAAGCGGACAGGATGCTGGGGTTGACCGCAAGGATGTAGGCCATCGTCATAAAGGTGGTGACACCCGCCATGAGTTCGGTCTTGACATCGGTGTGGTTTTCTTTCAGGTGAAAGATCTTTTCTAACATGAAAGTTCCTCCTGTGTTATAGTAAAAACAAAAACCGCCGCGTGGGAACCGGCGGAAAGAACAGCTCCCATTGTAGCAGAACTGTTTTCCCCTGTCCATGGTCGAAACACAGAAAATTCACGAAAAGTTCAAACTTTCTTGTATAGGTATGACTTATCCAAAGGCTTTTTGGCGTTTTATGGAAATTTTTCTTTCCGGTCATGGAGTTTGTGCTGACCCTGATATATCCATAGTCTGTATTTGCGATAAAATCGACCTCCTATTCACGAAAAAGCGCCCCCGCTCACTGCGATCTTACAGTGAACGGGGGCGCTGTGCATTTTCATAGAAAAGAGCGGATTTTGCAAGAAAAAATCTCCGTAGATCCGGGAAGCTTACACCTGATGCTCTGCGATCCACTGGCCCATCTGCTGGGCGATGGCCTTGATCGAGCCATCCTCAAAGGGAACCTTCAGTCCGGCGGTCTGCATCAGCTCTGTGTAGCTGGCCAGACCGGCACGGCGCACCAGCTTGAGGTAGCGTTCCCAGGCATCCTTGTGGTCCTTGAGGCTCAGCAGGAAGAATTGCAGCGCAGCCATGGTGGACAGGCAGTAATCAATATAGTAGAAGGGGCACTCATAAATGTGGAGCTGACGCTGCCAGCCGGCACCGCGGCCATAGAAGGGCAGGTTGTCGAAATCGATCCAGGGGCGGTACTTGTGCTCCAGCTCCAGCCAGACGGCGTTGCGCTCGTCCGGGGTGAGGTTGGGGTTCTGGTACATCCTGTGCTGGAACTCGTCCACGATGCAGCCATAGGCCAGGAAGAGGAAGCTGTCCTCGGCGTGGAGCAGGGCGTATTTCTCAGTGTCCTTGCCAAAGAGCAGATGGTGCCAGGGAGCCGTCAGGAACTCCATGGCCATGGAATGGATCTCGGCGCTCTCCATGCCGGGGCACTCGAGGTCTGCGGGGACCTTGGGGTCACGCTCGGCCACATAGCCCTCAAAGGCGTGGCCGCACTCGTGAGTCAGCACGTCCACGTCAGCAGAGGTGTTGTTCCAGTTGGCAAAGATAAAGGGGGCCTTGTAGGTGGGCAGGCTGGTCATATAGCCGCCGGACATCTTGCCGGGGCGGCTCTCCACGTCGAACAGCTCATTGTCCTGCATGAAGTCAATGAATTCTGCGGTCTCGGGGCTCAGCTCGTGGTACATGGTGCGGGCGGCGGCCATCCGGGCATCGTAGCCGGGGATGGGAGAGGGGTTGCCGTCCTGAAACGCCACAGGCAGGTCGGAGAAGGTCAGGTGGGAGATGCCGGTGCGCTTGCAGCGCAGCTCGATCACCTTTTTCAGCTCGGGCACCACATCGTTGGCCACCTGGTCGCGGAACTTCCGGATCTCGGCAGGGCCGTAGCCGATGCGGTTCATCCGCACATAGGAAAGCTCGCTGTAATCGTGGTAGCCCAGGATCTGCGCCTGTGCGTTCAGGTTCTTGACGATCTTGGTGTACAGGCCATCCAGCTCGTCACGGTGGGCATCGAAATACGCTGCCTCGGCCTCGTAGGCGGCGCGGCGGACGGCAGGATCCAGATTCTCCTTGTAGGGGCCCAGCTGGGGAATGGTCAGCTGCTTGCCGTCAAACTCGACCAGTGCGCCGCCGTACACCTGCTGGTACTGGCTGACAAGGGCGTTGTACTCCTTCTGCAGCTCCACGGTGCGGTCATCCATGCCCAGCACGGCGTTCTTCATACCGGCCACGCAGGTGGTGCCAAAGGCTTCGGTCAGCGCGTCCACATGGGCGTTGGCCAGAAATGCCCGGCTGATCTCCACCCGTGCGTTCTCCACGGCGGGACTGTTGGCATCAAAGAAGTCCTGCTCGGCCTTCCAATAAGCGTCACGGGTGTCGCAGGTGTAGTGGATGCTTGCCAGCTGTGCGGCGGTGCTGTAATCGGCAAAGGCGCGGCTCTGCTCGTAGTAAACATTCACCAGCTCCTCGCCGCTGGCGGCCCCGGCGGCCTTGGCAGCCAGCGCCTTGCACTGGCCCAGCAGGGCATCAATGTCCGGGCGGGTATAACTCATTTCGCTGAATTTCATGGGATCCATCCTTTCGTTTCTTCTTGTCTGAGTGCTGAACCCATATTAACACGTTTGGGGAAAAAGGGCAATGGAAAAGAGGAACTGCCCCTGTGGAGGAAAGTGTGTCAGAATTGTAAAAGATAAAATATTTTAGCTATTATTCTTGACTTATCCGACGATTCAGATATAATGGTCGTGTTCGCAAGAAACCTCAAACTTTTTAGATAATAAAAATACAAGTCAATCAAAGGAGAATATTACCATGACGTTTGAAGAAATGAAGAAGATCGTTGTTGACACCCTGAACTGCGAGGAGGACAAGGTGACCATGGAGGCCAGCCTGACCGAGGATCTGGAGGCCGACAGCCTGGATGCCGTGGAGCTGAACATGGCGCTGGAGGATGCCTGCGGTGTGTCCATCCCGGACGAGGAGCTGGCAAAGCTCAAGACCGTGGGTGACATCTACAACTACATCACCGCACATATCTGAGGAAACATGCGATGAATGATATCCGAGATCTGCTCCCCAACCGGATGCGGGAGCGCACCTTCCAGCTGAAGGCCAAGCGGGATGCCGGTGCCGTCTGGC
>OGQE01001685.1_pt1 | contig 18981 bp, 17 predicted proteins | sample 1553131 | NCBI WGS metagenome assembly OGQE01 (sample SAMEA2579929, study PRJEB22360) | human gut metagenome | biome: human gut; feature: human-associated habitat; material: faeces | place: Denmark | collected 2008/2010
TCATACGAAGTGTAGTAGATTTACCACATCCGGATGGTCCTACGAAGATGATGAACTCCTGATCTTCTACTTCAAGGCTGAAATCCTTAACAGCTTCAAAACCGTTAGGATAAACTTTACATACATTTGTTAATGATAAACTTGCCATTGGTGTAAATACCTCCTGATAAATTGTTCGTTTCTTGATATATTTACTATACAAAAAAACAGCCAAAAACGCCATATGTTACCTACACAAAGAATCTGTCGATTTCTTGTAGGAACTCACAGTGATTTTGACTGTTTTTTGATTTCTTCGTCAGATTGCACTGATATTTCATCTTTTTCCGTCAAATTGACGAAGCAACCTGCCTGTATCTTTTATTCCATACATTCATTTCTGATCATAACTTAGAATAACCGAATCCATTGACCACGGCATCCAGCTTGATTCCTTTTTTACAGAATGGACAGTCATCTGCGGAATAAGCCGCATATCCCGGAAGATCCTCTGCATGGAACACCGAGTGTACCGCAAATCCATCCATCTCAGATACCGTGCTGAACACAGAGGCCACTGCCTCGATCACGCCGCCATAGTAACGGATTCCCTCAAGACTTCTGTGGATTGTCTTTCCGGTTGTGGTAGATGCAGATAATAAGATCACATGTTTTCCTGCGATACTTGGTTTGATATTATCACGGAATAAGAGCTGGTTATTGCTGTTCATCTCCGGCGAAACCACATAAATTGTCTCATGGCGGTTCGTAGATGCCATATCCTCTTTTTCAAATTCCTCTGCCAAAAACGCTCCGATCACCTCCGTGCCGTCCATACATACAATCGTATCCACATAGGAAACTCTTCCGATCTTCTGATGCAGCACACGGGCAACCTCTTTCGCCTCCTGAATTCTTGTCTTCAAGCTTGTGATATCAATATAGTAATTGATATGGGAATGACTGGTTGCAAAATGTCCCGGAATTGCATGAATTGCAACCATGTTGCTCTCTTTTGAATAAAATTTTACCATTCTGCTTTCCATAATAAAATACCTCCTTAACCCCACTATTCCGGCATTTTCCGGATATTACTTTCTTCCGGTAGAACCAAATCCGCCTTCCCCGCGCTCCGTCTCATTCAATTCTTCTACTTCCTCAAACTCAACAGAAAGATACGGCATTACGACCATTTGTGCAATGCGCTCTTTTCCGGCGATCACACGCTCCTCATCCGTATCATTATGTAAGGCGATCATAAATTCTCCCCGGTAGTCAGAATCCACTACTCCGACACAATTTGCCGGGCGCAGTCCCTGCTTGGAGGCAAGACCGCTTCTTGCAAAAATCGCACCGAAATATCCTTCCGGTATTTCCATCGCAAGTCCTGTGCCGACCATCACTGTTTTGTGTGGTGGAATCACAGTATCCTCAGAACTTTTTGCATACAGATCATAGCCTGCCGCCTGACTGCTTCCCCTTGTCGGGAGTACTGCATCCGCATCAAGTTTTTTTATATTGATCTTCATTTATATTCTCCATTCTAGCACAATCTGTCAGATATATTTTTTAATTAAATCTTAATTCTTCCGTACGTTTTTCCCTGCAAATTATAAGGAACTCCTGCATTCTTAATCTTCCCAGCCAAGATTGCCATGTTCCATTTTCTTATCGCGGAGCATCAGGTCATTGACCGCCTCTTTTGCCGGTTTGTCCTCAAATAATACTTTGTTGACTTCCTCAATGATCGGCATATCTACACCGTATTTTTTTGCAAGGGCGATCGCTGCTTTCGCAGAGTAGACACCTTCTACGACCATTTTCACTTCGTCCATCGCCTGCTGCATGGTGTAACCCTGTCCGATCAGCATTCCGGCTTTGCGGTTACGGCTGTGTTTACTCTCACAGGTCACGATCAGATCACCGATTCCGGTAAGTCCGTTCAACGTCTCCTGTTTTGCGCCCATCGTCACAGCAAGCTTGTTCATCTCAAACATTCCTCTGGTGATGAGTGCCGCTTTCGTGTTATCCCCATATCCCAGACCGTCTGCCATTCCGGCTGCAAGCGCGATCACGTTCTTTAACGAACCGCCAAGTTCCATGCCAAGCACATCCGGGCTTGTATACACACGGAAAACGTTGTTCATGAAAATGTCCTGGATTTCCTCTGCAACAGCACGTTTTTTCGCTCCTGCTACAACCGTAGTTGGAAGTCCGATTCCAACTTCTTCCGCATGGCTTGGTCCACACATCACTGCAACCTCTGCCTGCGGGATCTCCTGCTCCACAATGTCAGTAAGCGGCATCAGTGTCTCTTCCTCGATTCCCTTAGCCACGCACACGATGATCTGTCCCTCTTTCACAAAAGGCGCCATGCTCTTTGCTGTGCTTCTTGTGAATACAGACGGCACTGCAAGGATCAGGTATGCTTTACCTGAAACCGCAGATTCCAGATCTGTCGTAAATTCCATATCTTCCGGCAGTTTTACCCCCGGAAGTTTCTGCACATGCTCATGTTTTTCTTTCAGCATGGTAATCTCATCTTCCACGATCGACCACACTGTCACTTTATTTCCATTGGTATGCAGTACTTTTGCAAGGGCGATCCCCCAGCTTCCTGCTCCTATGATCGCAACATCTGCCATTTTTTCTCACTCCAAATCAAAAAATTATTTCTGCTCCTTCTTTTTCGCACCGATCTTATTCTCTGTGCCATTTGCAAGACGTCTGATATTTGCACGGTGCTGCCATACCCCTAAAATGGTAAAACAGGCTGTCACTATGTAAAATTCCGCACGGATTCCCATTGGAACTGTGATAATCCCAAGCTGTCCGTAAATGACCACCTGGACAAAAACACTGATCAGTCCGATGATCGAGCCGAGAGATACATATTTTGTCACTGCGCTGATCACCAGGAAAAGTCCCATACTGACCGGTGCAACGATCGGAAATACTGCAAGCACCATTCCACCGGTACATGCAACTCCTTTTCCGCCTTTGAACTTCAGATAAAACGGAAAATTGTGTCCGAGCACCGCTCCAAAACCTGCATACAGCTCCAGAAGAATGATGTCTTCTGTATATGTTCTTCCAAAGATCAGTTTAACAGCTAACACTGCCGCTACCGTTTTTAAAATATCGCCGAGGCAGGTCACAAGTCCTGCCTTCCAGCCAAATGTTCTTAAGGTGTTTGTCGCACCGGAATTGCCGCTTCCTTTTGTGCGGATATCCACACCTTTCTTTTTCCCATAAAAATAACCTGTTTCAAATAATCCGCAGACGTAGCCGATTGCTACTGCAACTATCCTTGCGATGATCATTTTTCATTTTCCTTTCTCTCTCTGATGATAAAACGAAGTGCAGTTCCCCGGAATCCGAAGGTATCACGGATACGGTTCTCCAGATATCTTGTGTATGAGAAATGCATCAACTGTTTATCATTTACAAAGATCACAAAGGTTGGCGGTTTTACAGAAACCTGCGTGGTGTAATAGATACGCAGTCTCTTTCCCTTATCCGATGGCGGCTGCTGCATCGCAACTGCCTCGGTAACAATTTCATTCAATACACCGGTTGCCACACGCATACTGTTATTCTCAATTACGACATCGATCGTCTCAAAAATCTTATTGAGACGCTGTCCTGATTTTGCAGAGATGAAAATAATCTCCGCATACGGCATAAAGCTTAAGATATCACGGATTTTCTCAGTATGGCGGTAGATGGTCTTATCATCTTTTTCAATCGCATCCCATTTATTGACTGCGATGATGATTCCCTTTCCACGGTCATGTGCGATTCCCGCGATCTTGGCATCCTGCTCGGTCACGCCCTCGGTAGCGTCGATCACAATAATACAGACATCTGCACGCTCAACGGCTGTCACTGCACGGATAATACTGTAACGCTCGATCTCTTCTTTGATCTTATTCTTACGTCTCAATCCTGCGGTATCGATAAACACATATTCTTTTCCATTGTACTTAATATCAGTATCGATTGCATCTCTGGTTGTACCTGCGATATCCGATACAATGACGCGGTCCTCCTGCGCCAGTTTATTGATGAGGGATGATTTTCCAACATTCGGTTTTCCGATAATGGCGATCTTCGGACGGTCGTCCTCCTCGTCATCTTTCTTATATTCCGGGAAATATTTCACCACTTCATCTAACATATCTCCAAGTCCCAACATGGAAGCGGCAGAAACCGGGAACGGATCTCCGATTCCAAGATTATAGAACTCATAGACATCTGCCATATACTTTTCAAAGCTGTCCACTTTATTGACAACCAGCACGACCGGTTTGCCGGAACGACGCAGCATATCTGCAACTTTGGAATCCGAATCCTGCAATCCCTGTCTGACATCGACAATAAACATGATCACGTCTGCAGTTGCAATCGCAATCTCTGCCTGCTCTCTCATCTGTGATAAAATAATATCGTTACTGTCCGGTTCAATACCTCCGGTATCGATCATGGTAAAATTGTGATCTAACCACGACACCTCCGCATAAATACGGTCTCTTGTAACGCCCGGTGTATCTTGTACAATTGAAATACGCTCACCTGCAAGTGCATTAAATAACGTAGACTTTCCTACATTCGGGCGTCCAACAATCGCTACGACTGGTTTACTCATTGATAAAACTCCTTTTCTCATGTATCACGGAAAGAACTGGGATCTCCACTACTTTCCTGTTATAACCTTAAATGGCTTTCTACCGTTACGCTAAAAATAACAATAACAGTTTACAATAAAAAAGATGGAATAACAATATTTATTCCATCTTTTTTCTGAACTATGCGTTTTGTCTAGGAAATGTGCGGTATTCCTTTTTCCCTTACTGCCGTAACCGGATTCATCAGTGCGTCATACTCATCATAAGTCATAAGTTTTCGCTCACTGTTCAAAATCCCAAGTTTTTTCAATGTCTCAATAATGTTTGTGCATTTGCTTCCGAACTCAACATAGGCGCTGTCACTGTTTGGGAAATAAGCTTCTGCCTCTTCTGCAGTCTTCTCCCCTGTCAGCACCGCTTCTGTCACATCAACCCCATCCACACTGTAAGAACTGTAATTCCAGATGATACCGTCCGGATTATAAAAACTGATATCCAGATTGTTAAAATAACGATCCCTGTACGTGTTATCCTCATCACCGGCACGGAGCGAATAAAGTTGATAGTACGTCATGTTTCCCGCTTCCACATCTTTCTGCACCGCCTCCATGACAGCGTCAAGTTCTTCCTGTGTAAAACGGTAATCCTCTGTTCTGCCGTTCTCATCTACAAATGAGATGCTGCCGGCATAATACTCATTCGTCTTATAGTAATTGCCAAACATGTTCTGCATCATCTTATTCGGATCACTCTCTAACGCAGTCACTTTTGCGACGACAGAATCTTTGTCCGCAGCCGCAGCCTGCCCAACCGGAACTGTATAACTTCTCCGCAGCTTCTTACCATCCTTCAGGGTATATGTGATTGAGAGATAATATTGGTTCTCTGCGCTCAGGCACTCTTCTTTCTGTGCCAGGATCTCTTTCTGGAGATCTATGATCTTCTGAATATCATCCGGTTCGGTATAGCGGAGCGTATAGTCCAGATTGAGCGATACCACCTTAACCTCTGAAACATCCGGTATTTTTCCTTCGATCCGGAATAGATCCAGTTTCAGTGCACCCAGAAATGCTGCCAGAACAACCGTTAAGACTGCCCATTCCCCAACTCTCTTTTTGTGGAACACACGGAAATTCTTCTCAATAAGCATCTCCGCCACAAAAAAGCCGATTGCACCAAAGATCAGGGTGCCTGCTGCAAGTATCCAAAAATGTACCTTTGCCGAAGAAAAACTGTTTCCGATCGTGTCAGCAACGGCAGTTCCTCCAAGCAGACCGGCGCAGACAGCCACGCCCCAGCGGAACACCGGCTTGATTCCCCGCATGCTGATAAGGTCACCTGCAGTCTCCAATTTTCTCCATTTATACAACTGATAGGCTGCGATCAGGAATACCACACCTGCCACTGCATAAATCCCGAGCAGATATGCACCCTTAAACTCGATTCCAACCGTCACATACTCACTGTTTTCTACTGACTGTATCCGCAGATTGTTTGTCAGATAATAAATTGGAGACAAAATACAGGATTTCCCCGGATTCCAATTGTTTGACACCCCAAAGCAGACACTCTCTATCACCATGTTGATCAGATACCAGCATCCTACATACAGATAATTGACTACGACATAATACACCGGAAATGCCATGAGCTGTCCGGTAAACATCGCCACAAATGCGCCGAGCGCCAGTGCAAAAAACGTCATTGCGGCTTCTGCACCAAACCAGTATAAAATGTACTGGATATTGGTGATATGTGCACCAATGCAGACGAACACCGTGATAATAAAGGTCAGGATCTGCGGAACAATCATAAATGCAGACGCAGATATGATATTCGTCACAAACAACTCCCGTCTGTCCACCGGAAGTGAATGGATCATATTTGTATTCTTTGCAGAATACAGATAGGAAAACACTGCCATGATCATCACTGCTGCAAATGCAAATGTGATCACCGGATTCATGGCTGCCCGCATAGCGCCACTGATCGCATAGACCTGTCTCTGGAGCTGGCTGTAACTGTCATCCTGCAGATAATACCGCATATTAAACCACAGTCCGACCGGAAGCGAAACGATCAGATAACAGCTGTACAATGCCCACAAAGGCCAGAAATGTGTCATATTTTTTTTGAAAATTGTTTTGTTAAAGCAGGATGTCTTTGACTTCATAATCCACACCTCCCAATTCATAAATAAAGATTTCCTCCAGTGTCAACGGAAGTACATCAACAATGGTAGGATTTTCTGTCAGAAGAACTTTCTCTGCCTCCTTCGGATCCCCTTTTACGATCAGGGTATAGACACGCCCTGTGTTTGCCATATGCAGCACCTCAAAATCATCCGGCAATTTTGGCACACCATTCTGACATGCCACCTGTATCTTGGAAATATTTCCCTGAAGATCGCTCAAAGACCGCTCGATCATAATTTTTCCATGGTGCATGATACCTACATGGTCACAGGTATCCTCCAGTTCCCTCAGGTTATGGGAGGACACTAAAACAGTCATTTTCCGCTCTGCCACTTCCGCCATTAAGATACTCCAGATCTGTCTGCGCATCACAGGATCAAGTCCGTCCACCGGTTCGTCTAAGATCAGCAGATCCGGTTTACAGCAGATTGCAAGCCAGAACGCTACCTGTTTCTGCATGCCCTTCGACAGCCGTCTGATAGTGCGTTTCACATCGATCGTCGGGAAAAATTCCTGCATTTTATAAAAAAGCTTACTGTCAAACTGTGGATAGATGCCTTCATAAAAGCGTTTCATCTCCATCGTATCTGCCTGCATAAAATAAAACAGTTCATCCGGGATATAAGCCATCCTCTGCTTGATATTCCGGTTTTCAAATACCGGTTCACCGTCGATCAGGATCTCTCCCTCATCTGCCTTATAAACTCCGGTAAGATGGCGGATCAACGTAGACTTTCCTGCTCCGTTTGGTCCGACCAGTCCATAAATATCACCTTTTCCCACATGCATATCCACGCCGTTCAATGCCTGAAAATCATCAAACTTTTTCTTTAAATTATGAACCTGGATCATTGTGCCTCTCCCCCTTTAGCCAATTGTTCAATACGTGTTTTCAAACTGTCCTCATCCATCGCCAAAAACAACAGTTCCGTCACCACTTCATCAAATTCCTTCATCAGTTCTTCATTTCTGACGCCCAGCACTTCTTTACGCTCGGCAACGAATGTTCCTTTTCCGGCAATGGTATAGACATATCCCTCTGCCTCAAGTTCCCGGTATGCCTTCTGGATGGTATTTGGATTGATGGCAAGCTTCGAAGCCATTTCCCGCACGGAGGGCAGCTTTTCATTTGCAATAAGGGAATTCGTGATAACCAGCTTTCTCAGACCATCTTTGATCTGTTCATAAATTGGTTTTGCATCCCTGTAATTTAACTGAATCAAATAACAAACCTCCCATCTGTATTAGCTGTATGATGTGTACTATCATTCTTCATACAGTTAATATAGCACGGGAGGTATTCTATTACAATGAAGATAATCCTAGGATATTATTAAGAAATCTTTAAATTATGCTTTTTTCAAAAGCAGCATCGTTTCAGCTATCCGAGATAAGCCTTCAGAAGCTCAAATGTATTCTTCACGCCATCCACATGGCTTCTCTCATATCCGTGTGATGCATACACGCCAGAACCGATCAGTCCGTGGCGCACATCATATCCGGCGCTCAGCGCAACATCTGCATCTGAACCATAGTATGGATAGACATCCACTGCAAAATCAATGCCATTCTCTTTTGCTGCCTTCACAAGACCGTTTACCACATCATAATGATATGGTCCATGGCTGTCCTTCGCACAGATCGACACCTGTGTCTCATCACAGGCAAGTCCGTCACCGACACATCCCATATCCACAGAGATCACTTCTGTCACGCCTTCCGGGACAGAGGCTGCACCACCGTGTCCTACTTCCTCAAATACAGTGATGTGCTGGTAGATCATACGATCCGGTGTCACATTTTCCTCTTTCAAATATTTTGCATAGCCCAATAAAATTCCAACACTTAATTTGTCATCTAAGAAACGGCTCTTAATGTAACCGGATGCTGTCACCGTAGTTCTCGGATCAAAGCAGACAAAATCGCCTGTCATAATGCCGAGTTTCTCCACATCCTCTTTTGATTTTACTTTTTCATCCAAAACAACTTCCACAGAATCATAGCTTCTCTTCGTATCGTTATATTCTCCGTTTACATGAATGGAAGCGTTGATCAGCTGTAATGTTCCGTCGTATTTTCCGTTAAATCTGGTGACAACTTTACAGTTTTCTCCCTCTGCATTGTTTGCATTCATGCCACCTACTGCTGTAACACGAAGTCTTCCGTTGGCTTTGATCTCTGCCACCATGGCACCTAACGTATCAATATGTGCCTCTAAAAGAACGGCGTTCTCTTTGTCCCTGCCGCCGATTGGTACGAGCACACCGCCTTTTACCGTAAGCTTTGGCTCATATCCAAGCTTTTTGTATTCTCCCATGACATAGTCTGCCACCTCTTTTGTGTAGCCGGATGGACTGTCGATTGCGAGGATATTCTTTGTCTCTTCTACCATATAATCTACATAATTTTTACTCATATCTTTTGCTCCTTTATCTATTTCAAATACAGATAATTGCGAAACTCCTTATAAGCATCTTTCATGAGTTTCGCAATTATCTTATTTTAAACATAAAAATGCCCCGAGGTTTCCGCGCTTACCATGGCTTGCGCGGTGGGAAAAAAGTAAATCAGGATTGCAGCACGTGCAAATGTCCGTGATCTCTATATGTTCCGGCAGGACACCTGCATCAAGCAGTACAATTTCGTTTGCCTTCCAGAGATCGAGCTGATATTTTCCATTTTCTTTTGCGATAAGGATCTCATTCTCATGTCCTGCAAATGCCCGCTCAAACTCCACCGCAACATCCCCGCTCACCTCGTAGCAGTCCTGACAGATGGAAGGTCCGATCGCACAGCGCAGTTCCTCCGGTCTGCTTCCGTATTCCCTCCGCATCGCCTCGATAGTCGCTTTTCCCATGCGGTTTACTGTTCCACGCCAGCCGGAATGGCTTAACCCGATGGCACAATGCACCGGATCTACAAAATACAATGGAACACAGTCCGCATAGAACGTTGATAACACTAAGCCCGGCACATCCGTGATCAGTCCATCTGTATCATGAAATTCCAGTTCCCTGGTAAGACCATTTCCTGCATCCTCGGCCGTCACTTTTCTTACATTTGTCGTATGTGTCTGATCCGTAAAAACAAATTTATCATAATCCACATCAAGCGCTGATGCAAGTCTTCTGTAATTTTCCCGGACTGCCTCCTCTTCATCTCCTCTTGTAAAACTCAGATTCATGGTGGAAAAAATACCCTCACTCACGCCGCCAAGTCTTGTGGTAAAACCTTCTTTTACAATTCCTGTTTTCTCCAATAAAGGAAAATGTAAAAGCGGCACTTCCACGCCAGCCCCAGGATGATGTATAACCTCTTCCGGCACTCCTGTATTGTTTTTCCGCTTCCAGCTTTTATGTTCCATATCACTTACAACTCTCCTGATTTTGTCCTGTGAAAAAGAAGCCATATAAAAATGCATTCTTTCACCCTCTCAGAACCCCTGATAGTCAAATGCATTCTGAATGACTTTTATCTGCTCTCCCAAAACTGCCGCCACATCAAACCTGCAAGGTGTAAATGTTCCATAACCATGTGTCAGGCAGTAGTACGAAGCCACTTTGGAAATCGTTCTCTGTTTTGCAGCAGTCACCGCCTCAAGTGGATTTCCCGCTGTGTTGTCCGCACGATATTTTACTTCCACAAACACCAGGTATCCACCCTGTCTTGCCACGATATCGATCTCTCCCATGCGGCATCTGTAATTATATTCTAAAATCTCATACCCCTGCTGTTCCAAATATGCACCTGCCAGTTTTTCATAGGCAGTTCCCACACTTCTCTTATTGATAAAACCCTCTTTTCTACAGCAGCATCCTTCTTTTGTGCCTGCTGTCCCTCATTCTATTCACTTCCTGCAGCACACTATTTGATTATGCCATTCATCTGCTGCAATTTCACTTCATTTATGATAACATATCTGCCTGCTGCAATTTTGCCTTCATCTTATCCATATCATCCACAAACACAAGGATCTCAGCGACTACTTCATAAAGTTCCGGTGGAATCGCATCCCCGATCTCTAATTTCGACAGCGTCTCCGCCAGCTTATTATCTTTATAGAAAGGGACATCATTTTCTTTTGCCTTTGCGATGATCTTTTCTGCCACTTCGCCCCTGCCACTGGCAAGGATCTTCGGTGCTTTATCTCCCGGCTCATATGCTACTGCTACCGCTGTTTTTACCTTTTTCTTTTCATTATCCCATGCCATATCCGCTCACCACCTCTGTTTTGTATCTGATATACTAGGCTCTCACATCAAACGAATACCGATGCAGTGTTCCCGTCTGTGGCATATCTTTTCGCAGGAAATCATCCCCAAAGCTGACCTTCTTTTCTTCCTTTGTCATCGTTATGGTACACTGATAACCTTTGTCTTTCAGCTTTTGTTCCAGAATGGGCAGATACTTTTCCACAAGATCATAAGACGCATCGTCAGCCATATAAAAATTTGTTTTGACATTCCGATGCTGCATTTTCACTGAGACATCGGTAGAACCAAGATGTTCCATATCCAGATGTAAAAAAGCACTCAGCTCCGCATCCGGATCTCTCAGATTCTTTTTATTCGTGTATACATAAAGTTCTCCGTTTGCATTCTGACCGGACAGCTTCAATGGCACCTGTACATAAGTATATGCCTGATTGAGCTGATTCATAAATTCAATATTACCGCGCACCTCTGCCGCAGTTTCCGGAAATCTGGTTTTCGTAACGCCTGCCTCTTTCAGCGCATCTTCCACCTGTCTCATCTGCTGTTCTAATTTTTCGTAAAGCTGGCTGATCTTTTTCTCCTGTTTCAACGCTTCCGGCTGTATCAGCCACTGCTGTTCCATCACATTCCGAAGCAGACTTTTATATGCATCACTTCCGAATAATTTTTGGATACTCTGCGATGCCATTCCATTGTTTTCAGATAAAATCTGTGACACTGTGCGCAGAAAATCAGAGACGGTCAGATTTTTGTCCAATGCCGTTTTGCCGTCCGCAGCTTTCCATGCAGCGTCCTCTGTCATCAGATTCTGTGCTACGCTCTCATCCTCCAACGTGTCGATAAAAATATCCTGCTCCATCGCTTCCGGGAAAAGTTTTGTACTTTCTACCAGTGAAGGAATATTCTGCAATAACCTGCCAAGACTTGAAAACTGCTGCTCTGATAAAACGTCACCAAGTGCCTGACCACCTGTTCCTTCCTGTATGGCTTGTCCTGCTGTTGTGGTCTGCTCTCCGTTTACAGTCTGTTCCTCTGCGCCTAGCCGTCCGTCAGTCAAAATCTGTCCTTCCGCCGTCGTCTGTCCGCCGGTCACAATCTGTCCTTCCGCCGTTGTCTGTCCGCCGGTCACAATCTGTCCTTCTGCCGTTATCTGTCCGCCAGTCACAATCTGCCCTTCTGCCGTTGTCTGTCCACCGGTTTCTATCTGCCCCTCTGCATTGACCTGTGCTCCGGTAACAGTCTGCTCTGGAAGAAGGATCGTGACAATTTTCTGATTCATCTGTACCGCCTGATCTGGTGTCAGATTTTTTGAGCCCGCAAGGTCAGCCAGTTCGTTCATCGCCTGATCCATCTCCTGTAAAATGGCATGCTCATCTGTCATGTAGTTTTCGAACTGTGCTGCCATCTCCGGCGAAACCGGGATTCCGAGTTTTGTCATACTTACAACCGTAGTAATATTTACACCCGGATTCATGTTTGCGATCCTTGCCATATTTAAAAGGCTTTGCTTATCAATCGGCATCTGCTCTTTCATCATAGCATTGACCATTGCAAGATTCCGCTCTGTCACAGGTACGGTTCCTTCCGTCAGCGCATTGGTAAGAATTGGATTTCCTCCACTGCCAGCGCCTGTGTACGGTTTGATTTCAATGGTCGCACCGTCATTGCTTTTTACCTGAAAAAACATCGGCGTTCCCTGCGAAAGCGGCACTTTTCCAGACAATCTTGCTGTGATCGTCTGTCCATCGCTAAGCGCCAGCGTCACTTTTCCATTTTTCACAGAACTGACCGTTCCTTCAAAAACACTTCCGGAAGACAATTCTTCCATCGTAGATACCACTTTCTGCATACCGGAAGCTGCTTTTAATTCTTCTGTTCCACTTGAAATATTTCTGTTGTATTGTCCTAACATATCGGATATGTGCATGATCCCGCCTCACTTGATACAAACTTCCTATATAGTAAATTTTTCCTGCAATCAGAAACATTTTCTAATATGACAGTCCGTATCTCTTAAACAAAATTTTTGATAAAGCTGGCACGATGTATCGGAGATGGTCCAACTTCCTGCAATGCCTTGATATGTTCCGCCGAACCATAGCCTTTATTGGATGCGAATCCATACTGTGGCAGAACCTTGTCATACTCTGCCATCAGACGGTCTCTGGTAACCTTCGCCACAATGCTTGCAGCCCCAATGGAAATACTTTTTGCATCTCCTTTGATAATTGGCACCTGTCTGATGGAAACTCCCGGAATCGTGACCGCATCATTTAATAATATATCGGGTTTTACACTTAATTTGCTTATAGCCTCACGCATTGCCTCATAAGTTGCCTGCAAAATATTGATCTCGTCAATCCTCTGTGGGCTTGCCATTCCAATGCCTACCGCAACTGCTTTCTCCATGATCACATCATACAATTCTTCCCGCTTTGCCGCAGAAAGCTTCTTAGAATCGTTAATATACAAAATATCGCAGTCTTTTGGCAAAATAACTGCGCCAGCTACCACCGGACCGGCAAGCGGTCCTCTTCCGACTTCGTCAATACCGCAGATATAGCCATAATCTGCATATTCCCGCTCATATTTTTTCAGATTTTCAATGCGCAGCTTCTCTGCCTCTAATTTTTCAAACCGTTTCTTTGCCTGCTCTACGATTTTCACAACACCGGAACGCTCGTCTTTTTCATATGTTTCTATAAAAGAAGGCAGTTTCTCATCGTCCACTGCCTTAAGTTCTTCTTTGATCTCACCGATTTTTTTCTCTGCCATTCTGTCCACTTATCCTTTGTCAACTTTTGACGCTTTCTGTATAAAATAGGTTCATCACCGGCTTTATTCAGCCTGCACCTGTGGCCACTCCAAAGTAATCTTTCCAAGCTTTCCGCCTCGGAATTCATCAATCAGAAGTGCTGCCGCTTTGCTGTAATCCAATTCGTTTCCTTTGGAAATGCATTTGCGGTTCTCTGCAATCTGCTCTAAAATCTTCACCGGAGTTTGTGTCTCATCTACACCATAGCGGTCTGTTAAAATTCCGGCATAATCTCTTGTCAGAACTTTGATCAGCTCCAGTGACAATTCATCAATATTCAAAATTTCATCTTTGATTGCCCCGATCAGTGCAAGACGCAGTCCAACCATCTGATCTTCAAATTTCGGCCACAAAATTCCCGGTGTATCCAGTAATTCCAGATTTTTGTTCAGTCTGATCCACTGTTTTCCTTTTGTCACACCCGGTTTATTTCCAGTTTTGGCACATGCCTTTCCCGCATAGGAATTGATAAACGTCGATTTTCCAACATTTGGAATTCCGACTACCATCGCACGGACAGGACGATTTAAGATTCCTCTTCTTCTGTCACGCTCAATCTTTTCCTTACAGGCTTCCATTACTACATTTGTAACTGTTTTCATGCCTGTCTTGGTTCTCGCATCCAGACCGACAACATAGTAGCCCATCTTTTTAAAATAGGCTGCCCATTCTTTGTTCTGATTCTCATCAGACAAATCTGATTTGTTCATGATGATCAGTCGCGCTTTATTTTTTCCCAACTCATCAATATCCGGGTTCCGACTGCTTAATGGAATTCTCGCATCCACAAGCTCGATCACCAGATCAATTAATTTTATGTCTTCCTGCATCTGACGTTTTGCTTTCGTCATATGTCCCGGATACCACTGAAACTGCATACTTTTTCCTCACTTTTCTTATATAAATCCAAATTTTTTCCACGGAGATACACGGAACCATGCTTTTCCAATAATGTAATCTTTTTTCACATTTCCAATATTGGCATAGCGGCTGTCCTCACTGTTATTGCGGTTATCTCCAAGGACAAAATATTCATCATCCTCGAGTTTTAGTTCCTCCGATGCAAGCCCTGCCTCCTCGATGGCAGACACATCAACTTTCTCATCAAAAAGTTCCCCATTCACATAAACAGCACCATTTTGAATCAATACCGTGTCTCCCGGCACTGCAATCACGCGCTTTACATAGTAATGTGATTTTTCATTCCCGTTTGGGAGAAACACAATAATGTCATTCGGCTTTGGATCGGACACCTTATAAATGAACCGATTTACCAGAATTTCGTCTCCACTTTCCAATGTTTCTGACATGGACTGCCCCACCACGCTGGTCCGCAATCCGATAAAATATACAAATGTAAAAGCAATGACCAGAGTAATCAAAATCTCAACTGTCCAGCTTAAGATTTCCTTTACAATGGTCATGTTTACTTTTTTCTTTCTTCTTCCGAAATTTAGTCCACTCCGTCTTCTTCTCACTTTTGCTTTCCTCTGCTCTATCGTCTGTATACAAATACACGTTATAGATTACCACAAAGCACGTTTGTGTGCAATTCGAGAATCGGATTTTCCAGATTTTATAAATATATTATTCCGCCCCTTTACCGGTAAAGCGCCGTCTCAACAAGTACCCCGATCACCAGATAACGATGATTTTGCTCACCGCTTACACAGGTGGAAAGTGTGATAAGTCTGTCATCCTCTCCGATTTCCATATCCTCCCGGACGTGTAATTTATTGTCAGAAACTTTTTCTCTGACATCCGCCAAAAACTGATCCCTGTCGTCCTTACTGCTGATCACATACTCTGACGGAATGTACACATCTGTAAACTTCGCCGCCTCGTAGATTTCATAAGTCAGACGTTCATTTTCCGTATACACATAAATATACGGATGTCCGTCAAAAAACGTTTCATCCTCAAAGCTGTGAATACTTCCAAACATGGAACCATTTTTCATGTTATGTCCATATAGTACCGTATTATAATCCGAGAAATCTTTCCGGTTACATTGATTGGTGTAAATGCAGCCCGGATATCCCTTGCTGTGGTCTAAGTTATAATCCAGATAATAATTGTCTGTCTCAGACTGTAACAGCGGATAGTCTACCTGCGTTCCCGGCACAACGATCCATGCGTAAATATCTTCATTCTGTTCATGCAGCTGTCCGAAATCATAGACCGGATCACAGTAGATCACTGTTTCTTCTGTGTTCTCCTCTGTCTCCGGCTCTGCGATGACCATCTCTGTTGCAGCACTTAACGTCTCTTCCTGCCGGAGTTTTTCGTACTCCAGCTCCCGCTGTTTCACACTCCAGTGATGATAGATCAGATAGCCTCCACAACACACGGCAATGGCACAGAGTATCAGCACAACTGTCCAATCGGCTGTTTTTCTCCGCCTTAATGCTCTCCGTTCTTTTTTCCTCTTTTCCCGCAATGTACTCATTTATTTCTGCTCCTCGTAAAATAAATCAATGATCGTCTGCTGTACTGAATAAGAAAAGCCATAGAAAAAGCTACTGCTCTCTCTATGGCTCACGCATGCATTGAACTATTTTACTAATTCTTTCACTTTAGCTTTCTTACCAACACGGTCTCTTAAGTAGAATAATTTAGCTCTTCTTACTTTACCAGCACGAACAACTTCTACTTTTTCAACGTTTGGAGAATGTAATGGCCAGGTTTTCTCAACGCCACATCCGTTAGAAATCTTTCTAACTGTGAATGTTTCACGGTTGCTTCCACCCTGTCTCTTAATTACAACACCTTCGAAAACCTGGATTCTTTCACGGTTTCCTTCTTTGATTTTTCCGTGAACTCTTACAGTGTCACCTACGTTGAATTCCGGTGCTTCAGCTTTCATCTGAGCAGCTTCGATGTTTTTAATAATTTCGTTCATGATTTTTCTCCTTTTATCCTGGATGTTCTTAATGCAATCAGCAACAGAGGACCATCTCTTTTTACAACAGGTTTGATTATACTATGCCTGTCTGCTGTTGTCAAGGTTTTTTCCTTGCTGAATTTTTTTACAGGAAATACTCCACTTCTCTCGGCGCAGCATAATTGCTTTCCAGATAGTCCCGCACCTGACCGGCCTCAAAAGTTCTGGCACCTGTGGGACAGACCTTTGTACACCGCATACAGTTTAAACACTTGTCCGGCTGGATCTCCAGCGTTTCCATGGAAATGGCGTTTACCGGACATTTCTGCACGCAGGCCTGACAGCCCGTACACGCTTCCCGCGCAAAGCTTTTTTCCACTGGTTTCATAGCTTTGGGCTCAGGTTTTGGATTTCCCGGTACGTCTGTTTCCAAAAGCACACTATTTTCCGCTTCTTCCAGCTTTTTTTTCACAGCAACGGCAAACTTCCGGAAGATTTCCAGGTCTTTGTCATCCGGTCTTCCCATTCCCAGCTTCGCTGAATAAATGTGCGGAATCACCGGAGCTATGGCGCCAATACAAATAAACCCCTGTCTTGTGAGAATTTCCTTCATCTGAGCCAGTGTATCCTCGTAATGGCGGTTGCCATACGCAGCTGCCAGAATACAGGGCGTCCTGTTTCCCTGCAGAGAAGAGAAAATACCACTCTCTACCTGAGGCAATTGTCCTCCGTATACCGGAGCCGCAGCCACCAGAAGCTCCTGCTCTTTAAATACATGCTTCTGTTTTCGGAATTTCCTTCTGGTCAAGTCCAGATACGCCGGATTCTGGGTCAGACAGCTCATAAGCAGTTCTGTGGCCCTTTTCGTGCCCTCTGTGGGACTGAAATATGCCGCTGTCACGGGTCTGTTTTTAGAAAGCAGGTCCGGACGGCGCTCTTTTGTTCTTTTGACAGACTGCTTAAGCCTCCACGCCTCAATTTTGCTGTGGTCGCCTGTAAGGAGCACTTTTGGCACCTTTTTCCCATTCCACTCTTCCGGGCGGGTATAGTGTGGATATTCCAACAGATTGTCCTGCATGGACTCAAATTGAGAGGATTCCTCATTGTTTAACACACCGGGTACAAAACGGGAAATAGCGTCAATCATAACAGAGGCCGCCAGTTCTCCCCCGGTCAGCACATAATCCCCGATGGACACATAATCTGTCACCACTTCTTCCAGTACCCGCTCATCAATTCCCTCGTAATGACCGCAGAGGAAAATCAGTTCTTCCTCCATAGCCAGTTCCTCTACCATGGTCTGGCGGAATACCTGTCCCTGAGGCGTCAGGTAAATACATCTGGGCTTTTTTCCCTGTCGGGCTGCCTGGGATTCTTTTCGCACAGATTCATAAGCTCTGAAACCCGGTTCGGCCTGCATAACCATACCGGCGCCTCCGCCATAGGGATAATCATCTACCCGCATGTGTTTGTTGTCAGCAAAATCCCGGATATTTACCGTATGAAGAGAAATTTTTCCGCTTTTTAAGGCCCTCCCCGTAATGCTGGTATTTACGGTATTTTCAATCATTTCCGGAAACAGCGTCAATACATGATACTTCATGATTTCCCTCCTAGCACAGTCCTTTCAGCAGATGAATGATCATTTTATTCTGCTCTACGTCTACTTCTTTGACACAGTCTTTGATAGCAGGAACCAGTACCTCTTTTTTATCTGTGGTGTGAATCACATACACATCATTGGCCCCGGTCTCCATGACATCTTTTAAAGTACCGAAAAGAGAGCCGTCCTCCAGAAATACGTCCATATCTATTAAGTCTGCAATATAATATTCATTTTCTTCCAAAGGTACGGCAAAATCTCTGGTGACATAAAGACTTTTTCCCTTGTAAGGCTCAATATCGTTAATATTGTCCACATCACGGAATTTCAAAATAACAAATTGTTTGAAATACTTCACCCGCTGGATTTCCAGTTCACACAGTTCTTTTCCTGTATCCAGAAGCACACTTTCCAGATAGTCAAATCTGTGGGCGTCGTCTGTGGTGGGGTATACTTTTACCTCTCCGCGAATACCGTGGGTTGTGGTAATCACGCCTACCTGCAATAAATCTTCCATCTATCTTATATACTCCTCTTTCTCCCGGTCTTTGGGCCCGGTATGATAAAAAAGGGGCTGTCACACTGCTGTTCATGCGACAACCCCTTTCATGATTGTTATTACTGTAAAATATCTACGACAACCTTTTTCTCACCTTTGGAAGA
>OGQE01001693.1_pt1 | contig 18893 bp, 37 predicted proteins | sample 1553131 | NCBI WGS metagenome assembly OGQE01 (sample SAMEA2579929, study PRJEB22360) | human gut metagenome | biome: human gut; feature: human-associated habitat; material: faeces | place: Denmark | collected 2008/2010
GATGTTTACTCCCGCATTTCTATGGTCTCCCCCGGCGGGGAAAGCGCCTTCTGTGCACGCCGGAGACAATCGGTCAGCTCGACTTTATCCGTGTCAAGAACGTCTGCTGCCAGGCAAATCTTGTCGAAAAGCGTAATGCTCCCGGTGAGTATACTCTGTACGCTGATGTGATGTACGTGGAGCAGGCCCCGGACAACGACCCGTATGCAGACCGTTACGCACAGATGGCCGAACCCAACGACCCGAACGATTTGCCGTACTAAGGAGGAGAACATGAAGAAACTGTTTATTAGCTGTCCGATGCGTGGTCGCACGGCATGCGCCATCAAAGCATCCATGGAGCAGATGCATCGGATTGCAGAGGCCGTCTTTGGCGAAGAACTGGAGGTCATTCCGACTTATTTTGAGGGCGATCCTCCTGAGAATAGCAACCAGGCTCTCTGGTATCTCGGTGAGAGCATCAAGAAGATGTCGGAAGCAAACTACTTTATCGGCATCTACGACGAGGACAAGAGCTATCGCGGCTGCATCATCGAAAACCGCACGGCGAAAAGCTACGGCATTCCGTCCTACATCGTGAACATCAGCTTCATTGCACCGGATGTCATCGAACAGAAGAGCATTGATAAACGTGTAGCAAACCTCGAAATTTATTAAATGATATTTCTGAGTGCCGAGGTTAGTCCTCGGTTGAATGTCCAGCCAGTGAGTGCCCACGTCGCAAATGGCGTTCTCAGAGGAAGCAGCTCGATTTATATTTTGATTTGGGGAGGTTGAACGTATGAAAGTCTTGAGAATCCAGCCCAAGAAGTATCCTGAAGTTATTGAAATCGACGGCTCGCTCGAATCTCTTCAGAAAGAAGTGGCCGGCCCGATTCAGGCGGTCTACCCGTGGGACGATCCGGTTGCACTTATCTGCAATGAGGAAGGAAAACTGATTGGTGTTAGCTTTAACCGGACTCTCATGGATGCAGATGGTACACCTACTGATGTGATTGCCGGTACAATCCTTATTGTAGGGTTGACGGAAGATGACTTCGGCGACCTTTCGCAGGAGTACATCGACAAATATGAGAAGCTGTTCCACCAACCGGAGAAATTCTGGCATGAGATCGACGAACGGGGAAGAACTCATCTGAAAATCGATTGCTGTGATCCGGAAGAGTAAGACACTCTAAAATCAAACAACCTGGAGCCGTGGAGAAATCTGCGGCTCTTTTATTTTGGGTCAGTAGCTTAGTCAGGTTCAAAGCTGGCAGCTCATAACTGCATGATCGCGGGTTCAAATCCTGCCTGACCCACCAGAGGTGCAAGCCTTATATTTGAATAAACAAAGGAGAGAACAGCATGAGCGCAAGAAACTATGTCCCGGCAATGGTGAAATGGATGGTCGAGGAAGGTACCAAGAACACCTCCAGCGGAAACTGGATATTCACGAGCGCGGAAATTGCAGAAGCATTTCCTGTAGCCGAAAGCAGCGTAATTGAAATGTTTGGAGCAATCCTGACCGAAGCTTATCAGCATGAAGCTGTGGCGGAAGCAAATGTAAATTTCGAGAGCGACGGTTCGGCAACTTTTGATTTGACCTTTTACACAGATTACTGCCCGAACATCCGCGATGAAACAAAGGCTGGGTGATTTCTATGGGTGATAGCAAAGTTACAAAGCGCTGTGCAAAGTGCGGTGCTGTGATGCACAACGTGTCTGCGGCAAGGAAATACTGCGATTTTTGCAGATTTGGCTACGCAACCAATGACCCGGTACTGCCTTTGGAGCACCCGAAGTACACTGGACCAACTCTGCAGGAAATTATGAGAGAGGCTACCAAAGAGGGACTTCAGTATGCAGAATACTGTAAAAAGCACGGACTGCATTGATCGAATCAACGCGAAAAATCCTTGGCGCTTTATGAAAGGAGATGGTTTGAATGACCAGACAGGTTTATATTTATGGACTTGGCGGAGCCGATAAAATGTATAGAGTGTTGGCTTACCATTTCATTACGGAGGAAGACATTACAATTAACAATCTTGTATATTGGGCCTCTATGCTGAGATTACATAATCCCAGTGTGGAGTCAGTGTACGCGATTGATAATTATCACGGACTGCGGAATGATTGTAGGGCAAGCATGTACAGAAGTACAATCGAGAACTGCGCTATTTTCAAGAACATTCTGGAAACACAGGGCATTCGACTTTAGGATCGAGAGAGCTGCAGAGAAATCTGTGGCTCTTTCTTTTTACGAGGTACTGACATGGAAGACAAATTGCACACATGGAAAGTCTTTGAGCACAATGGAAAAGAGCTGTTTGCCTATACGCTATTCGGCGAAGGCGAGGATGAAGAGGAGGCAACGATTGCACTGCTGGCATACGAGAACCATTGCCGTCCTGAAGCTATTCATGTACACAAGGAAGTGAGGCGAACGAAGTGTCTGGAGTAGCACTGTATGATTACCAGCAGGATGCAGTCAATCGAATGCAAAATGGCTGCATTCTATGCGGTGGTGTCGGCAGCGGAAAAAGCCGGACAGGTCTGGCGTTCTACTACATCAAGAATGGGGGGCAGATCAACACCAAGCGGTATGTGAAGATGCACGATCCTCCGCAGGATCTGTATATCATCACGACGGCACGCAAGCGAGATACACTCGAGTGGGAAGAAGAAATGCTTCCGTTTATGATGACAACAGATGAAAAAGCGGCTATGTATCATCATAAGGTTGTGGTGGATTCTTGGAACAACGTCAGAAAGTATATCGGGGCGAAAGATGCCTTCTTTATATTTGATGAGCAGAGAGTTGTTGGCAGCGGGCAATGGGTCAAATCCTTCCTTAAAATCACGAAGGAGAATGACTGGATTCTTCTGAGCGCTACTCCGGGAGATTGCTGGACAGATTACATTCCGGTGTTTATTGCAAACGGGTTCTATAAAAACCGGACGCAGTTCAACAATGAACACGTAATCTATAGTCGTTTTTCCAAGTTTCCGAAAATTGACCGATACATCAACACAACTCGGCTTGTCAGACTGCGTGATAAGATTCTTGTGGATATGGACTTCAAGCGTCCGACGATTCCGCACCATGAGACCGTGTATGTGGATTTTGACCGGCTAAAGTACAAGGAAATCCATAAATCTCGCTGGAACCCTTATGAAAATCGACCTATTGAAACGGCCAGTGAGTTCTGCTATTTGCTGCGGAAACTTGTGAACACTGATCCAAGTCGACAGCAAGAAGTGCTTGATATTTGCATGACCAGACCGAGGGTCATTATCTTCTATAACTTCGACTATGAGCTGGATATTCTCCTGCATCTTCGTTATGGTAACGGCGTAGAAGTGGCTCAGTGGAATGGTCACAAACATCAACCAATCCCTGATGGTAAGAAGTGGATATATCTGGTGCAGTACAACGCCGGTGCCGAGGGCTGGAACTGCATTAAGACGGATACCATTATATTCTACTCCCAGAACTACTCCTACAAGGTCATGGAGCAGGCTTCTGGGCGCATTGACCGGTTGAATACGCCGTACAAGGATCTGTTCTACTATCATTTGAAGAGCAGAGCGGGCATTGATCTGGCGATTTCAAGGGCACTGAACTCAAAGAAAGCATTTAACGAAAGAAAATTCTATGTAGGTTGAAATATGAATATCTCTAAGAAAACTCGCAAGAAAATCCAAAGTATCCTCCTCAGTAACCACTTTGGCGAAAGTGGAGAGTATATTTCCATGAGAGGATTTTCGTATACACCTGCACCGAACAGTCCACTTTCGGCTATCTGGAAGGAAATTGTGGTGAAGTTGGATGGCGAAATCGTCGGGTATTTACTCGATGATAGATGCCATTATGAGTCGGAGGGCTCTTGTGCTCGGCGAAAAGTTATTCAAGTTATCAAGAGTCCGGAGCAGTTCTTCCATCCGAGATGCCATTTCGCAAGGCAGAGCAAACAAATTGCTTTCAGACTCAAGAAAATGGGAGAAGATAAACTTGCACGTCTTTTCGATGATGATGCGGCATTGCTTCTAATCATCAACATGTGGAATTTAGAAACAGAAGATGACGATTTCTCGTTTGTAACACAAGACATGATTAGTCCAATATTGGAGGGTAAAAACAAATGATTAAAGATTCTGGAGACCGCACCGAATTTGAAACCGGTGCAAAGCGTGATATGCATGCAGGAAAGGGGCGGATGGATCTTCTGCCTTGGTATGGCATCATGGAGGTCAGCAAGCACTGCGAGGAGGGTGCATTGAAGTACGGCGAGCACAATGTGGATAAGGGTATCCCGCTGCATTCGCTGCTGGACAGTGCCTCTCGGCATCTGGCAAAGTACATGGTCGGTATGGACGATGAGGATCACCTGCGCGCTGCCTGCTGGAATCTGCTGTGGGCTCTTAATCAGCGGGAAACGCACCCGGAGTTGGATGATAGGTTTTCTGTGAAGGTTGGGGAAGTTAAGAAAAAGAACTATCAAGTCCTTTGCCCCAATTGTGAGGCTACGATTATTAAAGAGAATGGTCAGATTTGCGATGGGGTAGCGTGGCGAGTAGGCGTTCCCAATGAAAAAGTTGAGTTGAAATGCAACTATTGTAACCATTCGGTGATCGTTTCTATAAAAGATATTCTGGATGATAGGTTCTCCATTAAGCAGGAGAAGACCCAGAAAAAACGTCCTTGGATATCGGTTGAGTGTACCAATTGCAATAAACGCCATCTTGTTGCCCCTGAGGTGTGGCTGTACGACATAGATGAAGTTCCTGTGAGCAGTAGAATTTTGAAATGCCCGTTTTGCAATGAGAATTGGGTACATAAATACATCGGTAGCCTTGATGAGTATGCAAACCCTGATGATAAGCTCGTTGCCGTTAAATGCGGTGGCTGTAATGCTCATTTTTGGATTCCTGCATCCAATTGGAACAGCATGAATGAGTGCACAATCCATAATGGCGAGGTTCTGGTACGTTGTCCTCGCTGCGGAAAGGACACTTTTATTTCGGAGGTGAAGCCTGATGAATGACTGGATGCGCGAAGTGGACTATGCGACCTACTGCCCGAAGTGTGTAAGCTTCAAGGTACTTGAGACGGACGAGCCCTGCAATGAGTGCCTGACGGAGTGTGCGCGGGAGGGGACGTCGAAGCCGGTGAAGTTCGAGGAGAAGGCGCGAAAATAACAGGCTCCTTTATGAGGTAAACTCATATTTGAAAGGAGATACTTATTATGAAAAAGCATGGAAAATTGGTATTAGCACTATTGCTGGTATTGTTGGGGCGTGTGTGTTGATTCGTATTCACAATGCAGAGGTTCGCAAAGTATATTGCGAACGGTATGGAAAAGGATATGATAACGGATATACACTTGGACTTTATCAGGGAAAGTTGATGGGTGCCAATGACCTGTATATGAATGCTCATAATGGGAGCGAATATTTCAATAATTATATGATTGAAGCTAGGAAAGAATTTGTTGAGACAATTACAAAACTCAACAAATAAGAAAACTGGGCCGTGGAGAAATCTGCGGCTCTTTATTTTTATCGTTGAAGGAGATGCTTGTATGCAACGTATGAACATCAAATGTTGCCATTGTGGAGACTATACCCCATTTATCACAGAGGAGAACATTGAAGTTATTCCTCAAGTTAATCTCACAAGAACCGATGTGGATATTTTGGGCGATATCGCCGAGGCATTGGCGAAATGCGGTTGCTTGGGTGCGTGTGATTTCTTACGCCGGGTTCAGAGTGAAGTGACCAAAATTGTAGAGTATCAGGAGGAACGGTGAACGCTAAATGATATTTGCTGAAGAGGATTCGAACTCTTTGAATGCTATTGCTGGACTATTGGCTTCATTCGGGTGTGATAGTCAGGCTGGCTGTGTGCTTTATATTCAGCACAAAATCGCAAAGACCATGGAGGCTGACGAAAGGAAATGCAGAAATGAGAAACATGTCTAAGAAAACCTGGAAACTCCGGGTTTGGGGTCACATGACCGAGATGCAGAAGCTGGATTATCTTCTTACGAAAGCGGGCATTACGCATGAGATGGAAAGAAGATTTCCTGAGAACGATAAAAACCAGCCTGAAGTTTGCGGCCCTGGAGCACTGCATGATGGAGGCTATCAGATTACAGTTCGAGATAAATCTGGCACATATCTGTGGGATGCGGTATGCGGTTGGTACACTTACGGGTTTCCTCATTTACTCGAGGTGTGCGGGCTAGCACTTGTTGATCATTATGATGTCGAGGGCTGGCTCACAGCTCGGCAAGTTATGAAGATGTGGGGGCGTAGAAATGCTGCGAAAAATCGCTGATTTTGTCAAAAAGATATTCCGCATGGAGCCGATCCCGACAACGGTTAATACCCTGCGGGAGGCTTTACAGGCCTTGGAGGTGGCTCGGAACCACTTCGAGCACTGCGACCCGGAATTTGTGGACGCGGCTATTTTTGAGTTGAACGCTGCGGAGTGCCGGGTGGATGCGGTTAGGAGGTGTGTGGGGTGAAGACGTTTTATTATCCGACTTACAAGTGCCGATTTTGCGAGAAGGAATTTAACGATGGGCATCCCTACTGTAATCCTGAAGATGCGAATAGCAATCTGGCCGGTCTGATAGCGTTCCGCCCAATTCATCATTGCGATGGTGGTCATATTGGCATCGGATATTTTATAGGTCTCGAAAGGGTTGATAAAAATGACTGATGTTTGGACGAAAGTTGGCAAATTTCTTGGCCGGGCTATTGCGCTGACACTTATTTTGTGCGCTTGGGCCATCATTATTGGATTCACGCTGAAGGTGCTTTGGTTTATCTGGTTTCGGATTTTGCTGTGAGGTAAGAAGGCTATGGACAATGGAAGAGTGTCATATGAAGAAGCCGTAGAAGCTATCCAGAATTGGAGTAAGGCAGAGTACGAATTTTCTGATGATGACGTTGAAACCATCTACGCGAATGGCCGACCTATTGATATGGTAAGAAAACAAACTCGGAATACCCTTACTATATATGATCGTGAGCATGTCTACAGGGTTCCGGTTGGAAATTTCACGTCGATGGACAATGTTGCTCGGCTGTGGGCGAATGACTATATCACTTTGCAAGACACACGAATCTGGTGCGTTAACACCAATCACTCACTGGTTGATATTGAGCAAGCGATAGAAAGTATTCAATACGGTCAGACAGAAACTACAACCATCCCAGCTCGGTATGAAAAGAAAAGATCTTGGCCGTATCGATTGGTTGCTTTTCTGAACGAAGTAATTTATATGTTTGTACAAGCTATTAAGGAGGATTTCTTATGAGATGTTGTCCGGTATGTTACGCAAAGGCAAAGCCTATTGTGTCTGATACGGTAATGACTGGCACGAAACTGGAAATCAAATACGTGATAGTATGTCCAAGATGCGGATTCGGGTGCCATAATGAAGGCAGTGTTATATTGCAATACGATGAAACAACGATGACTCCATTGGCGGATGACCATGGTTTGCGGAGTCTTGTTAGGAAATGGGATTCAATTTTACGAGATCCCGAGGCAGAAAGGATAGCCAACATATGAAATACACCTTTATATTTTCCTGCACAGACAACGGTGGCGGGCATCAGACCTTTGAAGTCAGGGCGACCGACAAGCAGGAGGCTATTGAAAAGGGTATGAAATTTGCCAAGAAATACGCCTGTGGTGACATTTGCGGGAACTGGGAGTGTAAGTTGAAGAAGGAGGGTAGCGTATGAACGAGGATTTTGGAGCGATTACTATTCTTGCTCCAAAATGCCAGCAGTGTCCAAAAGTGAAATCCTGTGACCATAAGCAAATGGCTCATCTCGGATACATAGTTCCACAAAGGGGCAACGGAAAGAGCCTCAGTCAACTCGAAATACTGAATTCACTGATGAAAAGGAGATTTAATTATGAAAATCGTTGAACCTAAGTACGAAATTCTCACTGATATCTCTGAGGGCGGCATCAAGGAGCTGCAGCAGATCGAGCGGGTGGCCCGGGTCTGCTACAAGAGCGAGGACAAGATCACGCCGGGTGGTGAGTCGGCAAAGAAACTGGTAGGTTTTCTGGTGAAGCAAGGGCATGAGGCTATGCTGGAGCATTCACAGCTGTCCGTGCTGTTTACGTGCGATCGTGGTGTGGCCAATGAGCTGGTGCGGCACCGCATTGCGAGCTTTGCGCAGGAGAGCACCCGGTACTGTAACTACTCAAAGGAGAAGTTTGGCGGGGAGTTGAGCTTTGTTCGGCCGTTTTATATTCCTAACAAGCCTAAGGAAAATGCATTCAAAGCAGCTTCTTCGACAGAAGAATTAAAAAAGCTCGAAACGGACTATCAAATCCACAATGCGTGGTACTGGACTTGTGACGATGCTGAAAAAAGCTACAAAACTCTCATCGCCAATGGTATGCGCCCCGAACAGGCTCGTTGTGTGCTGCCCCTGTGCCTGAAGACCGAGATCGTGGTGACGGCAAACTACCGTGAGTGGCGCAACATCTTCAAGCTGCGTACTCCTGTGGCGGCCCATCCTCAGATGAGAGAACTGATGTGCCCGCTGCTGAAGGAACTGCAGAGCAAGATCCCGGTGGTGTTCGATGATATTTACACGTACTGGCCTGAGGACGACCAGACGGGAAAGGGAGCACGGTGAAGTAAGCATGAAAGAAATTGATGAAAGATATATTGCCGCACTTGATGAGTTCGGTTTTGGAATGTTCCGAACTAAAGCCGGTGTAAATATTTACCGTACTACCTCAACAGGAACATTTATGATCAATCTTAAAGGCGAGGACTTTGTGGATATGCTGGTAAGCTATGCAGAAACGTTTGACCCGAATACCCAGGTGTCCTTGACAGTAAAAAGTCATTCGTCAACGCAGGATATTTCGGCAATGCTAAAGAACGCCCAGGAAATCCAGATGCTTCTTCTGCGGCTTGCCATTAAACTCGTGAAAATCAGTAAGGAAGTGGAGTGAAACCATGAAAAATCGTATTATTTGTGTTGTTGCATGCCTGATGATGCTCGTGGGCTGTATGGTTCTGTGCAGCTGCTCCGAAGCGGATAAGGTGAATCGGAATATTTCCAAGCAGGCCAACTACTTTGAAACTGAGCGCCGGATCACGGTCTATAACGCACGCACGGACAACGTTATCCTTGAAATGGAAGGCGCTATATCCATCTCGAACAATGATAGCAACGAGCTTGTGTGTACGGTGAAGACCGGTCCGAACGAGTATAAGAAAAACTACATTTATCTGAATGAGTACACCATGTATGTCGTCGAGGACATTGCTGGCACTCATACGGACCCGTATCATTACAAGCTCTATTTTCACACGGATATTCTGCCGGATGTGGAGGTAAGGTCGTGAGTTTTATGACAAGATTCTTGCTTGCTGCTTTGATGTGCTGTCTATATGCGCACGCATTCATGAGCGGTTTCAAGATTGGCACCCATACTAGGCGAGAGGGCAAAGTTGTGCATGTAACTGTGCCGGTAAAAGATATTCTGAAGTGTATGCTGGTTCTTGGGTGTGGTATGATCGCAGCGTTCACTGTACGGCTGTAAAGGAGGGCGAACTTGTGACTGACCAGACACGAAATTTGCTGAGATGCTTTGGCTTAGAGATGTTCCTTGTGAGTTTTGAGACACTCGGCGAGGCAATCGATATTGCACGAGAGAGTCTTTTGGAACCTGGATACCATCGTGATTACTATAGTATTCTCGGCAATCGCTATGGAGTCTCGCGAAAAAAGATCAATGATGACATTCGGCGAGCGGTCGCTGTTGCGTGGCGTCTTCATCGGGATGTCATGGAGGAGACTCTTGGCGAGATTTATGAACGGCCCCCGACACCTCGTAGATTTGTTTATGCTGCGGCTGACTACCTGAACAAAAAAGAAGTAGAGGAGATGAGCGACTGATGAAAATCGGCATTGACAGCAGCTAGAAATTGGCTGAAAAAGGACGTTGGCGAATCGTTCAGCGTCTTTTTTCTTTGCCCACTTTTGAAATTTCTGCCCACTTTTTTCTGGGAAAGGAGGTGAAAAAATCATGAAATTCTATTCTGGGTTAGAAAATCAGATGTTTTGTTCATAAAATTTTCACATTTTCTGGCCGTTTGCCCACTTTTAAAATCAAAAGTGGGCATGATTTTCGAATAAAATATCACGCAATTACGTTGATTTTTAAATAAAAGCGCCTTTCTGCCCAAAAACCCACTTTTATTTCTATTTACACTATAAAAAAATAAAAATATTATATATAGTTAAGAGAAAAAAGTGGGAAAGTGGGCAGAGATCAAAATTCACGAAAAGTTCAAGGCTTGCAGCTTGTAAGAACCCAACCAGCGTTGTATACTCAAAAACGACCGTTGTACACACCGATTAGATGCTTATGAGGTAATAAAGATGGCTTATATGAACCGCTTTATCAATGACGATGGCTTTGAAGAATGGACTACTACGGATGCTGCCGGAAACCTGGTAACCTGCTACGCAAACAAGTTCGTTGAACTGCATACGAAGATACCGGTATGCGAGTGTGGAAGGCCGATGACTGAAGAAGTACAGGGTTACTGGACTTGCAGAGAGTGTGACATCACAAAGACAGAAGATGAAATCAATCATCCGATTAAGTTGGATGAGTATGAGTCGTTGAACCTTGAACTGAGCGAGGACTACGGAAAATTTGAATACGATGATGGCCGAATGTTAGAAACCGGTGTGCCAGACTGGTACCTGTTCTTCTACCAGCATCGGCCCAAATGATATTTTTGACTAAGAGGCGCAGAGAAATCTGCGTCTTTTTTATTTTCTGTAAAATCCGCTTAAATCCGTTATTATCCGTTAGAATCCGCGCGTAAAATACTGTCCCTTTTATGGAGAGGAGAAAGTGCGTCCCAGACGCGCTACTCCTCTTTCTTTTTGGAGGAGATTTTATGCTGGAAAACCGATTCAAGACAAACCTGGTAAGAGAACTCAAAGAACGCTTCCCTGACTGCATCGTCCTACACATTGACCCCAACGAGATTCAGGGCATTCCTGATCTCTTGATTTTGTACAGAGACCGATGGGCAGCACTCGAAGGTAAGCGTTCTTTAAATGCACCTCATCGACCGAATCAGGATTACTATGTTAATCTGATGAATCAGATGAGCTATGCTGCGTTCATTTGCCCGGAAAATAAGGAGGAGATTCTGAATGACCTTCAACGATCATTCGCATCTGAGAGGACAACACGCTTTTCTTAGCGCTAGTAAGTATAGCTGGATCAATTATGACCCTGACAAACTTGCTGTTGTCTACACCAACTTCATGGCCACTCAGAAAGGCACCGAACTGCATGAGTTTGCAGCAAAGTGCATCGAGCTCGGTCAAAAGCTTCCCCGTTCAAAGAAAACCCTGAATAATTATGTCAACGATGCCATCGGCTTCCGTATGACGCCTGAGCAGGTTCTGTACTATTCTGACAATTGCTTCGGAACAGCAGATGCTATCTGCTTCCGAGATGATATTCTCAGAATCCACGACCTGAAGACCGGAGCGATTCCGGCGCACATGGAACAGCTCTTGATTTATGATGCGCTGTTCTGTCTCGAATACCGAATTAAACCCGAAAAAATTCAGATCGAGAACCGCATCTACCAATCAGATGATATTCTCATCGCAAACCCTTGTCCTGACGACATCAATCCGATCATGGATAAAATTCGCGAGTTTGATCCGATCATTGCAAAGCTGAGAATGGGAGTGTGCTGATATGATGAACCCGGTTGAGAAAGATTTGAAGAGCTACTTTAGCCTTGAGTATGGCGGAGAGGACGATACTCTGGAGCATTACGGCACCAAGCGTCATTCTGGTCGTTATCCGTGGGGTAGCGGTGAAACTCCGTATCAGCATTCTGGTGACTTCCTGTCCCGCGTCGAGAAATATAAGGCTAAGGGTATGTCTGAGGTCGAAATCTTGAAAGCTATCAATGATACGCTTCCACCCGAATATCAGCTTGGTGCCACTGAGTTTCGTGTCGCTAAAACCAAAGCTGGACATGACCGTAAAGCTCAACAGTGGGATGATATCCAGAAGCTGAAGAAGGAAAATCCTAATATGGGGTGGACTGAAATCGGTCAAAAGCTTGGGCTTCCTGAATCCACTGTCCGCTCTATGTACAAGAACGGCGTTGGCACCAAGAAAGATCAGGCTGAAAAAATCGCCGAGACCCTGAAAAAAGAAGTTGACAAGAAGGGCATGGTCGATGTATCTGAGGGTACAAATCTTACTCTTGGTGTATCGGAAGGTAAGATGGACGAGGCCATTTATATTCTTGAAGCAGAACATGGCTACAAGCGTTATGGCGTTGGCATCAAGCAACCTACCAACTTTCGTCAGCAGACCAACATCACTGTTCTGGCAAAGCCTGAATACGATCAGAACTATGCCTATAAGCATCAGGGCGACATTCAGTCTTTGGGCGACTATCATTCTGATGACGGCGGTAGTTCATTTCGTCAGCTGCAGCCTCCATCAAGCTTAGACTCGAAGCGTGTGGCAGTTCGTTACGGCGATGAAGGCGGTCTAGCAAAGGATGGTGTCATGGAGATTCGTCGTGGCGTTCCTGATTTAGATCTTGGCAACTCCCATTATGCTCAGGTCCGTATCATGGTAGATAACAGCCATTATCTGAAGGGCATGGCCATGTATTCGGACAATATGCCGGATGGTGTTGATATTGTGTTCAACACGAACAAGCCTTCTGGCACACCTAAGATGAAAGTGTTCAAAGAAATCAAGAACGATCCGGGCAATCCATTTGGCGCTGCCATTACTGCGGAAGGCCAGAGCAATTACATCGGAAAAGATGGCAAAGAGCACCTTTCTCCCATCAATAAGTTGAAATGGGAAGGTGACTGGGATGATATGTCCAAGAGCGTTTCATCTCAGTTTCTTTCCAAGCAGCCTCTGCCACTAATCAAGAAACAGCTTGATCTTACAATGGCTGATTACAAAGCCGAGTATGATGAGATCATGCACTACACGAACCCGACCGTTAAGAAAAAGATGCTGATGGACTTCGCGGAGAAGTGCGATGGAACGTCTATGACACTGAAGGCATCGGCTTTCCCCGGCCAGGCAACGAAAGTTATTCTGCCGCTGGATAAGATCAAAGAAACGGAAGCTTATTGCCCTACATATGAGAATGGTACTCAGCTTGCACTGGTTCGATATCCTCATGCGGGCACGTTTGAGATTCCCATTGTCACTGTCAACAACAAGAATGCCAGTGGCAAAGCAAATCTCGGCAATGTCCGTGATGCGATTGGCATCAGTTCTAAGGTTGCCGAACGCCTGTCTGGTGCAGACTTCGATGGTGACACCGTTATGGCCATTCCCATGAGTGATAAGGTGCGCATCAACTCCACTGATCCTCTGCCCGGTCTGAAAGGCTTTGACCCGAAGACTTCATATGCTGTTCCGGAAGGCAATCCGAATAACGTGCGTCTGATGAAGAAGGATGAGAAACAGAAAGAGATGGGCATCATCTCGAACCTCATCACCGATATGACACTACGCGGGGCACCGCCTGAAGATCTGGAGCGTGCAGTGCGCCATTCGATGGTCGTTATCGATGCGGAGAAGCATAAGCTTGATTATAAGCGCTCCGAGAAAGAAAACGGCATTCAGGAGTTGAAGCGCAAGTATCAGATCAGAACACTTACAGACGAAAAAGGTAACGAGTACGAGAAGTATGGCGGAGCATCCACATTGCTTTCCCGTCGTAAGCAGACTGTCCGCATCCCTGAACGTCGTGGCAGCGTCCGCATTGACAAAGAGACCGGCAAACCTATTTATAAGGAAAGCGGCCGTGTCTATAAAGACAAACAGGGTAAGGAGCATAAGGCAGAAACCGAGGTTAGTCTGATTTCGGTAACAGATGATGCGCGCACGCTTATGTCCTCGAAGTCTGGAACCGCACAGGAAGTGTTGTATGCAAACTTTTCTAACTCGCTGAAGGCCTTGGCCGACAAGGCTCGCAAGGAATCTGTCAACATGAAGGGAATCCAGCGTGACCCGGCAGCAGCCAAGGAGTATGCAGCTGAAGTGGCATCACTGAACGAGAAGTATCAGGCAGTCCTAGCCAATAAACCGAAGGAACGCCGTGCCATGATTATCGCGAACTCTAAGATCAAGGCAATAGTCGAAGCTCGTGGTCTGGATTACAACAATAAGGATGATAAGAAAGAGATTAAGAAGATTTCTAGCGTCGAAATGCAGCGTGCTCGTGAGCAAGTTGGCGCTAATAGCAGTAGGACTAAGATTGTCTTCAGCGACCGCGAATGGGAAGCTGTTCAGAAGCATGCAATTTCTGATTCCTTGCTGACAAAGTTCTTGAATTCTTCTGATTCAACCGAAATTGTCAAGCGCGCAATACCGAAAACGACTACAAAGCTTTCGCCTGCTAAATTGGCAAAAGCCAAAGCGATGCTTGCCATATATACGTATGATCAGATTGCGGAAGCCCTTAATGTTCCGAAGTCTACGATTTACGATGCACTGAACAAATAAGAACAAAAGGAAGCGAGAAATATGGTTCGTTGTTTTCTTACTACAGTTGACAATCCTTACGATCCGCATGACCAGTTCGATCAGTGGTATCGTTTTGACTGTGACCACGGCTACAATTCCTGCGGCCTCCTTGCGCGGCTCGCATACACGTCCGATCAGCTGTCTGATAACGAAAATGCTTACGAAATTGAGCAGGCAATCGATCAGATTGTAATGGCTGATCCGTTAAACCTGTATCGGAAGGTCAAAAAGACCCTTCCCGACCCAGAAACTGGCATAAACGCTGCTTAAACTGACGTTTAGACAGGGGGAGGGGGTCCAAAAAATCCACCCCTCCCTAAATCGCGCCGGTCTTTGATATTTCCCCGGGGGTAAAATTGATATTTGGGCTTTGGGGTGTAGACCAGAGCCTGTTTTGGTTTTACCCCTGATGCGTTCCCGATCTGTTGTAGAAATACAATGGATCGGGAGTTTTTGTAAGGGCTCATGAGATAGTGTTTGAACCTTGTTCTCTTGGTTTTCATGATTCACCTCCTAGAATCTCTGATCCATAATCGATCTCTCCTTTCAATGACGGGCTTTTTGCGCAGACACAATCACCCAAAAACAGCTCTCATGAACCCTTACAAAAACTGACGGAATGCGAAAGTAGTCAAAACATGGCGAAAAGTGATGCCAAAGGTTACAAAACACGGCATAAAGAGCCGAAAACTCATGTGAAAGGGATGACAACTGCATGAAAACCCGAAAAGTTTCTTCTGGTGAGGATGTCGGGTTGCGTCCGGCACTGTCTCCTGAAGCAAGAGAAAACCAAATGATATCCCTGGCCGTAGACCTTGTTGAAAAGCGGCTGCGCGAAGGAACTGCATCCAGCGCGGAAACAACATACTACCTGCGGCTGTCCGGCAGCAAGGCACGGCTGGAAAAAGAGAAGCTGGAAGAAGAAAACAAACTGCTGCGGGCAAAGACTGAGGCGCTGCAGGCGGCAAAGAACACCGAGGAAATGTACACCGAAGCAATTAAAGCAATGGGAATCTACAGTGGTAAGGACGAAGAGGATAACGGCAATGATTGGACCTGATAAAATCTGCTTCTGGCTGATGGCGGCGATGCCGTGGATCATACTTGCATGCTTGTTCACAGACCGAGAACGACTGACAAACAAACGGTACTGGTGGTATTTGCCTCCTAGTATCCTGTCGCTTCTGACGGCTATCGCGGTCGGGCTTTCACAAATCATTGATAAGTGGTTCGGCGGATTTGGCTGTTGGTGTACGCTGATTTTTACATTTATATGCGCTTACCATGACGAAATGGAAGGCCATGAGAACCTGCATAGTAAGTTGATTGGCCTCTCTATGATCTGCACGGTATTCGCCATGATCTGCTGGTGCGTGGGGTACTAAGCATATGCCCAGGAAGACATACTCTGAATTATGCCAGTATGCGACCTTTGAAGACCGCTTCCACTATTTGCAGCTCCACGGCAAAGTTGGATTTGATACGTTTGGCTTTGACCGATATCTGAACCAGGATTTTTACCAGTCAAGAGAGTGGCGGCAGTTCCGGGACAGGATCATTGTGCGGGACGCTGGGTGTGACCTTGCGTGTAAAGACCACGAGATCACCGACTGGGTGATACGAAACGGAAAGCCCATCCGGCCGCGCATTATTATCCACCATCTGAACCCGTTGACGAAAGAGGACGTGCTTCAGCATACGGACGCACTGCTGGACCCGGAAAACGTGATCTGCGTGAGCGATCGGACCCACAAGGCCATACACTATGGAGATGATACGATCCTAAAGCCTGCATTTGTCGAAAGACGACCGGGCGACACCTGCCCATGGAGGAAATGACATGTACCCTGTACGAAAATTCAATGTTGCGGAAGCAGCGTACAGCACAAACCTGCGGCTGAAGATGCAGGAGACAGAAGGAATGGTGCGGTGTATTGCACCAAGCCGGGAACGCAGTCTGGCACTGACGAAGCTGGACGAGGCATTGTTCTGGGCGAATGCGGCCATTGCAGCCGAGGGCGTGATGGACCACGAGGAATAATAAAAGGAGGAAAACAAAATGGACAGTATCCTTACCTCGGTGAAGAAACTCCTTGGACTGACCGAGGAGTATACGGCGTTTGATGCAGACCTTATCATGCACATCAACAGCGTGCTGATGATCCTGCGGCAGATGGGCGTTGGGCCGCAGGAGGGCTTTGGCATCAGCGATGCAACGGCGACATGGAGCGAGTTCTGCCAGGGAAAAGAGGACATTGAGGCGGTGAAGAGCTATACGGCGCTGAAGGTGAGGATGCTGTTTGACCCGCCGCAGAGCTCCAGCACGATGGAAGCGACCAAAAACCTGATCAGTGAACTGGAATGGCGGCTGTATGCCGAGTGTGACAGGGAGGAACCTAAATGCGGATGCTGAATTTTACCGTGGATGGGCAGCGGCTGAAAAAAGAAGGTGATTTTTCCGGCATCAGGGCCGGTAGCGTAAATTACCTGAAATGCCAGTTCCGAAGCGGTGACGAAGACTGGAAAAGGAGCAAAAAGGCGGCCGTGTTCAACGACATTTATCCTGTGCCGCTTGACGAGATTCAGAGCTGTATGGTGCCGGAGGAAGTGAGCGGAGACCGCAGCTTCCGGGTGCAGCTGGTGGGCCAGAACGGGAAAACACGGATCGTTACAAATGCAGTTTTGATCGAGCAGGTGTGATATGGACAATCTGGATGAACTTTTTGACGGAATGCCCGAACCGGATGCTGGGCTGGATTTTGTGATCGATGAGAGCAAGCGGCTGATCGCGGTGCCGGAAGAGGGCGTTGTACTTGGCGTAGAAGGGGACAAGGATGTGAACCGCATCCGTCTGCGCATCAATCGCTACTATCGCGGCAGTGACCTTGCCGATTTTGCGATTCGGGTAAACTATGAAAACGCGGAGGGCGACAGAAACTATTTTACCGTGACGGAAAAGACCGTGACAGAGCAGACCATCACCTTTATCTGGGTGGTGGCAGCAGATGCCGTGGCTTACAAAGGCGCTGTACATTTTGCGGTGAGCTTTTACCGTGTGAACGACAACGGCGAAATTTTGCAGAAATACAACACGACCTTGGGTACGGTACAGAACCTTGTCGGGCTTGAGGTGGATGCAGCACAGGATGATCCGGTGGTGGTGGATTTTATGACCCACCTTAAAAACGATATTACGGAGCATGCTGCAGCCTATGAAAACGCGATGAACGAGGCTGCAAGAAGTGCCGATGTGAACGCAAAAAGCGCAAAAAGCAGCGCGGATAACGCCAAACGGAGCGAAGAAACCACGAAGGCACTGCTGGAGAAAGCAAGCGCCGAGTACAATGGTGGATGCCTTGGCAGCATTGCGGTCAGCCTGCCGGTGGACGGCTGGAACAAGGCCGAAGGTGAAACGGCTTACAGCTGCACGGCTGCTGTGGAGAAAGCCACAAGTGCATGCTTGCCGATGGCCGGTGTGATATCGGCCGATGTGCCCAGTGCAATGGCAGCAGGAATGTACGGTGTGTGCGAGGCCGGGAACGGCACGCTGAAATTCTGGGCGGCAAGCAAACCGACACAGACACTGACACTTAGCGTGATGCTGCTTGTGCCGGATGTACAGCTGAAGGGGTGACAAAATGACAGACCTTACTGTGACTCTGCTGCCGAACGGAACGGCAAAACCACCCGGGAAGGCGATGGCGCTGGCATTCGGCTACAAAGGCAACCGTGGGATCTACGGGCTGAATGTAACAGCATCCGGCATCTGGAAGGGACTGACGATACGGGTGTGCTGGCACGGGCCGTGCAACAAAGTCTGCGGCTCGACACTAGTAATAGATGGACATGTGGATGTTCCGGCAGCAGTGACCGCCAGCCCTGGAAAAGGCGTTTGTACCTTTGAGGGAACGGACGGAAATGGCGTGACAATCACAAGCGCCGACCTGCCGTACATCGTATATGAAAACAGCGGAACTGATACCGGCGAAATGCCGGAACCAGGAACACCGGCGTGGGAAGCTTTTGTGGCAGAAGCATTCAAAATGAGTCTGCCCATGGCAACGCCGGAAGAAGTAAAAACACTATTTGACGAAATTTTTGAGGAGGACAACGAACATGGCTAATTACGATCTGAACCACATCCCCGCACTGCGCGACCTGCAGGATCTGGCAAAGCGCCAGAACGCAAAACACAAAGCTCTGAATTCGCGGGTTAAGGCTCTGGAAAATATTGGCGCACAAGCCAATAAGATCGAGAGCATCAAGGTGAACGGCACTGCGCAGACGATTGACCCTG